>Ga0210389_10000143_pt1 | contig 73234 bp, 59 predicted proteins | sample IncBWH28OmetaG_FD_160127 | JGI IMG/M metagenome (GOLD analysis project Ga0210389, IMG submission 160127) | Forest soil microbial communities from Barre Woods Harvard Forest LTER site, Petersham, Massachusetts, United States - Inc-BW-H-28-O ...
GAATTCCGCAAAGCCGGCTTCGCCACCCTGACCTATGACAGCCCCACGGCGCGAAGCATGCGCCAGGGCTCGGCGACTGGTTCGAATGGCGGTCCGCCCTGGGCGTCGGCGGTTGCCGAGGCCTATTCAGCGCTGCGTCTGCTGGCCGGAGATCCGAGAATCGATGCCAGCCGGATCGCCATCGTCGGTTTCTCGTTTGGTGGCGAGGTCGCGCATCTTGCCGCCTTCGAGCAACTGCGCGCCGCGCTCGCGCCGGGACAAAACCGGTTTGCCGCCCACGTCTCCTACTATCCGGCGGGCGTCTATGGCGCCGCAGCGGGGCCCGGGGTCTATACGGGCGCGCCGATCCTGATGCTGTTGGGCGAGAAGGACGACAACCTGCCGGTCGCAAAGGCCGAGGAGTATCTCACCTACGCCAGAAGCGCGGGTGCCGCGCCGCTCATCGATGTCTCGATCTATCCGGGAGCGTATCACGCCTGGACGGTTTCTAGCCTGGGTGCTGCGCGCTTCTATCCGCAATACCCCAGCACGCGAAAATGTCCGTACCTTCTGCTGGGGCCATCCCGGCCCGCTCTCCTCATCAGCGGCCAGGAAGCGCCGATGGATCCCAATGCCTTTCGGACCTGTCTCAAGGACGGTCAGGGCTACACCATGGCCTACGACGAGTCGGCGCGGGCCAAGTCCACCCGCGAGACCGTGGATTTTCTTGTAAAGAGCCTGCGGCCCTAGCCGGTCAGGCGACGCGCTTCTTCTGCGCCGCGACGGAACCGGCGCACTGGTCGACCGGCAACGGCCGCAACTGCAGGTCGTAGGCATCGGCATACTCGGCCTTCCAGGCGGTGCCGTCCCGACGGTAGAGATAGACGAACAGGCTGCAGGCGTCGGACTGGTAACGCATCGCGCGGGCGGGATCGTCCTTGCGATCGAGCAGGCCGGTGCCGAACATCGCCGCGAGCTGCGCTTCGTCGAGGCCCTTGATGCGGTCGAGCGGGATCGGCGTGCCGGCATTGCGCGAGGTGAAGACGCCCTTCTCGCCGCCCGTCAGGGAATATTGCGGGCCGGAGTCGGTGACACAACCGCCGAGCAGAAGGATGAGCGCGAGAGCCCCGAAAGCCGGTTTCATGCGCTCACTCTAACGCGCACCCGCCGGTGGATTAAAGGGTCGGCCCGGCGCCAGGGGCGGCTTGAGCGTTTGTGCCACATGCACCATCGCCGCCACGCCCAGCACCGGCACGATCAGGTTCAGGACCGGGATGGTCCCTAAGAAAACGATGACGATGCCGGTGAGCCACAGCACGCCCGAATTGGCGCGGCGCCACGCCTTGACCTCGGCCGGGCGCAAGCGACGCAGCGCCACCTGCTCGTAGTAGACGCGCCCGGTCAGCCAGCCGTTGACGGCATAGAACAGCACCGCGCCGAGACCGGCGACGAAGAGCGCCAAAATATAGAACGGCAGCATCACGAGGTTGAGCGCCACGACGGCCAGCAGGAACACGACGCCGGTCCAGATGCCGGTCCAGATCGGAATGCCGCGCGCCGGCCCGAGCTGCGGATAGTGCTGGGCCTCGACGATGTCGGCGATCCTTTCCATGAAGATCGAGATCACGATGCCGAAGCTTGCCGGAAACAGCATCAGCGCCAGCACGATCACGCCGGCGCCACTCAGCCAGACGATGGCGTCGTTGACCCATTGCCATTGGAAATGGGCAAGCGATTTCAAACCCCACCACGCCAGCGCGGCGATGCCGACCTGCAGCACCAGGCTGACCAGCAGCGACCACGAGACGATGCCGCGCAGCTTCGGGTCGCCCAGTTGACGAACCGCCAGTTCGAAGGCGCGGATCATCGCCGCGCCGTCATTGCGGCCCGACGATCCCTGCTGCCTTGAGCTCGCCGATCTCCTTGGTCGAGAAGCCCTTCTCGCCCAGGATCTCGTCGGTATGCTGGCCGCGCTTGGCGGCAGGGCCCTTGACGCTTTCCTTGGTGCGCGAGAAGCGCGGCGCGGCGGCGGGCTGCGGGAAACCCGAGACGTCGACATAGGCGCCGCGCGCCTTGGCGTGCGGATGCTGCGAGGCTTCCTTCATGGTGAGGACGGGCGCGAAGCAGATGTCGGTGCCCTCCATGGTGGCGCACCATTCATCGCGCGTCTTGGTCCGGAAGATGTGCTCCATCCGGCTCTTGAGCTGCGCCCAGGCCTTGCGGTCCATCTGCGCCGGCAGGCTTTCGCCCTTGAGCCCGGTCTTTTCGAGCAGCAGCGCGTAGAATTGCGGCTCGATCGAGCCCACCGAGACGAATTTGCCGTCCTTGGTCTCGTAGGTGCCGTAGAAGTGCGCACCGCCGTCCAGCATGTTGGTCTCGCGGTCGTCGTCGTTCCACAGGCCGGCGCCGGCCATGCCGTAGATGCCGCCCAGCAGCAGCGCCGCGCCGTCGACCATGGCCGCGTCGATCACCTGGCCCTTGCCCGAGCGCTGTGCCTCGAGAAGCCCGCACACCATGCCGAAGGCCAAGAGCATGCCGCCGCCGCCGAAGTCACCGACCAGGTTCAGGGGCGGCGTCGGCTTGTCCTTGACGCCGATGGCATGCAGCGCGCCGGTGAGGGCGATGTAGTTGATGTCGTGGCCGGCCGCCTTGGCCAGCGGTCCCTCCTGGCCCCAGCCGGTCATGCGGCCATAGACCAGCTTCGGGTTGCGCCCGAGGCAGACGTCGGGCCCCAGGCCCAGTCGCTCGGCGACGCCCGGGCGGAACGGCTCGGTGACGCCGTCGGCCTTCTCGATCAGGCGCAGCACGACGTCGACACCCTCTTTCTTCTGAAGGTCTACCGAAACCGAGCGACGGCTCCGGTTGTGCACGGCGTATTTCGGATCGGCCAGGCGGTCCATGACGTGGCTCTTGGTGCGGTCGACGCGGATCACGTCGGCGCCCATGTCGCCCAGCATCATCGAGCACATCGGGCCGGGGCCGATGCCGGCCAGCTCGACGATCGTCAATCCCGAAAGCGGACCTGCCATGACTTTCCTCCTGCGAAATACCTGATCGCTTGTCGTCGTTTTTAATCGGTCGGCCGGGCGGCCGCGTCAATTCAAGATATGACGGGCGAGGAAGGCGGTGACGCGGTCCAGCGCGTCGGCGCGGGCGGCAGGATCCTCGCCGGTGATCGGCACCACGCCCGTGCGCGTCGTATAAGAGGTGAGTTCGCGCCGCTTCAGCCCCGGCCAGTCGAAGTCATGGTAGGCGCCAGGATAGGCGTGGAAGGTCACCGGTGCACCGCGGCCGGCGGCGCCTTGGGCGAGTTCCCCGCAGGGCTTCGCCGGCGTCCAGACGTCCTCCTGTCCAATCAGGATCAGCAGCGGGATCGAGGTCGTCCAGTCGGCGCCCAGGCGCCGCTCGCTGCACGAGCCGGGATAGAAGGCGACCGCGGCGCGGAAATCGGGCCCGGCGAGGCCCGGCGGCCGGCTACGGCTCTGGCTGGCGACCGCCATCAGGACGGCGCCGCCGCCGTTCGACCAGCCGATCAGGCCGATGCGGTCGCGCAGCACGAAACTCTGCGCTTGCAGGTAGAGCAGGGCGGTGTAGGCGTCACCCGGCCGCCGCAGATAGAGCCACTCCTTGAAACCGGTGCGCGAGCACATCTCGCCGGTCTCGCGCGGCGTGAAACCATCGACCATCAGGACCGCGAAGCCCTTGTCGACGAGCAGTTGCCGCCAGGCCGTCTCGCGCGACACAATGGCGTTGGTCGTGCGCGAAAAAAGTCCGCTGCAGCCGTGCATGAACACGATCGCGGGATGGGGTTCCGGACCGTTCGGGCGGAACAGATAGCCGTCGAGCATGGTGGGTGCGGCGCCGTCCTTGCCGTCGAGGGCGGGAAACGGGACCTTCTGCTGCGCCGCCGCGCTGCCGCAAACCGTCGACACGGCAAGCAACGCAATAAAGACGAGGGTCGGCCGCATGGCCGCGTCATGTTAGCCGAAGGGTTCGGCGTTACAAAATGTATGGCCCGGTCTAAAGTCCGCGCCGCAGAGGGCTTGGAGGAAACGGGATGGAGTTGGGCCGGTTTTTCACGTCGCTGGCGCTTGCGGTGGGCGTGGCAGGCGGCGCACTGGCACAGCAGGCCGAACAACCACCGCCGCCCGCGCCGGCGAAGGAATACAACCAGCAGTTCCTGGTGCCGGGCTCGTGGTTCCACGGCGTGCACGGGCTCGCCTTCAACAAGGACGACCAGCTCTTCGCCGGCTCGGTGATCGGCCAGACGATCTACCGCGTGCAGGTCGATTCGGGCGAGGTCGACCGCGTCATCGATCCGCCGATGGGCATGGCCGACGACATCGCCTTCGCCGACGACGGCACCATGGCGTGGACCGCCTTCCTGCTGGGCAAGGTCTATATCCGCAAGCCCAACGGCAAGACCATCGAGGTCGCCAACGGCATGGGCGGCCCCAACGCGATCGCCTTCGGCAAGGACGGCCGGCTATTCGTGTCGGAGGTCTTCCTGGGCGACGCGCTCTACGAGATCGACCTCAAGAACGTCGACAAGCCCGACTTCAAGCCGTTCCCGCGCAGCGAGCTCAGGCGCATCGCCGAGAAGCTGGGCGGCCTGAACGGCTTCGAGATCCACAAGGACGACGGCTTCCTCTACGGCCCGCTGTGGTTCAAGGGCCAGATCGTCAAGATCAACCTCGAGACCGGCGCGATCGAGGTGATCGCCGAAGGGTTCAAGACGCCGGCGGCCGCCAACATCGATCCGCAGAACCGCGACAACGTCTATGTCGTCGATGCCGGCACAGGCGGCGTCTGGAGCGTCAGTCTCACCAGCAAGGCCAAGAAGCTGGTCGCCTCGATGAAGCCGGGGCTCGACAACCTGGCCTTCGATTCGCGCGGCCGGCTGTTCGTCACTTCGATGACCGATAACGGCGTCTATCTCGTCGACAAGCAGACCGGCGCGCACCGGACGATCGTCGAGGGCAAGCTCGCCATCCCCTCCGACCTCGCCGTCGTCTCCGAGGGCGGCAAGGACACCGTGCACGTGGCCGACGTGTTCAGCTATCGCACGGTCGATGGCCAGACTGGCGCGGTCGCCGACGTGCTACGCGTGCATGGCGACACCCACGCCTATCCGATCGGCATCTCGGTCGGACCGAAGCACACCTTGCTGACGAGCTGGTTCTCCAACACCGTGGAGAAGGTCGATCGCAAGACCGGCAAGCTGGTCGCGAGCCTCGGCGACTTCGCCGCGCCGGTCGACGCGCTGGAGACGGCCGACGGCACGATCTACGTCGCCGAGCTGGCAAGCGCCAACCTCGTCAAGGTGAGCGCCGATGGCAAGACGCGCTCGACCGTGGTCAAGGAACTGCGCAGCCCGGTGGCGCTGGCCCAGGGACCGGGCAACCTGATCTACGTCACGGAGATTGCCGCCGGCGCGGTCAGCCAGATCGACGTCGTCACCGGGGCGCGCAAGGTCGTGGCCGACGGGCTGGCCGGTCCCGAGGGCATCGACGTCGGGCCCGACGGCCTGCTCTATGTCGCCGAGGTCGGCCAGAAGCGCGTGGTCGCCATCGATCCGGCGACCGGGACCAAGACGGTGATCGCCTCGAACCTCGATATCGGGCTGGCGACCTATCCCGGCGGCCCGCCGGCGCTGGTGCCGACCGGCGTTGCGGTTGGCCGCACCGGCACGGTCTATGTCAGCTCCGACATCCGCAATGCGCTCTACAAGCTGACGCCCCCCACGCGGTGAGAGAGTTTCATGCCCGGCATTCCCTTCATCAAGGACTTCAAGTTCGACTACGGCACGGCGATGGAGGTGACGCCGCTGATCCGCCGGGTGGTCGCCCATAATCCCAGTCCGTTCACCTTCAAGGGCACCGGCACCTACATCATCGGCCACGGCAAGGTGGCGATCGTCGACCCCGGCCCCGACATGCAGGATCATATCGACTCCGTGCTGCGTGCCGTTCGGGCCGAGACGGTGACGCACATCCTGGTTACCCACACCCACATCGATCATGTCCCGGCCACGCCGGCGCTGGCCAAGGCGACCGGCGCCAAGGTCTATTCCTACGGCCCGCATCCGCGGCCGCCGGGCGATGAGAAGCCGGAGGAGGCGGGCGACCTCGCCTTTGCGCCCGACATCAAGCTCAACGACGGCGACGTGGTTGCGGGCGACGGCTGGAACGTCGAGGCAGTCTACACGCCGGGTCACATCTCCAATCATCTCTGCTTCGCGGTGAAGGAGGACAAGGCGCTGCTGTCGGGCGATCACGTCATGGGCTGGTCGACGGCGGTGATCTCGCCGCCCGACGGCAACATGGCCGATTATTTCGCCAGCCTGCGCAAGCTCCTGCCGCGCCAGGAGACGCTCTACATCCCGACGCACGGCGCGGAGATCCGCAATCCCAATCCGTTCGTGCAGGCCTATATCGAGCATCGCCTGGGCCGCGAGGCGCAGATCATGGCGCGGCTCAAGGAAGGTCCGCAGACCATCCCCGCAATGGTCGCCAAGAACTATGCCGACACGCCGCTGCACCTGCATGCCGCCGCCGGCCGCTCGATGCTGGCGCATCTCGTGCAGATGGTGAAGGACGGCCGGGTGAAGACCGACGACGGCCGCGCCACGATCGATTCGACTTATCGGCTTTAGGGGAGACGCCGCAATGGACATGAAGCTTTCCGGCAAGACCGTGCTGATCACCGGCGGCAGCCGCGGCATCGGCTTTGCCTGCGCCATGGCTTTCGCCGGCGAAGGCTGCGCCGTGCACATCGCCTCGCGATCGAAGGAATCGCTCGAAGCGGCGCGCGACAAGATCCGCAGCCGCCATAACGTGCCGGTCGAGATCCATGCCGCCGACTTCTCCAAGGGCGACATGGCGCGCTCGGTGGTCGATGCCGTGGGCCATGCCGACATCCTGGTCAACAATGCCGGTGCCATCCCGCGCGGCGACATCTTCAGCATGACCGAGCCCAAGTGGCGCGAGGCCTGGGAATTGAAGGTGTTCGGCTACATCAACGCCACGCGTGCCATGCTCGAGAAGATGTACGCGCGCAAGAAGGGCGCCGTCGTCAACATCATCGGGCTGGCCGGCGAGAGCTACAATTACGACTACGTCACCGGCACTATGGGTAATGCGAGCCTGATGGCCTTCACCCGCGCCGTGGGATCGAAGAGCGTCGATCACGGCGTCCGGGTAGTGGCGATTAATCCGCCGGCCACGCGCACCGACCGCATGCTGACCCTGCTGCGCGGCCAGGCCGAGCAGAAGTTCGGCGATCCCGAGCGCTGGCCTGAGCTTACCAAGCACATGCCGTTCGGCCGGGCGGCCGAGCCCGACGAGGTGGCCGATCTCGCGGTGTTCCTGGCGTCTGATCGCGCCAGTTATATCAGTGGTGTGGTCATGACCCTGGACGGTGGGCAGGCGGCACGGCACTAGGCAATTCGCCCAGCCGTGGCGTTTGCTGTAGAAGGAAGCGTCCGTAGCGATCCGCTGACGGACGTTTCACGATCGCGCGCAGCGATCTCGCTGCTGGCCGCGCGGTGTTGCCGGAAAGGCCGAAACCATTGCAATCGCTGCTGCGGCGCGCCTTCGGGCGCGCGCAACCTGCTTCCCTATGGGATGACGAAGATCCCATCCGCAGCGAACTCTTCAGTGTCGAGCGGCTGGAGCAGCATGCGGAAAGCCTCGCCTCGAGCCAACCCATCACCGCCACGCCGACGACCGTCCAATCGCTGGTGGACCGTCTGGCGGACAATGAGCGCGTGCTGCTGGAGGCCTACCGCAGTATAGCCAAGGCTGCCGACGAGGGCCGGCCGATCACGCCCGCCGCGGAATGGCTGCTCGACAATTTCCATCTCGTCGAGCAGCAGGTCCGTGAAGTCCGCACCGATCTTCCGCCCGGCTACTACCGTCAGCTTGCCAAGCTGAGCAGCGGCCCGCTGGCCGGCTATCCCCGCGTGTTCGGGGTGGCCTGGGCCTTCGTCGCCCATACCGACAGCCGGTTCGATCCCGAGGCGCTGACCCGCTTCGTGCGCGCCTACCAGACCGTTCAGCCGCTCAGCATCGGCGAGCTGTGGGCCGTGGCGATCACCCTGCGCATCGTGCTGGTCGAGAACCTCCGGCGCTCGGCCGTGCGCATCATGAGCCGCCGGTCGGCGCGCGAGGAGGCCGATGCCGTGGCTGACCGCCTGCTGGGTGTGAACGACCTCGTCGCCGATCCGATGGCGCTTGCGCCCTATGAGCGAGCCCCGTTCTCCGAGGGCTTCATCGTCCAGCTCGTCCAGCGCCTGCGCGACCAGGACCCGGAGACGACCCCCGCCGTGGGTTGGCTCGAGGGGCGGCTGGCGCGTGAGGGCACCAACGCCGACGAGCTGGTGCGCAAGGAACATCAGCTGCAGGGCGCGACCAACGTCACGGTGCGCAACATCATCACCAGCATGCGCCTGATCTCCGACATCGATTGGGCGAAGCTGTTCGAGGCGGTGAGTCCGGTCGACGATATCCTGCGCGCCGGCAGCGATTTCGCCGCCATGGATTTCGCCACCCGCAACCTCTATCGCACCGCCATCGAGCAGATGGCCCGCGGCAGCGACCCGGCCGAGCCTGAAATCGCGCGCCGCGCCCTTCAGGCCGCCTTGTCTGCTCCCATCACATGCGACGGCGATCGCCGCCGGCAGGATCCCGGCTATTACCTGATCGCCGGCGGCCGTCCCGCGTTCGAGCGGTCCCTGGGCTATCGGCCGCCCGGCCTCGCTGTGCGCCGGCGCTTCACGGCCACTGGGGTCGCAGGCTACATCGCCAGTGTTTCCCTGACGGCCGCCGTCGTTCTCTTCCTGCCGCTGCTCGTTCTGGCGCAAGTCGACATTGCCGGCTGGCGTCTTGCGGTGATGGTTCTGATCGGTCTTCTGCCGGCGGTCGATGCCGCGTTGATGCTGGTCAACCGGGCGATCACCGGCGGTTTCGGCGCGACGCTTCTGCCTGGCCTCGACCTGCGGGAGGGCGTGCCGGCGCATCTTCGCACCCTGGTTGCCATTCCGAGCTTGCTGACGACACGAACGGCAGTCGATGAGCAGATCCAGCGACTCGAGGTCCACTACCTGTCCAATCCCGCCGGCGCGATCCATTTCGCGCTCCTGTCCGACTGGGCGGATGCCAGTGCGGAGTCCATCGCCGGAGACGCCGACCTCGTGGCGGCGGCCAAGGACGGCATCGCCCGTCTCAATGCCCGCTATCCAAACGCCGATGGCGCCGATCGCTTCCTCCTGCTTCACCGGCAACGCGTTTGGAACGCAGCGCAAGGCCGATGGATGGGTTGGGAGCGCAAGCGCGGCAAGCTTCACGAGCTCAATCGCCTGTTGCGCGGCGAGGCCGGCACGACGTTCGTCGACACGGGGCAGCGCCCGCTGTCGGCCGACATCCGCTATGTCGTCACCCTCGATTCCGATACGCGATTGACACGCGATGCGATCCTGCGGCTGGTCGGCAAGATGGCGCACCCGCTCAACCGGCCCCGTCTCGATGCCGCCGAGCGCCGTGTCGTCGAAGGCTATGGCGTGCTGCAACCTCGCGTGACGCCGTCACTGCCGGTTGGCGCGGAAGGCTCGTTGTTTCAGCGTATCTTCTCCAGCAACAGCGGCATCGATCCCTACTCATCGGCGGTATCGGACGTCTACCAGGATCTGTTCGGCGAGGGCTCCTACTCCGGCAAGGGCATCTACGACATCGACGCCTTCGAGACCGCCCTGCAGGGTCGCGTCCCCGACAATACGATGCTGAGCCACGATCTTTTCGAGGGCGTGTTCGCCCGCTCCGGGTTGGTGTCCGACATCGAGGTCGTCGAAGAATTTCCCGCCCGCTACGACGTGGCCGCGGCGCGCCAGCATCGTTGGGCGCGAGGCGACTGGCAGCTCCTGCCGTGGATGCTGGGTCGCGTGAAGGGGCGGGTGACACGGGGCAAAGCCGGCTCCCTCACGGTGATCGGCTTCTGGAAAATGTTCGACAATCTACGGCGCACCCTGTCCGCGCCGGCCGCGATCGTGGCGCTGTTGGCGGGATGGACCTTGCCTCTGGCGGCCGCGCTCGTCTGGACGGGCTTCATCCTTCTGACCGTCGCGCTGCCGACCATCCTGCCGGTTATCGCCGCTCTCGCGCCGCGGAATGCCGGCATCACGATGCGCAGTCATTTCGCCGCGCTCGCGGCGGACACACTCGATGCGCTTTCGCAGTCCGCCCTGCTCGTGGTCTTTCTCACCCACCAAGCCTGGCTGATGCTGGATGCGATCGGCCGAACCTTGTACCGCCTTTTCTTCAGTCGCCGACATCTGCTCGACTGGACCACCGCGGCTCAGTCCAAGAGCAGGCTTCGTACCGATTGGATGAGCTTCGTCGTCGAGATGACGGGAAGCCTGATCGTCGCGTCGCTGGCCGCTCTGTTCGTCTGGTATGTCGGTCGCGCGGCGCTGCCGGTCGCCGCGCCCTTCATCGTGGCGTGGCTGTGCGGGCCGGCGATCGCGCGCTGGGTGAGCGTGGCGCCGGCCGATGCCGGCAGCCTGGCGATCTCCGAGTCCGATGCGCGAGCGCTGCGGCTGATCGCGCGGCGCACTTGGCGCTTCTTCGAGACGTTCGTCACCGCCGCGGACAACATGCTGCCGCCGGACAACTTCCAGGAGGATCCCAACTCCGTCGTCGCCCATCGGACATCGCCGACCAATATCGGGCTTCTCCTGCTCTCGACTGCCGCTGCCCGCGACTTTGGCTGGATCGGCACGTTGGAGGCCGCGGAACGTCTCGAGGCGACGTTCGCGACCCTGGAGCGCCTGAAGCGTTTCCGCGGCCATTTCTTCAATTGGTACGACACGGCCGATCTTCGTCCGCTCGATCCGGCCTACATCTCCTCGGTCGATAGCGGCAATCTGGCCGGCCACCTGATCTCGCTGGCCAACGCCTGTGCGGCTTGGCGAGGCAATCCAACCGTCGCAACCGGCAATCTCGCCGGCGCAGGTGACAGCCTCGCGGTCGGCCGTGAGGCACTCCAGGCACTGCCCGACGACCGGCGTACGCAAATCGTCACCTCGCGCGAACTGAACGGCGCCCTCGACGATCTTGCCGCTTCATTGCTGCAGCTTCCGAATCGACTGGACGATCTGGCGCTCGATGCCGGCAGGGTTACCGATCTGGCCCGTACGTTGGCCAACGAACGGGCCGATTCCGCGAGTGAGGACATGTTGTTCTGGATCGAGGCCGCGCAACGCTCGATCGAGAGCCATCGTCGCGATGTCGCGCTGGAGCCCGAATCGGTCGCGGCGCTGAAGCGCCGGCTGCAGACCATCGAAGCTACGGCTCGCACCATGGCGAACGACATGGAATTCGATTTCCTTCTCGACCAGGAGCGCCGTCTGCTTTCCATCGGCTATCTCGTCGCCGAGGATGCACTCGACCCGAGTTGCTACGACCTGCTCGCATCGGAAGCCCGGCTCGCCAGCTTCGTGGCGATCGCCACGGGCAGCGTGCCGGCCAGCCACTGGTTCCGGCTGGGCCGCGAAGTGACGCCGATCGGGCGTGGCGCGGCGCTGGTCTCGTGGTCGGGATCGATGTTCGAGTATCTCATGCCGTCGCTGGTCATGCGCGCGCCGCTTGGCAGCCTGATCGAGAAGACCAACGAATTGATCGTGCGGCGGCAGATCGACTACGCGTCGGGGCTCGGCGTGCCATGGGGCATCTCCGAGTCGGCCTACAACGCGCGCGACAAGGAATTGACCTATCAATACTCCAACTTCGGCGTGCCGGGACTGGGCTTCAAGCGCGGGCTCCGCGAAAACGTCGTCATCGCGCCCTATGCGACGGCGCTCGCCACGATGGTCGATCCTGCGGCGGCGACGGCCAACTTCACGCGCTTGGCGGAAATCGGCGGGCGTGGCCGCTACGGATTCTATGAGGCCATCGACTTCACGCCTGCGCGCCTGCCGGAAGGCAAGACCCAGGCTGTCGTGTACGCCTACATGGCCCACCACCAGGGCATGACGGTGGTCGCCATCGCCAACGCGCTGCTCGACGGCGTGATGCGCACGCGCTTCCACGCCGAGCCGATGATCCAGGCGACCGAGCTGCTGCTGCAGGAACGAACGCCGCGCGACGTTGCCGTTGCCCATCCGCGCGCCGAGGAGGTCGGGGTCAGCGCCACGGTGGACGATCTGGAACCAGCGGTCGTTCGCCGACTGCACAATCCGCACGCTGCCAGCCCGTCGGTGCATCTGCTGTCCAACGGCCGCTACTCGGTGATGCTGACCGCCGCAGGCTCGGGCTACAGCCGCTGGGGCGCGCATGCCGTGACGCGCTGGCGCGAAGACACGACGCGCGACGATTGGGGCAGCTATGTCCTGCTGCGCGACGTCGAAAGCGGCGAGGTGTGGTCAGCGACTTACCAGCCACGCGGCACGCGGCCCAACAGTTACGACGTCATGTTCGCGGAGGATCGCGCAGAGTTCATCCGGCGCGACGGTGCGCTTACGACGACCCTGGACGTCGTCGTGTCGCCGGAGGACGATGCCGAGGTCCGGCGCGTCTCCATCGCCAACGCCGGCGGCCAATCGCGAGACATAGAGCTTACCTCCTACGCCGAGATCGTGCTGGCGCCGCCGCTCGCCGATTCGGCGCATCAGGCCTTCTCCAAGCTCTTCGTCGAGACCGAGTACCTGGCCGGCGCCGGCGCCATCCTGGCGACGCGCCGCCGCCGCGAACCGGGTGAACCCGAGCTGTGGGCCGGCCATCTGGCGGTCGTCGAGGGCGGGGCGCTTGGCGAGGTCGAGATCGAAACCGACCGTGCCCGCTTCCTCGGTCGCGGCAACGACGTCGGCAACGCCGTTGCCGCGGTCGACGGGCTACGTCTGTCCAACACCGTCGGAACCGTGCTCGATCCGGTGTTCGCGCTGCGTCGGCGCCTGCGGGTTCCCGCGGGCGGCACAGCGCGGATCGCCTTCTGGACGGTGGTGGCGTCCTCGCGCGAGGCGCTGCTCGACGCGATCGACAAGCACCAGGACACCAATGCCTTCGAGCGGGCGGCCACGCTGGCCTGGACCCAGGCGCAGGTGCAGTTGCGCCATCTTGACATCGCGCCCGCCCAGGCGAGTCTCTATCAGCGCCTGGCGGGCTATGTGCTTTATGCCAATCCGTCGCTGCGCTCGTCGTCGGACACGATCCGGCGCGGCCTGGCCGGCCAGCATTTCCTGTGGGCGCAGGGCATCTCGGGCGACGCCCGGATCGTGCTGGTGCGTATCGACGAGATCGAGGATTCGGGCATCGTCCGCGAGTTGTTGCGCGCCCGCGAGTACTGGCGCCTCAAGGGGCTGGTGATCGATCTCGTGATCCTGAACGAGCGCGGCGCCTCTTATGTGCAGGACCTGCAGACCGCGCTGGAGACGCTGGTCCGCACCAGCCGGTCGCCGACGCATCTCGGATTCGAGAGCGAGGAGGGCGGCATCTTTGTCCTGCGCAGCGACTTGATCTCAGCCGAGACCCGCGCCCTGCTGCTCGCCGTCGCGCGGGTGGTTCTGCTGAGCCGGCGTGGCGGTCTGGCCGAGCAACTCAATCGCATTCAGACGCCACGTGGCGCCCTGCCGCCGGCCAGGCGCAAGCCCACAACCGACGTCAGCTCCCCGGAAAATCCGCCGCCCGTCTCGGCCCTGGCGGCCCTGCAGTTCTTCAACGGACTTGGCGGCTTCTCGCCCAATGGTCGCGAGTACGTGACGGTGCTCGGACCGGGCCAGTCGACGCCTGCGCCGTGGATCAATGTCGTCTCCAACCCCTCGTTCGGCTTCCAGGTGGCAGCCGAGGGCGGCGGCTATACCTGGTCGCAGAACAGCCGCGACAACCAGCTCACTCCCTGGTCGAACGATCCGGTCAGCGACCGGCCCGGCGAGGTCCTTTACGTGCGCGATCTCGACAGCGGCACTCTGTGGACGCCAACGGCGCTGCCGATCCGCCACGAATCCGCGCCGTACATCGTCCGTCATGGCTACGGATACAGCCGGTTCGAGGTCGTGGCGTACGGCATCGCGCTTGAACTGCTCCAATACGTGCCGCTCTCGGATCCCATCAAGATCTCGCGGCTCACCATCCGCAACCTGTCCGGGCGTCCGCGGCGGCTGTCGGTCACGGCCTACGTCGAATGGGTCCTCGGCCTGTCGCGCGGTGCAGCGGCGCCGACGATCGTCACCGAGCTCGACGCAGCGACTGACGCGATCTTCGCGCGCAATCCCTGGAACATGCAGCATGGCACGCAGGTGGCCTTCGCCGACCTGGGTGGCCGCCAGGCCTCGTGGACCGCCGATCGCAGCGAGTTTGTCGGGCGCAATTGCACGACCGACAATCCTGCGGCGCTCAGCGCCGGCATTCCGCTGTCGCAACGGGTCGGCGCCGGCCTCGATCCGTGCGCCGCCCTGCAGACGACGATCGACCTCGACCGCGACGGCGCGACCGAGATCGTCTTCTTCCTGGGGCAGGCCGACGATGCTGCCGCGTCGCGGGCGCTGATCGAGCGCTATCGCGCCGCCGATCTCGACGCTGTCCGTCGCGAGGTCGTCGACTACTGGGAGGAAACGTTGGGCGCGGTGCAGGTGAAGACGCCGGATCGAACCATGGACATCCTGCTGAACGGCTGGCTGCTCTACCAGACGCTCGCCTGCCGCTATTGGGCACGTTCGGCCTTCTATCAGGCAAGCGGCGCCTACGGCTTCCGCGACCAGCTTCAGGACGTCATGGCACTCACTGTCGCCCGACCCGAGATGACCCGGGATCACATCCTGCGCGCGGCCGGGCGGCAGTTCGTCCAGGGCGATTTCCAGCATTGGTGGTTTCCGCCGGCCGGCCAGGGCGTTCGCACGCGCATTTCCGACGACCGGGCATGGCTCGCCACGGTCGCGGCGCACTATGTCGAGGCCACCGGCGATTCGGCCATCTTCGACGAGCGAGTGTCGTTCATCGACGGCCCGGCCCTCAAACCCGCCGACCACGACCTCTATTTCAAACCGAATCATTCAGATGAAACGGCGTCGCTGTTCGAGCACTGCGCCCGCGGCCTCGATCTCGCGCTCGCCATCGGCGCGCACGGCTTACCATTGATGGGGTCGGGTGATTGGAACGACGGCATGAACCGCGTCGGCGAGGCGGGCAAGGGCGAGAGCGTCTGGCTGGGCTGGTTCCTGCATGCAGCGCTCACCGCCTTCATCCCGATCGCCGCGTCGCGCAAAGAGTCGGCACGGGCACGAACTTGGAAAGCGCATGCCGATGCGTTGCGCGTCGCCCTCGATAGCGCGGGCTGGGACGGGGAGTGGTATCGCCGCGGCTACTACGACGATGGCACGCCGCTCGGATCGTCGTCGAGCGACGAATGCCGGATCGATTCCATCGCGCAGTCCTGGGCGGCATTGTCCGGTGCGGGCGATCCGGCGCGCAGGGTCCAGGCGATGGCGGCGCTCGACCACCAGCTCGTGCATCGCGGCGACCGTCTCGTGCTGCTGTTCACGCCGCCATTCGACAAGACGCCGCTCGATCCCGGTTACATCAAGGGCTATCCGCCGGGCATTCGCGAGAATGGCGGCCAGTACACCCATGGTGCCGCCTGGTCGATCATGGGCTTCGCGGCACTCGGCCAGGGCGACAAGGCAGCCGAGCTGTTCTCGATGATCAATCCCATCAATCACACGGCGACGCGCGCTGGCGTGCTGCGGTACAAGGTCGAGCCGTATGTGTCGGCGGCGGATGTCTACTCGGTGCCGCCACATGCCGGGCGGGGCGGCTGGACCTGGTACACAGGCTCGGCCGGCTGGCTTTACCGGGCCGGCGTCGAATCGATCCTCGGCCTGCGCGTCCAGGCGGATTCATTGGTGATCGATCCGTGCATTCCGACCGCCTGGCCGGAATTCGGCATGACGCTGCGCTACCGCGGCGCCGTCTACGAAATCGCGGTTCATAATCCCGGAAATGTCAGCCGCGGCGTCGTGGCCGTCGAGTTCGACGGCGCATCCCAGACCGTTTCGGATGGCAAGGCGCACGTAAAACTCTGCGAGGATCGCGGCGTCCACGCGATCCTCGTCACCTTGGGGCCCGCATCCTTGCGCTAGGCTACTTGCGCTTGGCGGCAATCGCCTTGGCAGGGTTGGAGTTCGCCGAGGCGAAGGGCGAGGCGGAAACCACCACCTTTGCCTTGTTCTGCTTGGGCTTCTTCGTTTCGCGATTACTGCGACGATGCTTCTGCGACATGGGGATTCCTTTGGGCCGGGCGTACCGGATCGCGGGACATCCGCGGTCCCGACCACCCTAGGCGCATTCCGGCCAGCCGTCCCGATTTGTTTCCGATCCGGCAGCCGATTTACATTGGAATTCTATAAGTTGTATAGTTGATAGAAGAACAACTTATAATCGAAGTAGGTCGTAAAGAGCAGCGCGTGCGACCAAATCACGTCACGGTATTCATCCCCAAACGATGCAGCAGGCGCAATGCTAGTGTGAACTGGAAATGTCCGACGCCCTCTCAAACGCATCGAGCCTGCTGCACTCCGTCTTCGGCTTCAGCGACTTTCGGCCGGGCCAGGAGGAGATCGTGCGGGCCGTACTCGACGGCGAGAACGTATTGGCGGTGATGCCGACGGGTAGCGGCAAGTCGCTGTGCTATCAGCTCCCGGCCGTCGCCCGGCCGGGCCTGACGTTGGTGGTGTCGCCGCTGATCGCGCTGATGCGCGATCAGGTGCGCGCCCTCAGCGCCGCCGGCGTCGCCGCCGGGAGCTTGAACTCGAGCAACGAGCCCGCCGAGAATGCGCGCGTGCTCGCCCTGCTGCGCCGGCGCGAGCTGCGGCTGCTCTACCTCGCGCCCGAGCGGCTGGCGCGGCCCGACACGGTCGAGATGCTGGCGGAGAGCCACGTGACCTTGATGGCGATCGACGAGGCGCATTGCGTCTCGCAATGGGGCCACGACTTCCGGCCGGAGTATCTGGCGCTCGGCAATGTCGCGCGCCAGATCGGCGGCCGCCTGCAGACCCTGGCGCTGACGGCGACCGCCGATACGCCGACGCGCGGCGACATCGTCGACAAGCTGTTCCCGACGCCGCCGCGCGTCTTCATTAGAAGCTTCGACCGGCCGAACCTCAGGCTCGCCTTCAAGCCCAAGGAACGTTCGGCGCGCCAGGTGCTGGGCTTCGTGCGCGACCATGCCGGCGAAAGCGGCATCGTCTATTGCGCCTCGCGCCGCAAGGTCGAGGAACTGGCCTCCGCCCTCGCGGCGGCCGGCGTGCGGGCGCTGCCGTACCATGCCGGCCTCGACAAGGCGGTGCGCGACGCCAACCAGGATGCCTTCCAGCAGGAAGACGGCGTGGTGATGACGGCCACCGTCGCCTTCGGCATGGGCATCGACAAGCCCGACGTGCGCTTCGTCTGCCATGCCGACCTGCCGGCCAATGTCGAGGCCTATTACCAGGAGGTCGGCCGCGCCGGACGCGACGGGCTGCCGGCCGACACGCTGACCCTCTACAGCCTGGGCGACATGCAGCTTCGCCGCCTGCAAATCGAGCAGGGCGAGCAGCCGGACGAGCGCAAGCGCATCGAACGCCAGCGTCTCAGCGCGCTGCTGTCGCTGGCCGAGGCGCCGCGTTGCCGTCGCCAGACCCTGCTCGCCTATTTCGGCGAGGCGTCGGAGACCTGCGGCAACTGCGATCTCTGTCAGGAAGGCGTCGAGCGGTTCGACGGCACGATCGATGCGCAGAAGGCGATGTCGGCCATCCTGCGCACCGGCGAACGCTTCGGCATGGAGCACCTTGTCGCCCTCCTGCTGGGCGAACGCACGGAGAATGTGCTGAAGTTCAACCACGATCGGCTGCCTACCTTCGGTGTCGGCGCGGACCGCAAGGCCGCCGAATGGCGCTCGATCTTCCGCCAGCTCTCGGCCATCGGCCTGATCGCCCAGGACCTGATGGAACACGGCCGCTGGTGGGTCACCGACGAAGGCTGGCGCGTGCTGAAGGGCGAGGCCCGCATCGAGCTGCGCAAGGATCTGTCCTCCGGCGCCACCGGTAAGGGCTCGCGCCGCGAAAAACGTGCGGCAACGGCCGCGGCCATTGTGGGCGAGGCCGACGCGGCTTTGCTCGAGGCGCTGAAGGCGCTGCGCACCAAGCTGGCGCAGGCGCAGAAAGTGCCGGCCTATGTCGTGTTCTCCGACCGCACCCTGATCGAGCTGGCGACCCACCGGCCGGCAAGCCCGCGCGCCATGCGCGAGATCCACGGGGTCGGCGACGCCAAGCTCGAGCGCTATGGCGCCGCCTTCCTCGAGGCGATCTGCGCCGGGGCTAGCTCAGCGCCGGCATGATCCGGCGCACCCGCTCGTCGCGCAGCCACAGGCCCGCCCAGAACAACAGGCCGAGCCAGACGCCGAACAGCGTGTGGCTGAACAGCGGGTCGCCGAGCCGGAGATGGCTGGCGATCGCGCCGCCCATGATGCCGGTCAGCAGCACCGCGCCCAGCACCGCGGTGCGCGGCCAGGCGTAGAGCGCGGTGCAGAGCAGGGTGAGGACGCCGAGGAAGCGGGCGAACGAATCGCTCGCCGGATAGCCCAGCTCGCGCAAGCTGTCGGTGACTGGCTGGATCGGCACCAGCTTGATGGCACCGTCGAAGAGGAGGAACAGGACGGCGATGCCGCTCAGCACGCGACCCGTCCACAGGGCGGCTCGGGAGTCCATGGTCAGCTCTTGTTGATCGGCGTGGCGATCGACCACTTGATGCCGAACCGATCGCGCAACTGGCCGTAGCGGTCGCCCCAGAACATCTCCGAGACCGGCAGCAGCACCTCGGCGCCGGCCGCCACCGCGCGCTTCCACCAGGCGTCGACGTCGTCGACTTGCAGATGGAGCATGAAGGCGCCGGGTGTTTCCAGCGGATGGCCGTGGTCAGGGAAGGCGTCGGCCAGCATCACCGAGCCGCCATTGATCACGAGATGGATGTGCAGATAGCGCCCCTTGTCGTCGGGCGGCAGGCGCATCGCTTCGCCGGCGCCGAACGCCTTCTTGTAGAAGTCGGCGGCCTTGCCGGCATCGCTGACGCCAAGATAGGGCGCGACGCCGCCCAGCACCGGGGGATTTGCTCGAGTCATGTCGATCTCCGTGGTTGGACCTGCCCCAAGGACGAACGTCCGAGCGCCGATCCGACGTGATCTCGAAGATTTTTTGCCCCCCGCTAAGCGCTTTCCTTGTCCAAGTGATCGAGATGCCGGCGGATATGGGCGGCCTCGGCCGGCGTGTGGGCGAGCGCAATCGCCCGGTCGAAGGCCATGCGCGCCTCGGCGCGGCGGTCGAGCTGCTGCAACAGGGCGCCCTTCACCCCGTGGAAGTAGAAGTAGCTGGAAAGCCGCTCATCCAGCGGCTCGATCATCGCCAGGGCAGCCGCCGGGCCGCGTATCTTGTTCACGGCCACGGCGCGGTTGAGCGTCACCACGGGCGAAGGCTGCAACCTTTCAAGGTTGGCGTAGAGCAGGTCGATCTGCGCCCAGTCGGTGTCCTCGGCGCGCCGGGCGCGGGCATGCAAGGCGGCGATGGCCGCCTGGACCTGGTAGGGACCGGGGCGGCGATGGCGCATCGCCTTGTCGATCAGCGCCAGGCCCTCGGCGATGCGCTTGGGGTCCCAGCGGCCGCGGTCCTGATCTTCGAGGAGCACGATATGGCCGTCGTCGTCGAAGCGGGCAGCGGCGCGCGCCTGCTGCAGCAGCATCAGCGCGGCGAGCCCCATGACCTCGGGTTCGGCCGGGAAGACGCGCAGCAGCAGGCGCACCAGCCAGATGCCTTCCTCGGCCAGGATCGCGCGCGTCTTGGCTTCGCTGCCCGGCGCCGAATAACCCTCGTTGAACACCAGGTAGATCATGGCCGCCACCGCGGCCAACCGCTCGGCGCGCTCCGGCGCGCCCGGCGCCTCGAACGGCACGCCGGCCTGGGCGATGCGCGCCTTGGCGCGGGTGATGCGCTGTTCCATGGCGGCTTCGCTCACCAGGAAGGCACGCGCGATCTGCTTCACCGACAGGCCGCAGACGATGCGCAGCGCCAGCGCGATCTGCTGCGTGGCCGGCAGCTCGGGATGGCAGCAGATGAACAGCAGCCGCAATATGTCGTCGCGGTAGTGGGCGCCGTCGAGCCGGTCGGCGAGCGCGCTCTCGGCATCGTCGAGATTGGAGAGCGTAGCCTCGTCGGGCAGCGCCACCTGCTTGGCCCGTCGCCGCACGTCGTCCATCGCCGCGTTGCGGCCGACAAGGATCAGCCAGGCCGCGGCATCGCGCGGCGGACCGTTCTGCGGCCACGCCCTGAGCGCCCGCAGGCAGGCCTCTTGAAAAGCTTCTTCGGCGGTATCGAGATCGCGGAAATAGCGCAGCAGTGCGCCCATCACCTGGGGACGGACCGAGACCATGACCGCGTCGATCCAGCCGAGATCGGTCACGCCGCGGGCTTCCTTTGCTCGGCGAGGTGATGGTCATGGAGCTCGGCGACCGGCCGGATCTCATAGCTGCCGGTGCCGGGATTGGCCTTGGCGAGGTCCTTGGCCGTCTCAATGGCGGCGTCGAGCGAGGCGCAGTCGACGATGAAAAAGCCCAGAAGCTGTTCCTTGGTCTCGGCGAACGGCCCGTCGATCACCATTTCCTCGCGGCCCTTGCGCAGGGTCGTGGCGGCGGTGGTCGGCAGCAGGCGGGCGACCGGACCCAGCCTTCCCTGCTTGTCGAGCTTGTCCTGGACCATGGCCAGACGGGCCATGGTCTGGTCGTGATAGTCCTTGGACCAAGAGCCGATGGCGTCTTCGGAATTGTAGCAAAGGATGGCGTAGAGCATGGAAACAGTCCTCGATATTGCCTAGGACGAACGAAGGGGATGGGTACCGACACGGCGGCAAAAAAATCGCCCGTTCATCGGGTGGGCAACGGAGCCCCAATAGTGCTGCCTTGAACGTTTTTCATAAACGACGCTTAGCAAGTCTGGAAGGGAACTATGCCTGCCCGCCTGCCGCCAATAGAACAATTGCGGGTGCGATGCATAGCTTTTGTTCCAAATCCTTGCTGGGTCCCTGTGGCTCAGTCGTCTTTCTTGGTCGGCCGTTTGGCTCTGGGTGTTTTCGGCGCGGTGCGGCCGGATGTTCTTGCAATTGGCGCCGTGATAGCCTCGCTAATCATCGAAGCGAAAACTGCGGCGGTGGGCTTCCAATTGCCACGCATCGCCATTGCGCACGCCAATCCATAGGGGTCGTCGGGCCGCGGGCGTAGTCTAATTGCGGGTGGAACACCGTATCGCACTAGCGGGAAGTTGGCCCACGCTCGTGCGGTACGGCCATTGCCATTGGCGAACGGATGAATACGCACCCAATCGGAGTGAGCCCACGCGGCAAGATTAATTACGGCTTGGAGACCATCCGTGTCCAAGTCAGCGCCCGCAGGATACAGCTCGTCCAGTCGGCGAACGACGTTTTGAAGCCTAGACTCAAATTGCTCCAAAGCAGCGGCAACATCCCAAGGTAACGTGCCCTTAATGCCGCCGATCTCGACACCCACCATTTCAAGGCCAGGTTCACCGCGGAACCTGCCGATAAGCAACGGTTCGCCTTCGGCGTCGAGTCCTTCCATCGCCATCGTGTGCCACTGCTTTGCCATGCCGAGGTGCGGCATGACACGACGATCCGCATCGTCGACCAGGTGTTCCAAGACCCGACTGAGATTTTTCTGTAGCTGAGCGCTGTTGTCATCCCACTTGGGCGCCGCCACGAGTTACCTGTCCAACAGTTCCTGCACTATGGTCTGTGCGGGACCGATTTCCTTTTTGTGGACGATATATGTCGTACCTTGAGCTGGGTCACGCAGCCCTTCTTTGAGCGCTTGGGCTTCTTGCTCTGCCGCTAGTCGAATGGCTTTCTTGAACTTGGGATCCTGCTTTCTGTACTCCGTAACTGCTTTGAGCACAGCTTTCATGTCAGTCTCGACATCGGCAGTACGCTTATTGATGAAGTCACTGACAGCTTGGTTAATCAACTTGTTCACGGGCGTCTTCAGTATGCCTTGAAGCAACGCGAGGCCCTGGCGCAGTGTCGGTTCGAGTCGCACGGGTGTAACTTTGACACCCGCTTTCGCACCCTTGTGGACACTGCTCGCCTTTGGTCCGGCCGACGCGTTTCGCGCGCCCTTGAAGCCGGCCTTTGCCTTACTTTTGGCGGTAACCACTTTACTCATGATGTAACCCTGGTCGGCAAGCCGGATGATGTCAAATTGGCATTTTGGCATCATTCCTGAGACACTGCAGACTTCGCCATTACTCCGTCGAGGGAATGGGATTGGCGAAGGGCGTGCCGGCCTTCAGGATGCGGTAGCGGCCGCCGTGGATCTCCGCGGCGGTGACGATGCCGGTGCGGGCGCTGCCGCCGTCCAGGCCCAGCCGGTCACCCTCGAACAAATGGGGCTCTGCCATGCCGCTGATCGTCTTGTGCTTGTCGGGTGGGGTATGGCCGTGGACCACCAGGGTACCACCGAACCCGCCCTTCCAGTCGAGGAAGCCGTGGCTGATCCAGGCCCAGCGCGCCTCGGTGAAGATCGTCCAGGGGCTGGTCAGGAACTCGTCGGGATCGGCGTGCGGGTCGAGGCCGCCATGGACGAACAGCGTATTGCCCAGCCGGACATGCGAGCGCATGCCGTACAGGCGATGCACGACCGCGTCGCCCAGCGCCGCCTTGAGCAGCGCCTGGCCGACCGGGGCCGCTGGCGCGTCGGCCCGTGCGCGCATCTGGTCGAGCAGCAATTTGCCGCCCATGCGCTTGCTGAGCCACAGGCTCTCCGCCTTGTGCGCATGCGGGCCGCCGATGACGGCCAGCATCATCATGATCTCGTGGTTGCCCATCAGCCGGTCGACATGGTCGACGCCGTGTGCCGCCGCGCCGGCGGCCCACAGTTCGAGTGCGCCCACGCTGTCGGGCCCGCGATTGATCATGTCGCCGAGATAGACCAGACGGCGCTTGCCGCTGCTTTGGCTCGCCAACTTGCCGATGGTTCCCAGGAGCGAACGCAGTTCGTCGGCGCAGCCGTGCACGTCGCCGATGGCGAACACCGTCTCGCCCAAAAGGTCGAACGGCGCAGGTTTCCAGTCGGAGATCTCGACGGGAAGCTGGGCGGCGATGGCGACCGGCGTGTCCATGACCGCGATGCTAGTCCTATCCGGCGCGGCGCTCCACCGCCGCGGGGGCGGCTTTGGGGGCGCGCCGCTCGAACTCTTCCTTCACCGTGCGATTGAGGTCGTATTTCACCGCCCTCTCATCCCGCCGATTGACCCAGACATGGGCGGCCAGGGTGTAGCTGCCGTCGCCGATCGACTCGACGCCGATGTCGTCCACCCGCATCACGCGCTTGTCGCGCTCGATCAGGTCCTTCAGGCGGCCGATGGCCGCACCGATATCGTCGTTGGCCGGCCGCGGGTAGAGTAGGTCGATGCGCGCCGTATCGTTGTAGCTCGGCACACGCACGATCTCGCCCCACAGCTTGCCGTTGGGGATGATGATGCGCGCGTTATCGTCGCCGTCGATCTCCGTGTAGAACAGGTTGATCATGCAGGTCTTGCCGGCGACGCCGCCGGTCTCGATGCGATCGCCGATGTGGAACGGCCGGAACAGCACCAGCATGATCCCGGCGGCGAGATTGCTGAGGGTGCCCTGCAGGGCGAGGCCGATGGCGATGCCGAGCGCACCGAGGACGGCGACGAAACTCGTGGTGGCGATGCCGAAGGTGGTGAGCACGGCCACGAAGGTGAAGACCAGCGCCGCATAGCGCACGCCGTTGCCCAGGAAGAGCACCACTGTACTGTCGATGCGCGGCGACTTTTCGCACAGGCGCACCACGGCCGTGTAAAGGATGCGCGAGGCCAGCCAGCCGACGACCAGGATGACGATGGCGCCGACGACGCGCAGGCCGTAGGTCGTGACCATGGCGACGGCGGCATTGGCCGCGTTGGTCCATTGGGCTTCGAGATCCATGGGGCTAGAACGCGCCCGCCGCAGGGCGGGTTGCCGGGCCTAGCGGGCGTTGCACGCCTTCTGCAGGCCGGCAATGTCGAGCTTGACCATGCCGAGCATGGCTTCGGCCACTCCGGCCGGGCCGCTCGGGCTGTCGGCCGGCAGGGCCGTCACGCTGTCGATCCGCGAATCGGGCAGCAGCGACACGTAGAAAGCCACGGCCTCCTCGGCTTTGTCGGCATGCCACAGATGGGGAATTACATCCGGCATGATGCCTCCCTCGCTGGGGCGCTCAGCGTGCGTCGTTGTCGCGGATGAAGTCGCGGACCCGGGGCATGATCTGCTCGCGCCATTTGCGGCCGTTGAAGATGCCGTAGTGACCGACCCGTGGCTGCTCCCAGTGGACGTGGCGGGCGCCCGGGATGTTGGGGGTGAGCGCGTGGGCGGCCTTGGTCTGGCCGACACCCGAGATGTCGTCGAGCTCGCCCTCGACCGTCATCAGGGCGGTCTCGATGAAGGAGGGATCGATCTTGCGGCCGCGGCTCACCCAGGCGCCGCGCGGAAGCAGGTGCTCCTTGAACACGACCTCGATGGTCTGCAGGTAGAACTCGGCGGTGAGGTCCATGACGGCGAGATACTCGTCGTAGAAGGCGCGGTGGCTGTCGGCCGAATCGTCGTCGCCTTTCACCAGGTGCTCGAACTGGCGCATGTGGGCGTTGATGTGCCGGTCGAGATTCATGGTGATGAAGGAGGTGAGTTGGAGGAAGCCCGGATAGACGCGACGCAGCGCGCCCGGATAGTTGAACGGCACGGTCGAGATCACGTTCTGGCGGAACCACATCATCGAGTTGCGCATCGCCAGGTCGTTGGGCGTCGTCGGGCTGAGCCTCGTGTCGATCGGACCGCCCATCAGGGTGATCGACTTGGGCTGGCGTGGGTCCTTGGCCTCGGCCATCAGCGAAGCGGCGGCCAGTACCGGCACCGAGGGCTGGCAGACGGCGATGACGTGCAGGTTGGGGCCAAGGTAGCGGCAGAACTCGATGATGTAATCGATATAGTCGTCGAGGTCGAAGTTGCCTTGGGCGAGCGGCACCTCTCGGGCGTCGCCCCAATCGGTGATGTGCACGTCGTGGTCGGGCAGCAGCGCCTCGACCGTGCCGCGCAGCAGGGTGGCGAAATGGCCGCTCATCGGCGCCACCACCAGCACCTTGGGATCACGCCGCGCCGTGTCGCGATGGAAGCGCAGAAGCTGGCAGAACGGCTTGCGCAAAAGGATCTCTTCATTGACCGCGACGGTCTCGTTGCCCACCTGCGTGGTCTTGAGACCGAACTCAGGCTTGCCGTAGTTCTGGGTGAGCCGCGCCACGATCTCCGCGCTCGCCGCGACCGACTTGCCAAACCAGGTGTCGGTCAGCGGGTTGTAGGGGCTGGAATAGATCTGCTCGAGCGTGTTCGCCCAGAGGCGGATGGGTTTCGTCAGATGACGGTTGAACTCATACGCCTGGTACATCCAGGAAGACGCTAACACGTTGATTTCCTTTTCTTTTTCTTCTGTACCTGAGGGGAGGTACCTACACTGTTAACGCCTTCGATATGGTTACGCGGCGGCGATCCTGCCGCACCCATTATGTGACCAAGGAAGCCCCACACCCCTGATGTAATTCTACCTTGCCGGTGTGACGATTGCGACCGGCAAAACTCGGGGCTACGGACCGCCGCCTGCGGCTATAGCAACCGTTGCACCGCCGCCGTGATTGCCTCGGCTTTGGCCTCGTGGGTGAAATGGGTGACGAACCGGCCGTTGCGGTCGAGCAGGTAGACGATCGACGAATGGTCCATCAGGTAGGGGCCGCCATCCTTGCCCGGCACCTTCTGGTAGTAGACGCGATAGGCGCGTGCGGCGTCGGCGATCTGCTGCGGCGTGCCGGTGAGGCCGATGAAGGTCGGGCCGAAATTCTCGACATAGCCTTTCATCAGCTTGGGCGTGTCGCGCTCGGGGTCGATGGTGATGAAGACCAGGTTCACCTTCTTGGCCGCGTCCGGTCCCAGTTTCTCGATCGCCGTCTCCATCAGGAGAAGCGAGGTCGGGCAGACGTCGGGGCAATAGGTGAAGCCGAAATAGATCAGCGTCGGCTTGCCCTTGAGGCTGTCGCTGGTGACGGTGCGGCCGTCCTGGTCGGTGAGGGCGAACGAACCGCCAATGGCCGGCCGGTCGCCCTGCCAGGCGTCCCAGCCGATCCACCCGGCGGCGGCGGCGAGAGCCAGGATCCAGACCCCGAGCAGCGCCTTCATGGTGCGTGACATGGCCCGAACATGGGCCGGGCCGGCCGGCTCGACAAGCCGGACGGCTGGTCGCACAACAGGAGTTGATGAGCACCGACCTGGTCAAACTGGCGCACGCCGCCGACTATGCTGCCCGCCAGCACATCGCGCAGCGGCGCAAGGGCGAGCGGGCGGAGCCCTATGTCAACCACCTGATCGAGGTCGCGGCCCTGCTGGCCGAGGCGACGGCGGGCGAGGACGTCGTGCTGCTGATGGGCGGGCTGCTGCACGATACGCTCGAAGACACCGACGCCACTTACGAGGATCTGGAACAACGCTTCGGTCCCGAGGTTGCGGCCCTCGTGGCCGAGGTGACGGACGACAAGTCGCTGCCCAGGGAAGAGCGCAAGCGCCTCCAGATCGCCAAGACGCCGGACAAATCGCGGCGCGCGAAACTGCTGAAGCTTGCCGACAAGACTTCCAACCTGCGCGGCCTGATGCAAAGCCCGCCGGTGGGATGGACTCAGGCGCGCCTGCGCGACTATGTCGTGTGGGCCGAAGCGGTCGTGCGCTCGTGCCGCGGGCTCAACCCCATGCTGGAGGCCGCCTTCGACGCGGCCCACGCCGAGGCGAGCCGCCACTTCGGCTGAGACGGAGGAGACCATGTTCTACGATGCCGTCAAGCGTGACCACGGGCTCGCGCAGGATCCGCTGAAGTCGCTGATCGTGCCGCGGCCGATCGGCTGGATCTCGACGGTCGACAAGCAGGGCCGCGTGAACCTGGCGCCCTACAGCTTCTACAACGGCGTCAGCGAATACCCGCCCATGGTCTATTTCGCCATCACCGGCACCTATGGCGACACGCCGACCAAGCACAGCCGCATGAACGCCGAATCGACCGGCGAGTTCGTGGTCAACATGGTGAGCGAGAGCCTCAAGGAGCAGATGAACGTCACCACCGCGATGGTCGAGTTCGGCGTCGATGAGCTGAAACTGGCGGGACTCACGGCCACGCCGTGCTCCCTGGTGAAGCCGCCGAGGGTGAAGGAATCGCCGGTGGCGCTGGAATGCAGGTACTGGCGCACCATCGAGCTGCCGGTCGAGAAGGGTCACGAAGCCAAGCGCGGCTCGGTCGTGTTCGGCCAGGTCGTGGGCGTGCATATCGACGACGGCATCATCAAGGACGGCCGCATCGATACGCTGGCTTTCAAGCCGGTCGCGCGGCTGGGCTACAGCGAATACACCACGACCGACAATGTCTGGCGCATGCGTCGGCCGGACGACCCGCGGTATCAGTAGACGACCACCGTCATCCCGACCGGAGCCGAGCGTAGCGAGGCGAAGTGGAGGGACCTGTTCTGTTGTCCTGCTGACAAGAAAGGGTCCCTCGACTACGCCGCCGTTGGCGGCTCCGCTCGGGATGACGTCAGTGAGGCTTGACCACCGGCGCCACGCTCCGCGCCATCGCCAGCAGGCGTTTGTCGGACATTGCCTCGTCCATCAGCATGAAGCCTACCGGCAGCTCGCCCGCAGCATGGCAAGGAACGCTGATGCTGCAGCGGTCCAAAAAATTGCCGACGGCGGTGTTGCGCAGCAGCAGCATGTTCTTCCGGGTGAAGCCCTCGGGCGTCGCGACTTCGTCGAGCGTCGGCGCCACGATGGCGCAGGTCGGCATCGCGACCGCATCGTAATTGGCCGTGACCGCGGCCACGCGCTTCTGCAGGTCGGCCCGTTTGGCCAAAAGCTCGATGTAGTCGGCCGCGCTCATCTCGGCGCCGCGGCGGATGCGCGGCGCTACCAGCGGGTCGTAGTCGCCGCCGCGGCGGGCGATCAGATCCTTGTGCCAGGCATAGGCTTCGGCAGCGGCGAAGCCGCCCTTGGCGTTGATGGCGGGCAACTTGTCGAGTTGCGGCAGGTCGATCTCCTCGACCGTCACGCCCTTGGCTGCCAGCGCCTTGAGCGCCCGCTCGAAGGCCTTGGCGACGATGGGATGGAGATCGTCCATCACGAAATGCCGGGGAACGGCGAAGCGCAGCCCGGCGAGGGGCGCGGCCTCGGGCACCGCGATCGGCTCGCCGGCGAACACCGCGTCGACGATGGCGCAGCACTCGACGGAATTGGCGAGCGGGCCGATCGAATCGAGCGAGGTCGAGAGTGGCACCACGCCGTCGATCGGCACGCGCCGCGCCGTCGGCTTGAAGCCCACGATGCCGCACACGGCGGCGGGAATGCGTACTGAGCCGCCGGTATCGGTGCCGAGCGCCGCCACGGCCATGCGGTCGGCGACCGACACCGCGGCACCCGAGGAGGAGCCGCCCGGCACGCGCTTGCGGTCGGCCGGATTGCCCGGCGTGCCGTAGTGCGGGTTGAAGCCCACGCCGGAGAAGGCGAACTCGCTCATGTTGGTGCTGCCGACGATCACCGCGCCCGCCGCGCGCAGGCGCGCCACCACGGGTGCGTCGGACTTGGCAGGCGGTGCGTCGCCCAGCGCCTTGGAGCCGGCAAGCGTCGTCTCGCCCGCGACATTGCAGAGGTTCTTGATCGAGACCGGGATGCCGGCGAGGGGCGAGGCCACGATCCCCGCCTTGCGCAGAGAGTCACTTGCCTTGGCGGCGGCCAGCGCCTGCGTCTCATAGACCTTGATGAAGGCGCGTTTGCCCTCGCCATTGGCGTCCTCGATACGGGCGAGCGCTTCGTCGGTGAGCTTGCGCGAGGTGGTGCGGCCGGCGGCCAGGTCTGCTGCGAGTTGCTGAATCGTCGGGTTGGCCATCGGGCTCCTTGCTTCTACTTCGCGCGGTTCTTGACCAGATCGTCGACCACGGCGGGATCGGCCAGGGTCGAGGTATCGCCGAGATTGCCGAAATCGTTCTCGGCGATCTTGCGCAGGATGCGGCGCATGATCTTGCCGGAGCGGGTCTTGGGCAGGCCGGGCGCCCACTGGATGACGTCGGGCGTGGCGATCGGGCCGATCTCCTTGCGCACCCAGGCGACCAGTTCCTTGCGCAGGGCATCGGACGATTGCTGGCCGGCCTTGAGCGTCACATAGGCGTAGATGCCCTGGCCCTTGATGTCGTGCGGGAAGCCGACGACGGCGGCCTCGGCCACCTTCAGGTTGGCGACCAGGGCGCTTTCGACCTCGGCGGTGCCGATGCGATGGCCCGAGACGTTGATCACGTCATCGACCCGGCCGGTGATCCAGTAGTAGCCGTCCTCGTCGCGCCGCGCGCCATCGCCGGTGAAGTACTTGCCCGGGTAGGTCTTGAAGTAGGTGTCGATGAAGCGCTGGTGGTCGCCGTAGACCGTGCGCATCTGGCCGGGCCACGAGCTGATCAGGCAGAGATTGCCGGTGGCCGGGCCGTGCAGCTCCTTGCCGTCGGCATCGACCATGACGGGCTGCACGCCGAAGAACGGCTTGGTGGCCGAGCCGGGCTTCAGCTTGGTGGCGCCGGGCAACGGCGTGATCAGGATGCCGCCGGTCTCGGTCTGCCACCAGGTGTCGACGATCGGGCAGCGGCCGTCGCCCACCACGCGGTAGTACCACAGCCACGCCTCGGGATTGATCGGCTCGCCGACCGAGCCCAGCAGCCTGAGACTCTTGCGCGTGGCTTTCTTCACCGGCGCTTCGCCCTCGCGCATCAGGGCGCGGATGGCGGTGGGCGCGGTGTAGAAGATGTTGACCTGGTGCTTGTCGATCACCTGCCAGAAGCGGCTCGAATCGGGATAGTTGGGCACGCCCTCGAACATCAGGGTGGTGGCGCCATTGGCGAGTGGGCCATAGACGATGTAGCTGTGGCCGGTCACCCAGCCCACGTCGGCGGTGCACCAGTAGACGTCGCCATCGTGGTAGTCGAAGACGTATTGGTGCGTCATCGAGGCGAACACGAGGTAGCCGCCTGATGTGTGCAACACACCTTTTGGTTTGCCGGTCGAGCCGGAGGTGTAGAGGATGAACAGCGGATCCTCCGCGCCCATCGGCTCGGGCGGGCAGTCGGCCGGCACCTTGGCCGCGATCTCGTGCCACCACACGTCGCGGCCGGCTTCCCAGCCCACCTTGCCGCCGGTATGGCGGATGACCAGCACCTTCTTGACGCCCGGACAGTGGGTCAGCGCCTCGTCGGCATTGGCCTTGAGCGGCACCGGCTTGCCGCCGCGCAGGCCCTCGTCGGCGGTGATCAGGATGTTGCTGTCGCAATCGGCGATGCGGTTGGCCAGGCTGTCGGGCGAGAAGCCGCCGAACACGATGGAATGGATGGCGCCGATGCGCGCGCAAGCTAGCATGGCATAGGCCGCCTCGGGGATCATCGGCAGGTAGATGGTGACGCGATCGCCCTTCTTGACGCCGAGCTCCTTGAGCGCGTTCGCCATGCGGCAGACTTCGCCGTGCAGCTCGCGGTAGGTGATCTTCTTCGACTTGGCCGGATCGTCGCCTTCCCAGATGATCGCCGTCTGGTCGGCGCGTCTGGCGAGATGCCGGTCGACGCAGTTGGCCGACACGTTCAGCACGCCGTCGTGGTACCAGCGGACGTGGACGTTGCCGGTGTAGTCGACGTCGCGCACGGCGCCCGGACTATAAGGCTTGATCCAGTCGATGCGCTTGCCGTGCTCGCCCCAGAACTTTGCGGGGTCGTGGGTCGAGGCCTCGTACATCGCCTTGTACTTGGCTTCATCGACATAGGCGCGCTTGGCCCAGTCGGGGCTGACGTCGATCAGTTCATCGGCCATGGACTTCCTCCCGCATGCTTTTCGCCGCGAATTGCTGCGGTTTTAGCCCGCCGGTGCCGCGCTCGGCAATTCGACTTTGGGTTGGGCTTCGCAGCCAACCGTTATTCATCGTACCAGGTCGTGAAGTCCTGCAGCGGCGCGCGTTCGGTGATCAGGTTGTTGGGCACCGCGTCGGGATCGGCCTGACCCAGCGCCAGGCCGCAGATCACGACCTGGTCGTCGGGGATGCCGAGCTCGCGGCGCACGACGTGCTGGAAGCGGCTGAAGGCCGCCTGCGGGCAGGTATGCAGGCCCTTCTCGCGCGCCAGCAGCATGAGCTGGTCGAGGAAGATGCCGCAGTCGATCCACTGGCCGCCGCCCATGCGGCGCTCGACGCACAGGATCATGCCGACCGGCGCGTCGAAGAAGTCGTAGTTCTTGCGGAACTGCTTCAGCATGCCGGCGGCATCGCCGCGCGGCACGCCGAGCAGGGTGTAGAGCTGCTTGCCGACCAGCTTGCGACGCGCGTCGTAGACCGGCGTGAACTCCTTGGGATAGACGTCGTATTCGCCGCCCGGCCCGGCATCACCGTCGTCCATTGCCCGCAAGATCGCCGCCGACAGGCGCTGCCGCGCCTTGCCCTGGGTGATGTAGAGCTTCCACGGCTGCAGGTTGCCGTTCGATGCGGCGCGGCTCGCGGTGCTGATGATCCATTCGATGTCGGGGCGCGGCACCGGATCCGGCTTGAAGACCCGCATCGAGTGACGGGAGTTGACGGCTTCGGACACGCGCATGAACGACTAGCTCCGACTGAGATGGCGACGCAGGAAGTCGAACAGCTTACGCCGGGCCAGCGCGTTCTGCTGCTCGGTGAAGAAATGCGTACCGCCCTGCACGATGAAGGTTTCGACGTCCTTGCCGTGACCCTTGAGCGCTTCCGCCATGGCGAGCGTCTGGCCGACCGGCACGTTCTCGTCGCGCTCGCCATGGATCAGCAGCACCGGCACGTCGATTTGCGCCACCCGCAGGATCGGCGAGCGCACCGGCAGCCCCTCCGGCCCGCAGAGATCGTCGAGATAGTCGCGCACGAACGGGTTGGCCTCGCGCCAGCGCGCCAGATCGGTCGCGGCGAAGAACGAGGCGACGGCCTTGATCGGCGGCTTGTGGGCGGCCGCCAGCAGCGCCACCTGGCCGCCCATCGAGGCGCCGACCAGCGCCAGCCGGTCGCGGTCGACTAGCGGCCGCTTGGCCAGCCAGTCGATCGCCGCCAGCACGTCGAGCGGCTGACGCAGGCCCTGGTCGCTCTCGCCCTCCGAGCCCAGCCAGCCGCGCAGCGAGAGCGCCAGCGCGACATAACCGTTGGCCGACGCCAGCCGCGCCAGGCCCGCCATGTTGTGGGCATGGCCGGGGAAGCCGTGCAGCAGGATCAGGGCGGGGTAGGGCGGCGTGCCGGCCTGCGGCTTGAACAAATAGCCGCCGAGGGTGACGCCGTGACCGGGCACGGAAACCTGCTCGGCGTCGGCCAGGTCGGGCAGCTCGTCCCAGCGATGCACGACCTCGATCGGCACGCCGTCGGGATCGCGGAAGCCCACCGAGTAGTAGCCCGGCGCGAAGTAGTCGAGTTCCTTGGGCGGCTGCAGGATCTCCGCCTTGGCATCGCGCAGCTCGGCATAGATCTGATCGACCTGGGCGCGGCTTTCGGCCGATACCGCGAGCCACAGCGCGCCCGGCCCGTAGGACACGCCGTCCTTGGCCTGGCGCATGACGAAATGATCGTAGCCGCGCGACCACATCACGCGGTCGGGGCTCGCCCACACGCGACGGAAGCCCAGCATCGGCAGCCACAGCCGGTGGAACGCGATCGAGCGTCCAAGGTCGCTGACCTCGATCGCGGCGCCCGCGAAGGAAGAGCGCGGCCGCATCAGGTCTCGGGCAGGCCGAGCGCGCGCAGCTCTTCGCGCCGCGCGGCCAGATCGCCGGCGAGAAAGAAATCGTCGAGTTGCGGCGGCTTCACGCGCGTGCCGGCCAGCATGGCGTGCGCCTGGCCGCGATGGTGAATCTGATGCTGGAAGAGGTGGGCGAGGATGGCGGCCACGGTCGATGGCGGCGGAGTGCGGTTGAGGCGCGGCAGGACGCAATCCCGCATCAGCGCGTCGTCGGTCTGGTGTTCGCAGAAGGCGATCAGGCGCCTGTCGCTTGCCGTCTGCGCCGGACGTAACAGGCCGGCATCGGCGAAATCCGGCGCCGGCCCGCTGAAGTGCCGCAAGGCATCGAGGCCTTCGAGCGCGTCGATATAGTAACGGTCGACTTGCAGAATGTGGTTGAATGTGGCGCGCAGCGACGGAAAGAAGCTTGTCCGCGGCGCCGCGAATTCCTCTGCGCTCAGCGCCTCGCAGGCGCTGAGCAGCCGGTGGTTGGCCCAGGCATTGTTGCGGGCCATGGCGACGAAATGGCCGGCCAGCCTCGTCGCCATGGTCGCCCCGTCACTCAGGCCGCGTGCGCCAGGTTGCGCAGCACGTAGTGCAGCACGCCGCCGTTCTTGAAGTATTCGACCTCCTCCAGGGTATCGATGCGGCAGGTCAAGGTGACCGTCTCGCTGGTGCCGTCGCGGCGGTGGATGGTGAGCGGTACATCCATGCCCGGCTTCAGCGCGCCGTCGATGCCGTTGACGTCGAAGCTCTCGTGGCCGGTGAGGTTGAGCGTCTTGCGCGTCATGCCGTCCTTGAACTGCAGCGGCAGCACACCCATGCCGACCAGGTTCGAACGGTGGATGCGCTCGAAGGTTTCGCACACCACGGCCTTCACGCCCAGCAGGTTGACGCCCTTGGCGGCCCAGTCGCGCGAGCTGCCGGTGCCGTATTCCTTGCCGGCGATCAGGATCTGCGGCGTGTGCTCCTTCTTGTAGCGCATCGCCACGTCGAAGATCGGCTCGGGCTGGTCGGTCTGGTAATGGTGGGTGAAGCCGCCCTCGACGCCCGGCACCATCTCGTTCTTGAGGCGAATGTTGGCGAAGGTGCCGCGCATCATCACTTCGTGGTTGCCGCGCCGCGTGCCGTACTGGTTGAAGTCCTTGGTCTCGACTCCGTGCTCTTCCAGATATAGGCCGGCCGGGCTGTCCTTCTTGATCGAGCCGGCGGGCGAGATGTGGTCGGTGGTGATCGAATCGCCGAACTGGCCGAGCGGGCGGGCGCCCTGGACGTTGGAGAGCGCACCCGGGGTCTTGCCCATGCCGTCGAAGTAGGGCGGGTTGCGCACGTAGGTCGACTTGTCGTCCCAGGCATAGGTCAGGGTGGGCTTGGTCTTGATGCTGCGCCAGAACTTGTCGCCCTTGAACACGTCGGCGTAGCGCTTTTTGAAGGCCTTGGTGGTCACGTACTTGTCGACCAGTTTCTGGACCTCCATGTTCGAGGGCCAGATGTCCTTGAGATAGACCGGCTTGCCGCCCTTGCCGATGCCGATCGGATCCTTGGTGATGTCGATCTTCATCGAGCCGGCGAGCGCATAGACCACCACCAGCATCGGCGAGGCGAGATAGTTGGCGCGGGTCAATGGATTGACGCGGCCCTCGAAGTTGCGGTTGCCCGACAGCACCGCGCAGACCACGAGGTCGGCCTCGTTGACCGCCTTGGTCACCGGCTCGGGCAGCGGGCCCGAATTGCCGATGCAGCTCGTGCAGCCGTAGCCCACCAGGTTGTAGCCGATCTTGTTGAGGTCCTTCTGCAGGCCGGAGGCCTCGAGATACTCGGTCACGACCTGCGAGCCCGGCGCGAGCGAGGTCTTCACCCACGGCTTCACCTTGAGGCCATGCTTCACCGCGTTGCGCGCGATCAGGCCGGCGCCCAGCATGACGTAGGGGTTTGAGGTGTTGGTGCACGAGGTGATGGCGGCGATCACGATGTCGCCGTGGCCGATATCGTAGTCGGCGCCCTCGCACTTGACCCTCTTGCCGTCGTCCTTGCGGTCGAACTCCTTTTCAATGTTGGCTGTGAACTGTTGGGCGGCCTGGCTCAGCGGCACGCGGTCCTGCGGGCGCTTGGGGCCGGCGAGGCTGGGCTCGACGTCGCCGAGCTCGAGCGAGAGGGTGTCGGTGAAGATCGGCTCCGCCGCCTTCTTGGAACGCCACAGGCCCTGCTTCTTGGCGTAGGCCTCGACGAGCTTGGCGGCCTGGCCGCGGTTGGTCGTCCTGAGATAGGCGAGCGTCACCTCGTCGACCGGGAAGAAGCCGCAGGTCGCGCCGTACTCCGGCGACATGTTGGAGATGGTGGCACGGTTGGCGAGCGGCAACGCTTCGAGGCCCTCGCCGTAGAACTCGACGAACTTGTTGACCACGCCCTTCTTGCGCAGCATTTGCGTCACGGTGAGCACCAGGTCGGTCGCCGTGGCACCCTCGCGCAGCTTGCCGGTGAGCTTGAAGCCCACGACGTCGGGAATCACCATCGGCAGCGGCTGGCCGAGCATGGCGGCCTCCGCTTCGATGCCGCCCACGCCCCAGCCCAGCACGGAGAGGCCGTTCACCATGGTGGTGTGGCTGTCGGTGCCGACCAAGGTGTCGGGATAGGCAATCGTCTCCTTGCCCTCCTTCTTGGTCCACACGACCTGGGCCAGGTATTCGAGGTTGACCTGATGGCAGATGCCGGTGCCCGGCGGCACGACGCGGAAATTGTCGAACGCCATCTGGCCCCAGCGCAGGAACTGGTAGCGCTCGAGGTTGCGCTCGTATTCGAGCTTGACGTTGGCGCCGAAGGCGCTTGCGTTGCCGAAATTGTCGACGATCACCGAATGGTCGATGACGAGGTCGACCGGAACCAGCGGGTTGATCTTCTTGGCATCGCCGCCGAGCGGGCCCATGGCGTCGCGCATGGCGGCGAGATCGACTACCGCCGGCACGCCGGTGAAGTCCTGCATCAGGACGCGCGCGGGCCGGAAGTTGATCTCCTTGACCGACTTGCCGCCGTTCTTCAGCCAATCGGCAAAGGCGGCGATATCGGTCTTCTTGACCGTGCTGCCGTCCTCGTGACGCAGTAGGTTTTCCAGCAGGACGCGCAAGGAAAACGGCAGGCGCGAGAGGTCGCCGACCTCCTTCTCGACCGCCTTGAGGCTGAAATAGGTGTAGCTCCGGCTGCCGACCTTGAGCGTCTTGCGGGCCTTGAAGCTGTTGGGGTGGGCGGCCATTGTCGTTACTCCTCAAGGTCTATTTGTGCGGGTGGGTGGCAAAATAGGGGCACGGACGGGCCCAGGCAATCGGCGGATGCGGGCGCTCGGCCATTGTGTCAGATTGCGCCGATGCGGTTGAATTTGGCTCTGACAGTAGGGGCTTTTGCGGCCCTCGTGACGCTCTCGGCCGAGGCATGGGCGCAGCGCAACGCTGCCGAATCCTGGGACCCCTCGGCGCGCGAGTTCGGCCGGCCGCTCGAGGCGCCGAACGTTCCCGCCGAGACACGCAACGCCACGCTTGACGCCCTCAACAAGATCCTGTCGAGCCCCAAGCTTTCGGCCTTCGACCGCTCGATCTACCTCAGCATCCGTGCCTACCAGTTGAGCAAGGTGGGTCGCGAGGCCGACAGCCAGAAGGACATTGCCGAAATGGGCAAGGTCCTGCCCAGCGCCTGGCCGCTGGTGCTGTCGGGAACCGTGCCGGAACTGGCCGGCGGCGGCGACCGCGCAGCGGCGCTGCGCACCCTCGACAGCGCCCTGCAGCAGAAGCCGGGCGATTCCTGGCTGGTGATCGCCCAGGCGCAGGTCTACATGCAGATCGGCGATTTCGCGCGCGCGCTCGGCCTGCTCGACGATGCGCTGGCCAGGGCCACGACGCCCACCGACCGGCGCACAGCGCTCTACTACCGCGGTCATGCCAACTTCAATCTCGGCCAGTACGCGCAGGCTGCCGAGGATTTCGATGCTTCGCTGGTCGGCCGGACGACGGCGAAATCCCGGCTGGGGCCGCTGTTGTGGCGCTATGCCGCCCAGGTCCGCACCCGGCGCGACGCGCGCGGCGCGCTCGCCAAGGATGTCGGCGGCGAAGCCCTCGACGAGTGGCCCGGCCCGATCGCGAGATTCCTGCTGGGCAAGCTGCCGGCCGGCGAACTCGAGGTCGTGGCTGAATCCGACGACGCCGCCAAGCGCAGCAACGGCAAGTGCCCGTCCGCCTTCTTCATCGGCATGGACGCCATACGGCGCGGCGACAAGCAACGGGCACGCGACCAGCTCCAGCTCGCCCAAGCACGCTGCCCGACGGTCTCCGAACTCAACTGGGCGGCAACGAGCGAGCTGAAGCGGTTTTAGTCTTTTGGACCGCGGGCGTTCCGCCCGCCTCATGAGCGGGCGGGACGCCCGCGGTCCGGAAGACTCATCCCACCAGCGCCAGCGGCGCCACGAAGCGGGTGATCTCCGACAGGACATAGGCGGGCTGCTGAAGATGCGGGCTGTGGCCGCAGTCGGGCACCAGGCGCGTCTCGCAATAGCCGCCGACTTTGCCGGCGATGATGCCGAGCTGCAGCTCGCTGCCATACTCGTCGTCCTCGCCCTGGATCGCCTGCACCGGCACGACGATTCCAGGGAGGCGTCCGTCGGCATCCATCGGTTCGAAGCCGGGCGCCACCCAGGCGTCCGACCACAGATGGAAGGCGCCGTCGACATTGTCGCCGTGATATTTCCGCAGGCGCGCCCGCAGGTCGCCCGAGGCGAAGGCCGCGCGGGCGCGCCGGATGGCATCGACGCAGATCGGCTCGTTGACGGCGTGGGCGGCCAGCGTCACCACGGCACGCAAGGGCGCGGGATCCGATGCCGCATAGTTGAGCGCGATCGTGCCGCCGTCGCTGTGGCCCACCAGCACGCAATCCTCTACGCCGAGCTTGCTGAGCAGGCGCGGCAGGATGTCGTCGGCCTCGATCGCCATGTAGCGAACGCCGGGGTCGGTGGGCCACGGGGTCGAGCCGCCATAGCCGGTGCGGTCGTAGACGATGCCGGGGCAACGCGTGGCGTCGCACAGCCTTTGCGGGAAATCGCGCCACATCTCGATGCAGCCCAATCCTTCGTGCAGGAAGATCAGCGTCGTGCGCTCCAGCCCGTCCTCTTGCCGGGGCGCGAGACGGCGCACGCCCAGGCGACGGTCGCCGAGATCGATCAGCTCATCTGTTGGTTCGGAAGACGTCACGCCAGAGATGTAGCCGGGACACGACGCCAGGAGAAGGTGCCGATCATTGCCGGCAGGACGGTGAGGAACAGGATGGGCGCCAAGAGCATCCCGCCGACGACAACGATGGCGAGCGGCCGCTGGACCTGGCTGCCGATCGCCGTCGAGAAGGCGGCCGGCAGCAGGCCGACGCAGGCCGCCGCGCAGGTCATCAGCACCGGCCGCATCTGCAGCTCGCAGGTTCGTCGCAGGGCGGTCTCACGTTCGAGGCCGCCTTCGATCAGCCGGTTGAAGCAGCTCACCACCATGATGCCGTTCATGGCGGCGATGCCGAACAGGGCGACGAAGCCGATGGCGGCCGAGATGCTGAACGGCATGTCGGCCAGGAACAGGCCGAGAATGCCGCCGACCAGCGCCATCGGGATGGCGCTGCCGGCGATCAGCGTGTCGACCAGCGAGCCGAAGCTGACATAGAGCAGCAATAGGATCAGGGCGATGGCGATCGGCACGGCAATGGCAAGGCGCGCCACGGCATTCTGGAAGTTGGCGAAGTCGCCGGCCCAGTCGAGGCGATAGCCGCTCGGCAGCTTGACGTCCTCCGCTACCTTCTCCTGCGCCTCGAGCACGGCGCCGCCCAGGTCGCGGCCGCGTACGCTGAACTTCACCGGGATATAGCGCTCCTGCGCCTCGCGGTAGATGTAGAAGGCGCCCGACGACAGGCCGATATTGGCCACCTCGGCGAGCGGCACCTGGACCACGCCGCCGTTCGGCCCGGGCGCGCCGATGGCGATGCGTTTCAGCGCCTCCATGTTCTGGCGGTAGCGCGGCGCCAGCCGTACCAGCATGGGAAAGTGCCGGTCGCTGCCCGGCTCGTAGAGGTCGCCCGCCGCCTGGCCGCCAACGGCGGCCTGGATGGTGGCGTTGATGTCGCCGGGCGACAGGCCGTAGCGCGCGGCGCGCTCGCGGTCGATGTCGATCCTGATGGTGGGCTGCCCGAGCAGCGGCGGCACCTGGATGTCGGTGATGCCGCGTACCTTCTCCAGCACGCCGCGGATTTCGACTGCGATCTTGCGCAGCGTGTCGAGATCGGGACCGGCGATCTTGATGGCGTTTTCCGCATCGATGCCCGACGCCGCTTCCTGCACGTTGTCCTGGATGTACTGCGAGAAGCCGAAGGTCGTACCGGGGAAGCCCGTACGCAGCGCCTCGCCCATCTCGGCGATCAGCTGCTCCTTGGTGAGGCCCTTGCGCCATTGGGCGGCGGGTTTCAGCGGCACGAAGAATTCGACGTTGGAAAAGCCGTCAGGATCAGTGCCGTCGTCGGGCCTGCCATGCTGGGTGATGACCGTCTCGACCTCGGGGAAACCCCTGACCAACCGGCGCATGCGATTGGCGTAGACGTTGCCTTCGTCGAGCGACACCGACGGCGGCAGGGCTGCCCGCAGCCAGATATTGCCCTCCTCGAGCTTGGGCAGGAATTCCAGCCCGACCGTGCTGGCGGCGAAGGCGGCGCAGGCCACGAGCCCGGCGCCGATCGCGAGCGTCAGGCCGCGTCGCGGCAGCACGCGGTCGACGACCCTGCGATAGAGGCGGCGCAACAGGCGGACGACGATCGTCTCGGTCTCCGACACTTTCTCCGGCAGCAGCACGGCGGCAAGCGCCGGCGAGACGGTGAAGGTGGCCAAAAGGCCGCCCGACAGCGCGTAGGCATAGGTCTTGGCCATCGGGCCGAAGATGTGGCCTTCGACGCCGGACAGGGTGAACAGCGGCAGGAAGCCCGCGATGATGATGGTGGCCGAGAAGAAGATCGCCTGAGTGACCTCGCCCGAGGCGTGATAGATCGTCGCCACCTTGCCGCTCAGGCCGCGCGGTGTCGAGAGCGTCGAGCGGTCCGCGTGGCCCGCGCTCCTCTCGGCCAGGTGGCGGTAGATGTTTTCCACCATGATCACGGTGGCGTCGACGATGATGCCGAAATCGATGGCGCCCATCGACAGCAGGTTGGCCGATTCGCCGCTCAGCACCAGGATGACCACGGCGAACAGCAGCGCGAAGGGAATGGTCGCCGAGACGATCAGCGCGCTGCGCAGGTCGCCCAGGAACAGCCACTGGATCAGGAACACGAAGCAGACGCCCATCACCATGTTGTGCAGCACGGTGCGGGTGGTGACGTCGACCAGGACGCTGCGGTCGTAGATGCGCTCCATCCGCACGCCCGGCGGCAGCAGGTCGGAATGGTTGATGCGGTCGACCTCCTTCTCGACGGCGCGCAGGGTCGGCAGGGTCTCCGCCCCGCGCCGCATCAGCACGATGCCCTGGACGATGTCGTCGTCGTTGTCCTGGCCGGCCACGCCGAGCCGCGGCTCGTTGCCGACCGTGATGGTCGCCACGTCGGAGACCAGCACCGGCGAGCCGTCGCGCACCGTCAGCATGGTGTGGCTGATATCGGCCATGGTGCGGATCTGGCCGACACTGCGGATCACCGCCGACTGCGGACCGAGATTGACCGTGTTGGCGCCGACATTGATGTTGGCGCCGTTCAGCGCGTCGAGCACCTGCTTCAGCGTGAGGCCGTAGGCCAGCAGCTTGTCGAGGCTGACGGTGATGTCGACGGTCTTGCTCTTGCCGCCCCAGCTCGTGATGTCGATCACGCCCGGTACCGATTTCAGCCGGCGCAGCAGGATCCAGTCCTGGATGGTCTTGAGGTCGGTCACGCTGTAGCCCGGCGGGCCGACCACGCGGTAGCGGAAGATCTCGCCGATCGGGCTGGTCGGCGCGATGAAAGGCTGCGCGCCGTTGGGCAGCGGCCCGAGCTGCGACAGGCGGTTGATCACAAGCTGTGAAGCTTCACGGTAACTGAGATCGTAGCTGAACTGCACTTTCACGTCGGAGAGGCCGGTCAGCGAGATGGTGCGGATCGACGTCACGAAGGGGATTCCCGCCATCTGCACTTCGATCGGTATGGTGATGTAACGCTCGATCTCCTCGGACGACTGGCCGGGATTCTGCGCCACGATCTCGATCATCGGCGGAACCGGATCGGGATAGGCCTCGATATTGAGCTGCTTGTAGGCGAACAGGCCGCCCGCCATCAGCGCGACAGCGAGAATCAGCACAAGTATGCGCTGCTGCAATGCTGCGCCGACGATTGCCTGCATCGCGACCTGTATGGACGTCCGCCTTTGGCGGGTCCTCCCTTACAGGAATCTTACGACACTGCTTCTGCAGTTGCACTAATTATGGGCATCGCACTACGTCTGCAACGAAGACGCGACTGACGTCCTGGAGCACGCCGTCACCAACCGCCCCGGGAGTATGTCGTGTAGAAAAGCAGATGGTCGTCGCGAAAATCCAGCTGCGTTGCCGTGAAGATCGTTCCCGGGCCGGTCCACTCGATCGTCGACACCTCGCCGGAGGCCGGGCCTTGCGGCGAGACGGGGCTGCCGGAACAGCCCATGATCCGCGTGGTTTCTTCGTAGCTCATGCCGCGTTGCAGGGCGGCCAGTTTGTCCGGGTTCGCGCCACACGTTGCGGCGCAGCCTGACACGAGCACGCTGGCGGCCGCTGCCAAACCGGCACAGCTTGTCATCCAACACCACATGAGCGTCCCTTCGTCTATTTGAGCGCCGCGGTCTTGGGCGCGGCGCCGGCCGGCCTGGGTGGCCTGCACGTCAACCGCTGGGCGGGATTGGAGAGTTCGTCGTCGCGATTCCACCAGCCGCCGCCCAATGCCTGGAAGAGCGCCGCCGTATCGGTGAAGCGGTTGGCCTGCGCCTGCACGCGGACCAGCAATGCTTGCTGATAGGTGAGCTCGGCGAGCAGAACAACGACATAGGTCGTGTCGCCGAGTTCGAGGCGGCGGCGGGCGATGGTGAAGCTGGTCGCGGCGGCGCGCTCGGAAGCGACGGCGGCCTGCAGGGTGATGGCGTCGTACTCCAGCGCCCGCAACGTGTCGGCGACGTTGCGGAAAGCGGTGAGCACGGTCGAGCGGTACTGCGCGTCGGCCTGCTCGAGCTGCGCCTGCGCCGCTTTCTTCTTGGCCGCCAGCGCGCCGCCGTCGAGCACCGTCTGCAGCATGCTGACGCCGACCGTGTAGCCGGTCAGGCCGGGCAGGAACAGCTGGTCAAAGACGAGCGATGACGTGTTGAGACCGGCGCTCAAGGTGATCTGGGGGAACTGGTTGGCGATGGCGACGCCTAGCAGGGCGCTCGCCGAGTGCAGGCTGGCCTCCGCCGCACGAATGTCGGGACGTTGCTCGACCAGCCGGGACGGCAGGCTGAGCGGCAGGTCGGGCGGCAACGTGAGGTCGCTGAGCTCGAAGCGCTCGGCAACCGCCGTGCTCGGCAGACGGCCGGTCAGCGTGGCGAGCAGGTTGCGTTGCTGGGCCAGCGCCTTCTGCAAGGGCGGCAAGGTGACCTCGGCCTGGGCCAGTGCTGCTTCCTGCTGGGCCACGTCGGCGCCGGTGATGGCGCCCAGGCCCTCCTGTTGCCGCAGAATGCCGAGTGTCTCGCGCTGCGCGGCGATGATGCGTTGGGTCGCGTCGATCTGGGCGCGCAGCGAGGCCTCCAGGATGGCGGCGGCGACCACGTTCGACGCCAGCGACAGATAGGCGGCTTCGAGCTGGAAGCACTGCACCTCGGCCAGCGCCTCGAACGACTCGGTGGCCCGGCGGTTGGCGCCAAACAGGTCGAGCGTGTAGCTGATGGTGAGGCCCATCGTGAACAGGCCGTTTATGAACTGCTCTCCATTGGAGGTCGGCGAGGACAGGACGTTCGATGTCTGGTTCTGCGAGGCGGAGACGCCCGCCTGCATCGTGGGAAACAGCGTGGCGCGCTGGGCGCGCGCCGTGAACTGGGCGGCCCGCAGCCCCGCTGCGGCGGCGTGTATGTCGGGATTGGCGATCAGGGCGCGGTGGATCAGGCGGTCGAGCGGCTGCGAGCGGAACACGGCCCACCATTGGCCCGGAATATCGAGACCCTGCACGATCTGCTGTGCTTCGCCGCCGGAGATGCCGGCCGCGACGAGCCCGGCCGGTTGGTCGTCGGCGAGATAGAGGTTGGTCGCCGGGGGATCGGGACTATGGAAGTCCGGTCCCATCATGCAGGCGCCCAAGGTGGGAGCGCCAAGGGCGAACAGCGCGGCGAGCGGCACGAGGCGCATCAGTGCGCCCCCGCGACGGTGGCCTGCGGCTCGGCTTGCCTGACTTGGCGGCGCGAGAACAGACCGATCGCTGCCGGCAGGACGGTGAGGAAGAGGAAAGGCGCCAGGAGCGTGCCGCCGACCACGACGACGGCGAGCGGCCGCTGGACCTGGCTGCCGATCGCCGTCGAGAAGGCGGCGGGCAGCAGGCCGACGCAGGCTGCCGCGCAGGTCATCAGCACCGGCCGCATCTGCACCGTGCAGGTCTCGGCAAGGGCGGCCTCGCGCGCGCGGCCCGCGTCGATCAGCCGATTGTAGCACGACAGCACCATGATGCCGTTCATGGCGGCGATGCCGAACAGGGCGACGAAGCCGATGGCGGCCGAGATGCTGAACGGCATGTCGAACAGGAACAGGCTGAGGATGCCGCCGATCAGCGCCATCGGGATGGCGCTGCCGGCGAGCAGGGTGTCGCGCAACGAGCCGAAGCTGGTGAAGAGCAGCAGCAGGATCAGGGCGATGGCAATCGGCACGGCGACCGACAGCCGTTGCAGGGCGTTCTTGAGGTTGCCGAACTCACCGACCCACTCGATGCGATAGCCGCCGGGGATCTTCACCTGCTCCGCCACCTTCTGCTGCGCCTCGAGAACGACGCTGCCGAGGTCGCGGCCGCGCACGCTGAACTTCACCGGAACGTAACGTTCCTGCTGCTCGCGGTAAATGTAGTAGGCGCCCGACACGAGCTCGACGTTGGCGACCTCGCTGAGCGGCACTTGGGTGACGCCGTTGTTGCCCTGCACGCCGATCGGGATGCGCCTGATCGCCTCGATGTTTTCGCGATAGCGCGGCGCCAGTCGGACGACCATCGGGAAGTGCCGGTCGCTGCCGTTCTCGTAGACGTCGCCGGCCGCCTGGCCGCCGATCGCCGCCTGCACGGTTGCATTGATGTCGCCGGGGGCGAGACCGTAGCGAGCCGCCTTGGCGCGGTCGATGTCGATGCGGATCGTCGGCTGGCCGAGCGAGGCCGATACGGCCAAATCGGTGATGCCGGGCACGGTGGCGATGGTGTTCCTGATGTCGGTGGCCACCTTGGCCAGGGTCTCGAGATCGGGGCCGAAGACCTTGACGGAGTTCTCGCCCTTCACGCCCGACGCCGCCTCCTGGACGTTGTCCTGGATGTACTGCGAGAAGGTGAACTCGATGCCGGGAAAGGCTTTCTCCAGGGCGTCGTTCATCTCGGTGGTGAGCTTCTCCTTGTCCATTCCCTTGGGCCACTTGTCGAACGGCTTCAGCGGCACGAAGAACTCGACGTTGAAGAAGCCGGTCGAATCGGTGCCGTCGTCCGGCCTGCCGTGCTGGGAGATCACGGTTTCGGTCTCGGGAAAGCCCCTGATCAGCTTGCGCATGCGGTTGGCGTAGTCGTTGCCGGCCTCGAGCGAGATCGAGGCCGGCATGACGGCGCGGATCCACATGTTGCCCTCCTCGAGCTTGGGCAGGAACTCCAGCCCGATCGTGCTGCCGACCAGGATGGCGAGCGCGCCCGCGCCGACGCCGGCGGCCAAGGTCATTCGCCGCCGCGCCAGCACGAAATCGCGGACCTTCTCATAGAAGCTGCGCAGCCCGCGCACCGCCCACGTCTCGGTCTCCGAGACCTTCTCGGGCAGCAGCAAGGCGGAAAGCGCGGGCGAGACCGTGAAGGTGGCGAGCAGGCCGCCCGACAGCGCATAGGCATAGGTCCGCGCCATCGGGCCGAAGATGTGGCCCTCCACGCCCGATAGCGTGAACAGCGGCAGGAAACCCGCGATGATGATGGTGGCCGAGAAGAAGATCGCCTGCGTGACCTCGGTCGACGCGTGGTAGATCGTCGCCAGCTTGCCAGTGAGCCCGTCGGGCGTGGGACGGGTCGGTCGCGTCCTGGCGTTATTGACTTCACCGACTTCGGAAAGATGGCGAAAGATGTTTTCCACCATGATCACGGTGGCGTCGACGATGATGCCGAAGTCGATGGCGCCCATCGACAGCAGGTTGGCCGATTCGCCGCTCAGCACGAGGACGACCACGGCGAACAGCAGCGCGAAGGGAATGGTGGCTGAGACGATCAGCGCGCTGCGCAGGTTGCCCAGGAACAGCCACTGGATGAGGAAGATCAGCGTAACGCCCATCACCATGTTGTGCAGGACGGTGTGGGTGGTGATGTCGACCAGGGCGCTGCGGTCGTAGATGCGCTCGATACGGACGCCCGGCGGCAGGATGCCGGAGTTGTTGATCTTGTCGACCTCCGCCAGCACGCCCTGCAGGGTCGGCAAGGTCTCCGCCCCGCGCCGCATCAGCACGACGCCCTGGACGATGTCGTCGTCGTCGTTCTGGCCGGCGATGCCAAGCCGGGGCTGGTGGCCCACCGTCACCGTGGCGACGTCGGAGACCAGCACCGGTGTGCCGTCGTGCACCGACAACATGGTGTTGCGGATGTCGTCCATTGAGCGGATCTGGCCGACGCTGCGCACGATCGCCGACTGCGAGCCGATGTTCACCGTGTTGGCGCCGACATTGATGTTGGCGTTGTTCAGCCCGTCCAGCACCTGCTTCAGGGTGAGCCCGTAGGCCAGCAGCCGGTCGAGGCTGACGGTGATGTCGTAGGTCTTGGTCTTGCCGCCCCAGCCGGTGACGTCGATCACCCCCGGAACCGCCTTGAATCGGCGCTGCAGGATCCAGTCCTGGATGGTCTTGAGGTCGGTGACGCTGTAGCCCGGCGGCCCGACCACCCGGTAGCGGAAGATCTCGCCGATCGGGCTGGTCGGCGACAGCACCGGCTGGGCGCCGTTCGGCAGGTTGCCGAGCTGCGTCAGGCGGTTGATCACCATCTGCGAGGCCTGCTGATAGCTCACGTCATAGGTGAACTGCACCTTCACGTCCGAGAGACCGAACAGAGAGATGGTACGGATCGCCTGCACATACGGCAGCCCGGCCATCTGGATTTCGATCGGCACGGTGATGTAGCGCTCGATCTCTTCCGACGACTGGCCGGGATTCTGGGTAATGACGTCGACCAGCGGCGGCACCGGGTCGGGATAGGCCTCGATGTTCAGCGTCCTGTAGGCAAACAGGCCCCCGACCATGAGCGTGGCGGCAAGGATGATCACGAGAACACGCTGCTTCAGGGCGACGGCGACGACGGCGTGCATGGCGGAAGCTGCCTCTTGCGGACAGGTGCGGCTTGCGAAGCGGCGCTCAGTCGCGCCGGGCGGCGCGATCGATGAACAGCGTGCCGCTGGTCACGACCGTCTCGCCCACCGCGAGGCCCTTGCGCACCTCGACCAGCCCGTTGATCGTGTCGCCGACCGTGATGTCGCGCGACACCACCGTCTTGCTGTCGGGGCGGGCGATCCAGACGCGCGCGTTGGCGCCCTCGTAGACGATGGCGTCGACCGGCACCGCCGGCATCAGCCGGTCTTCGCCCGAAACGATGCGGAACGAGGCGAACATTTCCGGCAGGAGCTCGCGGCCGGGGTTCTGGATCTCGGCGCGCACCGGCAGGCGGCGCGTGTTGGGATCGAGCGCCGGCGCCACGTAGGCCAGCTTGGCGTTGAACACCCGGCCGGGGAACGCCAGCACCGTGACCTCGACCGGGGCGCCCACCTTCATCCTGGGCGCGTCCGACTCGCGCACGTTGGCGATCAGCCACACCGTCGAGAGATTGCCGACCGTGAAGACCGGGTCGTTGGCGCCGGCGTTGATGTACTGGCCCAACCCGACCTTGCGCTGGATGATCGTGCCGCCGATCGGTGCGGACACGATGGTCTCGGCGCCGACGCGGTCGGTCTTCTCGAGCTTCGCGATCTCGTCGTCCGAGCGGCCGAGGATGCGCAGCCGGTTGCGCACGGCTGCGAGCGTGATCTCGGCCGAGCGCAGGTCGCCCTGCGCCGCCACAAGATCCGACTGCGCCTGCTCGAGGTCCTTGAGCGCGCCGCCGCGGATCGCCTGCAGTTCGCGCTGTCGCTTCTCGGCGGCCTGCGCCAGCACGAGCCGCGAACGCGCCTTCTCGACGCCGGCCACGGCGGTGATGAGGTCGTTGTGGCCCTGCACGAACTCGCTGGCTTCGATGGCGAACAGCGGGGCGCCGCGTTCGACGAAATCGCCGGGCCGCGCGATCAATTTGCTGACCCTGCCGGAGAACGGCGAGAAGACCGGCGTCGTCGTGTCCTCGTTGATCGCGATCTTGCCGTCGGTCGCGCGCTCGTCGCGGAAGGCGACCTGGCGCACCGGTGCGAGCCTGAGGCTCGACCACTGCGTATCGCTCGGCCGGAAGGAGCCGTCGGTGTCGCCCGCGCTCTTCTCGGGACGCGCCAGCGCGTTGCCGGGAACGGTGTCGAGCGCCCAGAAGCCGATCACCGCAGCCGCCGCGACCACGGCTCCGCCCGCCGCGACCCACAGGCGATTTCGCCTGAGGCGCGCCGTCAACGAAGGATTGGGCTGCGAGGGCATGAACTTGGCAGTCCTGTCGGCATGTTCCGGAGACGGGGCAAACCTAGTCCTTTCCGATTACGTCAACCTGACGGGGCCATGACGCAAGGAGCGTGCTAGGATCGACGCGCAATTATCGGAGGCGCACGCCAATGAGGGTGCTTCTCGTCGAGGACAACACCGAACTCGTCTCCTTGTTGAAGAAAGGCCTCGCTCACGGTGGCTTTTCCGCCGATTCGGTGGGCACCGCCGCTGATGCCGCGCACGTGCTGGCGACCATGCGCTATGCGGTGATCGTACTCGATCTCGGACTACCCGACGAGGACGGCGTCTCGCTGCTGCGCGACATCCGCCGGCGCGGCGATTCGACGCCGGTGCTTGTGCTCACCGCGCGCGACGGGGTCACCGACCGCGTCACCGGCCTGCGCGAGGGCGCCGACGATTACATGGCCAAGCCGTTCGCCATGGAAGAGCTCGTCGCGCGACTGCAGGCCCTGCTGCGCCGTCCCGGCAACCTGCTTGGCAAGCGGCTCACTTTCGGCAACGTGGCGCTCGACACCGAGGGACGCCAGGTGATCGTCGACGGAGCCGTCAAGGCGTTCCCCGCGCGCGAGACCGCGGTGCTTGAGATTCTGCTCAGGCGCAGCGGCAACGTGGCACCCAAGCGCTTGTTCGAGGATCACCTGTTCGGGCTCTCGGGCGATGTCGGTTCGAATGCGGTCGAAGTCTATGTCCATCGCCTGCGCAAGATGCTGGCAGATGCAGGCGCTACGGTGAAGATCCATACGGTGCGCGGTGTCGGCTATCTGATGGCCGAGGAAAAGGGCGGGTGAGGCGCTTTCGTTCGATCATCTCGCGGGTCGTGGCGCTGCACGTCATCGCCATCGGCGTCACCTCGATCTTGATGCCGCTGGCGCTTTACTGGCTGCTCAATCAGGCCGCCAACAGCCTGCACCGCGATGCGCTGCGCAGCCAGGCCGCGACCATCGCCAGCTTCCTGCGCCCGCAACCCGACGGCAGCGTGACGCTCGACATCCCGTCCGAGATCCAGCCGCTTTATTCCGGCGGCTACGGGCTTTACGCCTATGCCGTGCTCGACGCCTCGGGCCACGTCCTGTTCTCCTCGCGCAACGACGGCGCCGCGCTGTTTTCGCTCGATGAGTCGTCGGGCGGCGACTGGATCGAGCGCCTGCGCAGCACGGGCTCGGTGCTGTTCGGCGTCAGCGTTGCGCGCCCCGTCGGCCAGCGCATGTACTGGATCCAGGTCGGTCAGGACCTCTCGCATCGCGACGTCATCATCGACGATGTCGTCACCACCTTCTTCCCGCGCGTCGGCTGGATCACCTTCCCGATCCTGCTGGTGCTGCTGCTGATCGACATTCTGATCTTCCGCCGTGCGCTCGATCCGGTGCGCGAGGCCTCGACCACGGCGGCGGCGATCGGGCCGGCGCGGACCGACGTGCGCCTGCCCGAGCAGTCGATGCCGGCCGAGATCGTGCCGCTGGTGCACGCCGTCAACCAGGCGTTCGACCGTCTCGAATCGGGCTTCCGCGCGCAACGCGACTTCACCGCCGACATGGCCCACGAATTGCGCACGCCGCTCGCCATCATGCGCGCCAGAGTCGATTCGCTGGAGCCCGGGCCGGTGCGCGACGCGCTGCGCACCGACCTCGTCAACATGACACGCACCGTGAGCCAGGTGCTCGATATCGCCGAGCTCGAGAGTTTCGTCGTTGGCGGCGATGCCAAGGCCGATCTCCACGCCGTTTGCGCCGAGGCGGTAGGCTTCATGGCGCCGCTTGCCGTCGAAATGTCCAAGACCATCGCGCTTGTAGGCGTCGACGCGCCGGTTTGGGTGTGGGGCCATCCCGAGGCGCTGTTCCGCGCCGTGCGCAATCTCGTCGACAATGCCATCCGGCACACACCAAGCGGCGGCTCGATCGAGGTCGACGTATCCGCCGACGGCATCGTGCGCGTCCTCGATGACGGCCCCGGCATACCCGAGGCCGAGCGCGATTCGATCTTCCGGCGCTTCTGGCGGCGCGATCGCACCCAGGCCGAAGGCCGCGGGCTGGGCCTGGCGATCGTGGCCCGGGTCGCCGAGACCCACGACGGCAGCGTCACGGTCGCGAACCGTCCCGAGGGCGGCGCCGTCTTCACGCTCCGCCTGCGTCCCGTGGCCAGCTTGACCACCGCAAATTGACTGTGGCTATCTGCCTGTCGAAATCGCCGCAGAAATCGACAAACGAACGGCGGACCGTGGGAGCGCGAGGCAGGGGATGACGAGGGGGACGGCCGACACCGGAACCGACGCTCGGGACACGTTTCCCAAGCTTCTGGCGGAGCGCGCCCGCACCCGCCCCGACCGGCCGGCCTATCGCGAGAAGGAATACGGGATCTGGCAGACCTATGACTGGAGCCATGTCGCAGACCAGGTTCGCCTGCTGGCGGCGGGCCTGGCCGATCTCGGATTCGGGCGCGGCGACAGGCTGATCGTGGTCGGCGACAACCGACCCCGGCTCTATTGGTCGATGTGCGCGGCGCAGTCGCTGGGCGGCGTGCCGGTGCCGGTCTACCAGGATTCGGTGACCGACGAGCTTGCCTACGTCGTCGAGCATGCCGGCGCGCGGTTCGCCCTGGCCGAGAACCAGGAGCAGGTCGACAAGCTCCTGGAGATCGGGAAGAAGGTGCCGTCGCTCGGCGTCGTCATCTACGACGACCCGCGCGGGCTCCGATACTACGAGAACCTGTTGTCCTACGACGCGGTGCAGGAGCGCGGCGCCCAGCTGCTGGCGGCGACGCCGGACCTGGTGTCGGCCGAAGTCGCCAAGGGGCAGGGCTCGGACGACGCCATCATGCTCTACACCTCCGGCACCACCGGCCGGCCCAAGGGCGCGGTATTGAGCTACGACAATCTCGTATGGGCGGCCCGTGCCGGCGCCGAATTCGACGGCCTCAAAGAAGGCGACGAGCTGCTTTCCTACCTGCCGATGGCCTGGGTCGGCGATCACATCTTCTCCTATGCCCAGGGCTACGTCGTCGGCCTGGTGGTGAACTGCCCCGAATCGGCGGCCACGGTGATGACCGACCTGCGCGAGATCGGTCCGACCTATTACTTTGCGCCGCCGCGCGTGCTCGAGAACCTGATCACCCAGGTGATGATCCGCATGGAGGATGCGGGCTTCCTCAAGCGCCGCATGTTCCAGTCCTTCATGACGATCGCCCGGCGGGTCGGACCGGCGCTGCTCGACCGTCGGCCCGTTGCTGCGCTCGACCGGCTGCTCTACGGGCTGGGCAAGCTTCTGGTCTATGGGCCGCTCAAGAACACGCTGGGCATGAGCCGCGTGCGCGTGGCCTACACCGCCGGCGAGGCGGTCGGACCGGAGATCTTCAACTTCTACCGCGCGCTCGGCGTCAACATGAAGCAGCTCTACGGCCAGACCGAAGCGTCGGTGTTCGTCACCATCCATCCCAACGGCGAAGTCTTCTCCGACACGGTCGGCAAGGCGGTCGCCAATGTCGAGCTCAGGATCGCCGACTCGGGCGAGGTGCTCTACCGCAGCCCCGGCGAGCTCAAGACGTATTTCAAGAACCCCGAGGCGACCAACGACACCAAGACCGAAGACGGCTGGGTGCACACCGGCGACGCAGGCTACCTCGACGAGCGCGGGCACCTGCGCATCATCGATCGCGCCCGCGACGTCGGCAAACTGAACGACGGCACGCTGTTCGCGCCGAAGTTCATCGAGAACAAGCTGAAGTTCTTCCCGCACATCAACGAGGCGGTGGCGTTCGGCCACGGCCGCGACTACGTCGCGGCCTTCGTCAACATCGACATGACCGCGGTCGGCGACTGGGCCGAGCGGCGCCACATCGCTTATGCGAGCTACCAGGAGCTGGCCGGCCACAAGCAGGTCTACGACCTCGTGCAAAGCGAGATCGAGCAGGTCAACCGCGACCTCGCCGCCGATCCGCGCATGGCGGGCGCCCAGATCCGCCGCTTCCTGATCCTCCCCAAGGCGCTCGAGGCCGACGACGGCGAGCTCACGCGCACCAACAAGGTGCGCCGGTCGTTCATCGGCGAGCGTTACGGCGCGCTGGTCGACGCGCTCTACGACGGCTCGCGCAACACCCACGTCAAGGTCGACGTCACCTTCGAGGATGGCCGCAAGGGCGCGATCGAGGGCGACGTCGAGATCCGCAGCCTGGCGCCCCAGCCGGCCTCGGCACCGGCACGACGGCGGCGCGTGGCGAGCTGAGCACGATGGCCGGCCGCGCACGTTCCTTCAACGAGGTGCTGCTGGCGGTCGAGAATATCAGCCTGTCGTTCGGCGGCGTGAAGGCGCTGTCCGACATCAGCTTCGACATCGCCAAGGGCGAAATCCGCGCCATCATCGGGCCCAACGGCGCGGGCAAGTCGTCGATGCTGAACTGCATCAACGGCTTTTACCATCCGCAACAGGGCGCCATCACCTATAAAGGCGTGCGGCGCAGCCAGATGCGGCCGCACGAAGCGGCCGAGCAGGGCATCGGCCGCACGTTCCAGAACATCGCACTGTTTCGCGGCATGTCGACCCTCGACAACATCATGACCGGCCGCAACCTGCGCATGAAGACCGGGCTGTTCTGGCAGGCGCTGCGGCTGGGGCCGGCGGCGCGCGAGGAGATCGAGCACCGCATGGTGGTCGAGCGCATCATCGACTTCCTCGAGATCCAGCACATCCGCAAGGTGCCGGTCGGCCAGCTGCCCTATGGCCTGCAGAAGCGGGTCGAGCTCGGCCGGGCGCTCGCCGCGCAGCCCGACCTGCTGCTGCTCGACGAGCCGATGGCCGGCATGAACATCGAGGAGAAGCAGGACATGTGCCGCTTCGTGCTGGACGTGAACGACGAGTTCGGCACCACGATCTGCCTGATCGAGCACGACATGGGGGTGGTCATGGACATCTCCGACAGGGTCGTGGTCCTCGATTACGGCAAGAAGATCGGTGACGGCGCACCCGATGCGATCAAGAGCAACAAGGCGGTGATCGACGCCTATCTCGGCGTGAGTCACTGATGGGTGGGGTCAAGTCATGCGGACCGCGGGCGTCCCGCCCGCTCATGATCATGATGCGGGCGGGACGCCCGCGGTCCAAAACATGAAGAGGACGACGTAATGGGTTTCTTCCTCGAAGTCCTGATCGGCGGCCTGCTCGCCGGTGTCCTCTATTCGCTGGTGGCGCTGGGCTTCGTGCTGATCTTCAAGGCGTCCGGCGTCTTCAACTTCGCCCAGGGCGCGATGGTGCTGACGGCGGCGCTGGCGTTGGTGCGCGCGCTCGAGCTCACGCAGGAAAAGTGGCACTGGCCGTTCGGTCTGGCGCTGGTCGCCGCCTTCCTGTTCGCCGGCGCGGTCATGGCGGTCATTGCCTGGACGACCGAGCGGCTGGTGCTGCGCAAGCTGGTGAACCAGGAAGGCATCATCCTGTTCATGGCGACCATCGGCGTCACTTTCTTCCTCGAGGGGCTGGCCCAGGGCGTGTTCGGCGCCGACGTCTATCCACTCAATATCGGCCTGCCCAAGGAGCCGCTCTTCATCCTCGAATCGCTGTTCGACGGCGGCATCCTGGTGAACGAGCTCGACATCTGGGCCGCCGTGATCGCCGGCCTCCTGGTGGCGGGACTGGCGCTGTTCTTCCAGTGGACGCGCATCGGCCGGGCGCTGCGCGCCGTGGCCGACGACCATGCCGCGGCGCAGTCGGTCGGCATTCCGCTCAACCAGATCTGGTTCATCGTCTGGCTGGTCGCTGGCCTGGTGGCGCTGGTCGCGGGCGCGGTGTGGGGCAGCAAGCTCGGCGTGCAGTTCTCGCTCTCGCTGCTGGCTCTGAAGGCGCTGCCGGTGCTCGTGCTCGGCGGTTTCACGTCGGTGCCGGGCGCCATCGTCGGCGGGCTGATCATCGGTGCCGGCGAGAAGCTTTCCGAGGTGTTCCTGGGGCCGGCCATGGGCGGCGGCATCGAAATCTGGTTCGCCTATGTCGTGGCGCTGCTGTTCCTGCTGGTGCGCCCGCAGGGCCTGTTCGGCGAACGCATCATCGAGCGCGTGTAGGGGGAAGGCGTGTTCTATCGCGAGGCCGGCCAGTACAAGGCGAGCTACCAATCGGACCAGGCGATCTTCCCGATCGCCCAGGACCGCATCGCCATGCTGGCGCTGCTCGTGGTGGCGTTCGTCGGCGTGCCTTTGCTGGCCAGCGAGTACGTCTATCGCGCCGTCCTGATCCCGGTCGTCATCCTGTCGCTGGCCGCGATCGGGCTGAATGTGCTGATGGGCTATTGCGGCCAGGTCTCGCTGGGCTCGGGCGCCTTCATGGGGATCGGCGCCTATGCCGCCTACAATCTCGCGATCCGCCTGCCCTTCCTCAATCCCTTTGTCTGCGTCCTGCTGGGTGGCTTCGTGTCGGCGGCGGTCGGCATCGCCTTCGGCGTGCCCAGCCTGCGCATCAAAGGCTTCTATCTCGCCTGCGCCACGCTCGCGGCGCAGTTCTTCGCCGACTGGGCGTTCCTGCGGATCAAATGGATCACCAACGACACGCCGTCGGGTTCGGTCAACGCTCCGCCGCTGCAGCTCATGGGCTTCGACCTGTCGTCACCGACTGCGAACTACCTGGTGTCGCTGGTCTTCACCCTCGTGCTGGGACTCGCCGCCAAGAACATCGTGCGCGGCCATGTCGGCCGCCAGTGGATGGCGATCCGCGACATGGACATCGCCGCCGAAATCATCGGCGTGCGGCCGATGTACGCCAAGCTCACCGCCTTCGCCGTGTCGTCGTTCCTGATCGGCGTGGCCGGCGCTTTGTGGGCTTTCGTCTATCTCGGCTCGTGGGAGCCGGCCGCCTTCGACATCGATCGCTCCTTCCAGCTCATGTTCATGGTCATCATCGGCGGCCTGGGTTCGATCCTGGGCAGCGTGCTGGGAGCGGCCTTCATCGTGCTGCTGCCGATCTTCCTCAACCAGGCCCTGCCGCCGTTCGGCGCCCTGTTCGACTGGAAGATCAGCACCGCCACGGTTTCGAACTTCGAATCGATGATCTTTGGCGCCCTGATCGTGTTCTTCCTGGTCGTCGAGCCCAACGGGCTCGCGCGTTTGTGGTCGGTCGCCAAGGAAAAGCTGCGCCTCTGGCCCTTCCCGCACTGAGCCGGAGCCGCTAGGGTTTCAACATAAGGACGGCCGCAAGGACCGTCCGATCCAATAAGCGAGGAGGAAACGATGGGACTTCGTAGACTGGCGCTGCTCGGCGCCGCGATCGTGTCGGCCGGTATTATCGCCGCGACGACGGCTGAGGCGCAGAACGAGCAGTTCATTCCCGGCCTGGTCTATCGGACCGGCGCCTATGCCCCCAACGGCATCCCGTTCGCCGACGGCGTCGCCGACTACATCGCCATGCTGAATGCGCGCGACGGCGGCATCAATGGCGTCAAGATCACCTTCGAGGAATGCGAGACCGGCTACGCCACCGATCGCGGCGTGGAGTGCTACGAGCGCCTCAAGGGCAAGGGGCCGACCGGAGCGTCCTACTTCAGCCCGCTCAGCACCGGCATTACCTTCGCGCTCACCGAAAAGGCGCCGGGCGACAAGATCCCGCTGATCACCATGGGCTACGGCCGCGCCGACAGCCGCGACGGCGCGGTGTTCGAATGGAACTTCCCGCTGCTCGGCACCTACTGGACGGCGGCCAACGTCGCCATCCAGCACATCGCCAAGGAGATGGGCGGCTTCGACAAGCTAAAGGGCAAGAAGATCGCGCTGCTCTATCACGATTCGCCCTACGGCAAGGAGCCGATCGCAGCACTCGAGGTCATGGCCAAGAAGTACGGCTTCGACTTCCTGCCGATCCCGGTGCCTGCGCCGGGCAGCGAGCAGAAGTCGCAGTGGCTGCAGATCCGCCAGCAGAAGCCGGACTATGTCCTGCTGTGGGGCTGGGGCGTCATGAACTCCGCCGCCGTCACCGAGGCCGGCAACGTCAACTACCCGCGCGACCATATGATCGGCGTGTGGTGGTCGGGCGCCGAACCGGACGTCATTCCGGCCGGCGAGAAGGCCGCGGGCTACAAGGCGCTGATGCTGCAGCACCCGGCCGGCAAGTTCGCCGTCTATGCCGACCTCGAGAAGTTCGTCATCGGCCCGGGCAAGTCGCTCGCCAAGCCCGACGAGATCGGCTCGGTGCTTTACAACCGCGGCCTGATCAACTCGATGCTGGGCACCGAATCGATCCGCACCGCTATGGCCAAGTTCGGCAACAAGCCGATGACGGGCGAGCAGGTGCGCTGGGGCATCGAACATCTCGACCTCACCGCCGAGCGCATCAAGCAGCTCGGCTTCGAGGGCATGATCGGGCCGATCAAGGTGTCGTGCGCCGACCATGAAGGCACGCGGCTGAGCCGCGTCCACCAGTGGGACGGCAAGAAGTGGAACATCATCTCCGACTGGTACACCGCCGACGACGCCGTCATCGAGCCGCTGGTCAAGGAAACGGCGGGCAAATACGCCACCGAGAAGAAGATCACGCCGCGCGACTGCTCGAAGGAGAGCTGACGTTGACGCTGCCTCCCCCGTCTAAGCGCCTTCTGAGGCGCGAACGGGGGAGGTCGCCCGAAGGGCCGGAGGGGGAGGGCCGCAGTCGAGATGTCTGCCGATCTCAGATCTGAAATTTGCAAGACCATCCATGTGGCCTGCCCCCTCCCTGCCCTCCCCCGTATGACGGGGGAGGAATAGGAATGCCAGAACCCGTCCAGCAGCCCGCCCCCGTCAACGTCCTCGACGTGGCCAATGTCGAGGTGATCTACAATCACGTCATCCTCGTCCTGAAGGGCGTCTCGCTCGCGCTGCCCGAGGGCCGCATCGTGGCGCTGCTGGGCGCCAACGGGGCGGGCAAGTCGACGACCCTGAAGGCGATCTCCAACCTGCTGCAGGCCGAGCGCGGCGAGGTCACCAAGGGCCAGATCCATTGCCGTGGCGAGCGGGTCGACGGCCTCACGCCCAACGACCTGGTGCGGCGCGGCGTCATCCAGGTGATGGAGGGCCGCCACTGCTTCGGCCATCTCACGGTCGAGGAGAATTTGCTGACCGGCGCCTTCATCCACGGCAACAAGCGCCGCCAGATCGCCGACGATCTCGACAAGGTCTATCACTATTTTCCGCGCCTCAAGGAACGGCGCACCAGCCTGGCCGGCTACACCTCGGGCGGCGAGCAGCAGATGACGGCGATCGGCCGCGCCCTGATGAGCCGGCCCACCACCATCCTGCTCGACGAGCCCTCGATGGGCCTCGCCCCGCAGCTCGTCGAGGAGATCTTCGAGATCGTCAAGAACCTCAACGAGCGCGAGCGGGTGTCGATCCTGCTGGCCGAGCAGAACACCAACGTGGCGCTGCGCTACGCCCATTACGGCTACATCCTGGAGAACGGCCGGGTGGTGCTCGACGGCGATGCCGCGAGCTTGCGCGAGAACGAGGACGTGAAGGAATTCTATCTCGGCATCGGCGGCGAGGGCCGCCGCTCGTTCCGCGACGTCAAGCACTACCGAAGGCGCAAGCGCTGGCTTTGACGATCTCTCTTCAAGTCCTTCGGCCTCATATTCTCTCCCCCTAGCGAGCATCAGTTCCGCCTCGCTGAGGTGTCGCGCGCAAGTCTGGGATTTTTGCTACCAGTGGCAGATTGATCTGCCGCAAATGCAGGCATAAAAGAAGCGACCATGGTCGATGATCCGAACAATCTCGTTCTTGAGCACTTGCGGGGCATCCGCACCGATTTGGGTGACGTTCGGCAAGATGTGCGCGAGGTCAAGCAACGCTTCACATCACTGGAGGTCTCGGTTGCCAACCTGAGCAGCGGGATAGCCAATCTGCACGGTGACTTTGCCGGTCAGTCGGGACGAATCGACCGCGTGGAGAGCAGGCTGGAAAGAATCGAGAATCGCCTGGATCTACGCGACGCCTAGAACGGCGCCACGGCGAGTCTGGTTGGTTGGGTTGCCTTGGCAAGTGGGCGCTGTGACGTCTACGCTGCCTGCAAATCCCGAGGAAACACCCAATGTCGAAACACTACGACACGCTGGAGACCCGTTCGCCCGCTGAACGCGAGAAGGCGCTGATGCAGGCCCTGCCGCAGCAAGTCGCCAACGCCAAGGAAAACGCCCCGTTCTTCGCTGCGTGGCTGAAGGACGTCGACCCCGCCGCGGTCACCTCACGCGCGGCGCTCGCCAAATTGCCGGTGCTGCGCAAGGCGATGCTGGGCGAGGTGCAGAAAAAGCAGCCGCCGATGGGCGGGCTTGTAACCGTGCCGATGAGCAAGGTGCGCCACGTCTTCATGTCGCCCGGCCCGATCTTCGAGATCGACACCGACGAGCCCGACTATTTCGGCGGCGCGCGCGCCCTCCATGCCGGCGGCTTCCGGCCGGGCGACGTCGTCTACAACACCTTCTCCTATCACCTGACGCCCGCCGGCATCATGATGGAATCGGCCCTCCGCGCGCTCGGCTGCGCCGTCGTGCCGGGCGGCGTCGGCAACACCGAGCTGCAGCTCGACGCCATCGCCGCGATCAGGCCGACCGGCTATGTCGGCACGCCGTCGTTCCTGAAAATCCTGATCGAGAAGGCCGCCGAAACGGCCAAGGACATCTCCTCGATCAAGAAGGCCTTCGTCGGCGCCGAAGCGCTGCCGCCTTCCCTGCGCCAGATGTTTTTAGACAAGGGCATGACCTGCCTGCAGAGCTACGGCACGGCCGATCTCGGCACCATCGCCTACGAATCGGAGTCGCTCGAAGGCATGATCGTCGACGAGGGCGTGATCGTCGAGATCGTGCAGCCGGGCACCGGCGATCCGGTGCCCGAGGGCGATGTCGGCGAGGTCGTGGTCACGACCTTCAACCGCGCCTATCCGCTGATCCGCTTCGGCACTGGCGACATGTCAGCGGTGCTGTCCGGCACCAGCCCATGCGGGCGCACCAACATGCGCATAAAAGGCTGGATGGGCCGCGCCGACCAGCGCACCAAGGTGCGCGGCATGTTCGTCGATCCCGAGCAGATCGCCGAGATCGCGAAGAAGCATCCGGGCCTGGGCCGCCTGCGGCTGGTCATCGACTGGGTCAACCAGGCCGATGTGATGACGCTGAAGGTCGAGGCGGCGCAGCCCTCGACCGACCTCGAGAAGGCGATGGAAGGCACCATCCGCACCGTGTGCAAGGTGGGCGGCAAGGTCGAGTTCGCCAAGCCCGGCAGCCTGCCCAACGACGGCAAGGTGATCGACGACGTCAGAAAGTACACATGAGATGGCGATAGAACTGGGGCTCGCCGGCAAAGTTCGAGGATTCGCAACTCAGTTGACGTCGAGCCTCAGCCCTTCCTTGTCGATCACGCCCTTCCACAGCGCGATCTGCGCATTGACGAAGGCGTCGAACTGCTCGGGCGTGCCGTAGGCGGGGAAGCCCGCCATGGACTTGAAGCGCTCCTGGGTCCGGGCGTCGTTGAGCCAGGTCTTCATCTGGGCGTTCAGTGAATCGACGATCGGCCGCGGCGTGCCGGCCGGCAGGAACATGCCGAACCAGGTCGAGACGTCGAACGGCTTGAGCTCGGGCAGGGTCTCGCAGATCGGCACAAGCTCGGGCGTCAGCGGATTGCGCTCAGCCGACGTGATGCCGAGCGCGCGCAGCTTGCCCGCACGCACGAACTCGATGCCGGTCGCGAGGTTGTCGAAGAAGAACTGCGTGACGCCCGCGGTCAGGTCCTGCAGCGCCGGCGCCGCGCCGCGATAGGGGATGTGCTCGGCCTTGCTGCCGGTGAGCTGCAGGAACCAGGCGCCCGAGAGATGCGGCGACTGGCCAGTGCCCGACGAGGCATAGGAGGCCTTGCCGTTCTGCGCCCTCAGCCAGGCGACGAACTCCGGCACGGTCGTGGCGGGCACCGAGGGATGCACCACCAGCACGTTGGGCGCGGTGATGACGTTCGACACCGGCATCAGGTTTTTCGCCGTGTAGGGCATGTTGCGGTAGAGCGCATAGGCGATCGACTGCGGCCCGATATTGCCCATCAGCAGGGTCTGTCCGTCGGGCGCGCCCCTGGCGACCTCGGTCGAGCCGATGACGCCGCCGGCGCCGGACTTGTTGTCGACCACGCAGGACTGGCCCCAGCTCTGCTGCAGGAAGGCCGCAAGCCGGCGGCCCACGATGTCGGTGGTGCCGCCGGGGGCGGCCGGCACGATCATGCGGCTGCCGGCGCCTGGCTTCCAGGCCGCCTCGGCTCTCGCGCCCGAGGGCAGCAGGGCGGCTGCCGGCAAGGTACCGGCCGCGGCCACCAACGTGCGGCGGGAAAGCGGGCGAGCCATGGCGTTCCCTTACATATTGTTGAGCAACCCGTAACACGGGTGCACTGGCAAATCCGCCATAATTCCCGTATCTAGTCATGGTGCGGCTGCCCCGAATCGCCGGGCTTTTCCGGCGGTTTTGCTCCCCCTCGCATGGGGTCCGCGCCAAAGGAGGATATATTGAAGAGGCGTACTTTCGTCTCCGGCAGCGCGGCGCTGGCTGCCGCCGGTTTTGCGGCCGGTTTTACGTCTGCGGCCCGGGCCGCGACCATCAAGCCCTATAGCTGGGACCTCAGCCCGCCGACCGACACGCGCGACAATTTCATCGCTTGGGGCAAGGCCCGCGGCGAGGATCCGGTGTTCCTCGGCCAGCGCTGGGACCGTTTCCAGGCACTGCTCAAGAACAAGGACATCTGGGGGGCCGCGACCATCCGCGCGTTCCTGATGACGCCGCGCGAGGAATTCGCCTCGGTCAATCCGGCGATCCACAAGCGCGCCTACGAGCACGCCTTCCTCGACATCGGCTGGGGCGTCACCATGTCGGGCCCGCATCTGCAGGCGCGCATGACCAACGTGATCGACGTCAAGCGCGGCGAGAAGGTGCTCGAGATCGGCACCGGCTCGGGCGTGCAGTCGGCCTACATCGCCAACCTCACCGACAATGCCTACACGATCGAGATCATCAAGCCCTTGGGCGAGCGCACGCGCGGGCTCTACGACAAGCTGATCGACAAGGGCTACACCGAGTACCAGCACGTCAAGAGCAAGGTCGCCGACGGCTATTACGGCTGGGAAGAGGCGGCGCCCTTCGACAAGATCATCGTGACCTGCGGCATCGACCACGTCCCGCCGCCGCTGCTGCAGCAGCTCAAGGCCGGCGGCCTGATGGTCATCCCGGTCGGTCCCCCGGGCGCGCAGCGCGTGCTCAAGGTCGCCAAGACGCAAGGCGCCGACGGTTCGATCACCACCAGCCGCGAGGACATCTACGGCGGCAAGATCGTGCCGTTCGTGCCCTTCACCAAGCTCGAGGGCGACCAGATCGTCGGCAACCACAACCGCTGACGCCGGGAAGACGATGCTGAGATGACGGGGCCGCGCGCCATGCACGCGCTGCCCCGTTCGGCCGCAATGACGGCCCAACAACAACGGAGTCCCCCTTGACCGTTTCGGTCGATCTCGACCATCGCCCGCCGCTTGCTTTCTATCTGTCCGTCGGCCTGGTCGCCGGCAGCATCATTGCGCTGCAGATCGGCATCATGCGCGTGTTCTCGGTGGGGAGCTGGGCGCATTTCGGCTCGCTGGTGGTGAGCCTCGCCATGTTCGGCTTCGGGCTCACCAGCGCCATCATGTGCGTCGCCAAGGGCTGGTTCGAGCGTCACTGGGAGCGTGCGATCAAGGGCGCGCTGCTGGCCTTCGGGCCGCTCATGGTGGTGTGCAACCTCGCCGCCCAGCAGGTGCCGTTCAACGCCATCTTCCTGATCTCCGATCCGATGCAGAAGTGGCGGCTGCTCGCCAACTTCGTGCTCTATTTCCTGCCCTTCCTGGCCGGCGCCCTCTATCTCGGCGTGGTCTTCCTGAAGGCGCGCAAGAGCTTCAACCGCGTCTACTTCGCCGACCTCGTGGGCTCGGGCCTGTGCGGGCTGTCGGTGCTGCTCGCCATGTATTTCTTCCGCCCCGACGATCTCATCATGGCGCCGCTGCTGCTGTGGCTGGCCGGCGGCGTGCTGTGGTTCACGGCGCTGGGCGATCGGCGCGGCATTGCGGCCATCGCGGGCGTCGCCGTGCTGACGGCGGCCGTGCATTACGCCGTGCCGCCGGCGCTCGGCATCCCCAAGCTCGCGGTGTCGGACTACAAGGGCGTCTCCTATGCCCGCAAGTTCCCCGATGCCCAGCGCATCTACGAGCGCGGCTCGCCGTTCGGCTACCTCGAAGTCTATTCGAGCTCCTACCTGCATTTTGCGCCGGGCCAGTCGGACAACGCGGCGTTCAACCTGCCCAACATGCCGGCCAACGCCTATCTCGGCCTCTACATCGATTCGGAGGGACCGTCGGGCGTCATCAAGGACCTGCCGGCCGACCAGACGGCCTACTTCAAGTACCTGTCGATGTACTACCCGTACGTCCTGAAGCAGAAACCGGACACCTTCGTGGTCCAGTTCGGCGGCGGCCTCTCGACGGCGGTGGCGCTGAAGTCGGGTTCCGAGCACGTCACGGTCGCCGAAGGCAATCCTGCGGTGCTGACGGCGTTCCGCGAGGACAAGGGTCTGCGCGCCTTCACCGGCGACGTGCTCAACAACCCCAGGGTCACCGTCATCGACTATGACGGCCGCCTCTACGTCGCCCACACCAAGAACCGCTACGACGTCATCGACCTGTCGCTCGCCGATTCGGCCGGCCTGTCGAGTCCCGGCGGCTTCGCCATCGTCGAGAAATACTCCTACACGCGCGAGGCGATGAGCGCCTACATGCGTGCGCTGAAGCCCGGCGGCATCCTCTCGGTCACTCTGTGGAACAAGGAGGAGCCGCCCAAGTCGGTGCTGAAACTCTACGCCACGATGACCGCGGCGGCGCGCGATGTCGCGGGCGATGAGGGCAGGTCCGATATCGCCAAGGATTTCTACGTCGTCTCGTCCTACCTCTCGACCGCCACCGTGCTCTACAAGCAGGGCGGCTTCACGGCCGAGGAGATCGCCAAGCTCAACGCCCACACCCAGGCGATGTCGTTCGACGAGATCTACTATCCCGGCCTCAAGGTCGACCAGTCGGAGCTGGCCCAGATCCTCCAGGACTACCGCGACCAGTTCTTCTCGCAGGGCGAGGCGGCCGACCCGACGGCGCCTTCCGAGAAGGAGCCCAACGACAAGCCGCCGCCTGGAATGACGGACGCGGCGGCGCCCGCCGCGGACGGCACGACGGAGGCGAAGGACGGCGCGCCGCCGATGGCGCGCGTGCCGGCCACCGTGATGGGCCGGCTCGCCTGGTACTATCTGGTCAATGGCGGATGGCAGAAGGTGGCCGACGACTACGTATTCGACACCCGTATCCTGACCAATCATCAGCCGTATTTCGCCGCCTACATCAAGGTGAAGGACCTGGCGAAATTCACCGACCGGCTCGAGCTGGTTCAGGATGAGTGGGGCTATCTGCTGCTATGGGCGACCCTTGGCATCGCCGCGATTTTCGCCTTCACTCTGGTGTTGTTTCCGCTGATCTTCGGCTGGCGTACAATCTTCAGTCGTTATCCCGGCAAGTTTGGCACGATGGTCTATTTCCTCTGTCTGGGGCTGGGCTACATCATCGTCGAGGTGGGCATGATCTCCCACTTCATCCTGGCCCTGTCCAACGCCACGGTGTCGGCCTCGGTGCTGATCACCGGCATGCTGGTGTTCTCCGGCCTCGGCAGCTTCATGTCCGAGCGCTTCCTCGACCGCGCGCGGAGCGTCATGCCGCGAATCTTCCTCGCGATCTTTTTGATTTTGACGCTCTATGCCTTCACCATCGACTATGCCCTGGACTGGATCGGCACGCTTCCCTATGCCCTGCGCATCGTGCTTTGCCTGCTGCTGCTGATGCCGCCGGCCTTCCTGATGGGCTTCCCCATGCCGACCGCGATGACGACGTTGGGCCGTCTGGGCAAGGACCACATGTTCCTGTGGGCCTGGGGCATCAACGGCTGCTTTTCGGTGATCGGCGCCGCCCTGGTGCCGATCGTGGCAACGAGTTTCGGCCTGCCGGCGGTTGTCCTGGTGGGCGCCGTCGCCTATCTCGTAGCGATGCCTGCCTTCTTCTCCGTACTGAGGCCGCTCCCCGCCGGGCGGTTAGTGGCCGCGTGAATCGGCGGGCGCTTCTCCTGGGGGCTCTGCTGATGCCGACGGCTGCGCGCGCGAACACGACAAAACAGGTCACCAAGAAGCCGGCGGCTGTTCCCAAGCCGCCGCCGCCTCCGCCGCCGGGCGGCCCGCAGCCGCTCAAGCAGGCGAAGATTGCGCTTGTCGCCTTCAACGCCTCGATCTTCCCCTATCGCAGCGTTGTTCCCGACACCGACAAGCCGTTCCTCGATGCGCGCGCCGGCCGTAAGCGCGGGCATACCAGCGCGAACGGCGACGTCTATTGGGAAGAGCCCACCTACAGCGATCGGCGCTCGCTGCTCTATCTGCCGGCCGGTTACGATCCGCAGCGCCCGTCGCTGATCGTGCTCTTCCTGCACGGCCAGGGCGCGACCCTCGAGCGCGACGTGATCGCCCGCCAGGGCGTGCCGCGGCAGCTCGCCGAATCGGGGCAGAACGTGGCGCTGGTGGCGCCGCAACTCGCCGTCGATGCCGCCGATTCGAGCGCCGGCAATTTCTGGAAGCCGGGCCATTTCGCCGCCTACATCGACGAAGCGGCGGAGCGGCTGATGCGGCTCTATGGCGACCGCCGCGTCGGATCGCACTTCAACCAGGCGCCGGTCGTCGTCGTCGCCTACAGCGGTGGCTATCTCTCGGCCGCCTATGCGCTGGAGCGCGGCGGCGCCGATCATCGCATCAAGGGCGTGATCCTGATGGACGCCCTCTACGGCGACGAGGACAAGTTCGCGGCCTGGGTGGCGACGCGCCGCCGGCAGGCGTTCCTGCTGAGCGCCTACACCGAGTCCACGAAGGACGAGAACGCGACGCTCGAGAACCTGCTGGACAAGCGGCGGGTGCCCTACACCAAGGGCCTGCCGTCGGAGTTGAATCCGGGAACGATCGCTTTTGCGGCGTGCGGCAATCTCGATATGCATGGCGATTTTGTTACACGCGCGTGGCGGCCCGATCCCCTGAAACATGCGGTGGCAATGATTCCCGGCTACGGCGCGGTTCGTGTTAGACAGGGCGCATGAGCGATCCCCTGCGTCAGGAACTTCTGGACATCTTCGTCGGCCGCGCCACGCGTCGTTACGGCTTGAGCGCGATCAACCAGCTTCAGCACGCGCTGCAGGCGGCCACGCTGGCCGAAGCCGACGACGCGCCGCCCGCCACGGTGCTCGCCTCGCTGCTGCACGATGTCGGCCACATGATCCATCAATTGGGCGAGGACCCCGCCGGGCGTGGCGTCGACGACGTGCATGAAGAGCTGGGCGCCCGCTGGCTGGCCGAGCGTTTCGGGCCGGAGGTGAGCGAACCGGTCCGCCTGCATGTCGCGGCCAAGCGCTATCTCTGCGCCGTCGAGTCGGACTATTTCGGCAAGCTCTCGCCCGATTCGGTCCGCAGCCTTGGCCTGCAGGGTGGGCCGATGTCGGCCGACGAGATCGAGCAGTTCCGGCGCAATCCCCTGCATGCCGAAGCGGTGCGCCTGCGCCGCTTCGATGAAGCCGCCAAGGATCCCCGCGCCACGACGCCGGACTTCGATCATTTCCTGCGCCACGTCGCTGTCTGCCGCCGCGCCTGACATCCGATGATCGGCCGCAGCGACGTCGAGGCCGCCTGGCGCCTCATCCAGCCGCATGTCCGCCGCACGCCGGCGCTCGAGCTTCCCGCCGGTTCGCTGGGCGTCGGCGCGCCCGTAGCGCTGAAGCTCGAATCGCTGCAGGTCAGCGGCTCCTTCAAGGGCCGCGGCGCCTTCCACAAACTTTTGGCCTCGAAAGTGCCGGCGGCCGGCATCATCGCCGCCTCGGGAGGCAATCACGGCGCCGCCGCGGCCTATGCCGCCCGCGCGCTGGGCCACAAGGCCGAGATCTTCGTGCCGACCATCGCCTCGCCGGCCAAAGTCGCGCGGCTCAGAAGCTATGGCGCCGTCGTTCAACAGGTCGGCGCCGTCTATGCCGAGGCGCGAGCTGCCTCCGAGAAGCGCGCCGCCGAGACCGGTGCGCTCACCGTGCCGGCCTACGAAGACGAAGTGGTGTTCGCGGGCGCCGGCAGCGTGGCGCTCGAGTTCGCGGAGCAGGCCAAGTTCGACACCTTGCTGGTGGCTGTGGGCGGCGGCGGCCTTATTGCGGGCTGCGCGTCGGCGATCGGGCAAGGCACGAGGATCGTGGCCGTCGAGACCGAAGGAACGCCCACGCTGCACGAAGCGCTGCGGGCCGGCCATCCGGTCGAGGTCGAGATTTCCGGCATCGCCGCCGATGCGCTGGGCGCCAGCCGGATCGGTACGCCCAACTTCGAAGTTGCCCGCAAGCTCGTCCATCAGTCCGTGCTGGTGAGTGACGAAGCCGTCCGCGAAGCCCAGCGCGCCTTGTGGGACCAGCTTCGTGTGATTGCCGAGCCCGCCGGCGCCACGGGGCTCGCCGCCCTGATGTCCGGCGCCTACCGGCCAGCGGCCGGCGAGCGCGTCGCCACGCTGGTGTGCGGCGCCAACACCGAACCCGGTTCGGTCGTCTAGCGCCTCGTGTCATCCTGAGCGAAGCGAAGGATCTCATGCCCTCGGCAACTGGCGATGAGGTCCTTCGCTTCGCTCAGGACGACAAACGGAGCGTGCCTTAGCGGCTGACGCTGGTCACCAGCGCGCGGTTGGCGCGGCCGCTGCCGTCGCTGTAGTCGAAGCGGATCGCGTATTTGTCGGCGGGCGAGATCCACCAGCGCGAGATCGAGCGTTCGCCCTTGCCGCCGGCTTCGTTCATCTCGATCAGGAACGTGTCGATCAGGGCGTCGCCCGGGCCAGTGCGCTTCTCGTAGCGCACGACGGTCAGGGTGTAGTCCCAGCTCTGCCCGTCGGCGCTGTAGCGCGCCTCGATCTTCTTGCCGACCTGCAGGGGCCACAGCCGCTCGGGCCGGATCGCCGCGATGAAGGCCGAGGTGTCGGCGCCCTCGGGTGAGGGATTGGCAATCATCAGGGCGTTCATCTTGAAGGGCGCGCCGCCCACGATATCCATGCTGCAGGCCATGCCGTCGCGGCCGCGCGCCACCAGCCTGGTGCCGCTGTCGAAGGTGAAAGTCGTGCCGGGGTCGGGGCAGGCGAATTCCATGGTCTGGGCCGAGGCCAAGACGGAGGGGAGCAGGACCGTGAGCAGGATCGAGGCAAGGCAGGTCTTCATGCGGCGGATCATAACCAAATCATATGAAATGACACGCCGCCTGCGCGCCGCCAGCGACCGGCCGCAGCACGGGCCGGTCGAGCCGGCAGCGGTCCTGGGCGATCGGGCAGCGCGACTGGAAGGGGCAGCCGGCCGGCGGATCGATGGGGCTCGGCAGTTCGCCTTGCAGCACGCTGCGCTGGCGGGCGCGGGCGGCCTTGGGATCGGCGATCGGCGCCGCCGCCAGCAGGGCCTTGGTGTAGGGATGCTGGGGATGGCGCCAGATCTGGTCGCGCCCGCCCACCTCGACCAGCGTGCCGAGATACATGACGGCCACGCGGTCGGCGATGTGCTCGACCACCGAAAGGTCGTGGCTGATGAAGAGGTAGGAGACGCCGAACTGGCTCTTCAGGTCTTCCAGAAGGTTGATCACCTGGGCGCGCACCGACACGTCGAGCGCCGACACCGGCTCGTCGCAGATGATGAGCTTGGGATTGAGGGCGAGCGCGCGGGCGATGCCGATGCGCTGGCGCTGGCCGCCGGAGAATTCGTGCGGGTAGCGCTGCCTGGCGTCGGACGGCAGACCGACCCAGCCCAGCAGCGTCTCGACCCGCCGGTTGGTGGCGTCGGGCTTCCAGCCGGCGATGACCAGCGGCTGGGCCACCGAACGTCCGACCGTCGAGCGTGGATTGAGCGAGCCGTAAGGATCCTGGAAGATCATCTGCACCTTGCGGCGCATCTCGGCCAGCCGATCGCGGCCGAGCGGGGCGATGTCGACGCCGTCGACCACGATCTCGCCGCCCGCGATCGGCACCAGCTTCATGATCGCCTTGCCGAGCGTCGACTTGCCGCAACCCGATTCGCCCACCAGCCCCAGCGTCTCGCCGACGGCAAGTTCTAGGCTGACTCCGTTCACGGCGTGCACGATACCGGCCGCCGTGTTGAAGCGGACATGGACGTCGTGCAGGGCGAGCAGCGACATGCTCAGCCCTTCTCGGCGGCGAAGCAGGCCACCAGGCGGCCGGGCGCCGGCTGGGTGAGGTTAGGCTTCTCGCGTCGGCAGCGCTCCATCACCCGCGGGCAGCGCGGCGCGAAGGCGCAGCCCTGCGGCAGGGCGTTGAGCGGCGGCACCATGCCGGGAATATCGGCCAGCCGCGCGGCCCGGGCGGCGCCCGGGATCGGCGTCGCGCCGATCAGCCCGGCCGTGTAGGGGTGCAGCGGGCTTTCAAACAAGTCGTCGACCGGCGCTTCCTCGACCTTGCGGCCGGCATACATCACCACCACGCGCTCGGCGGTCTCGGCCACGACGCCGAGATCGTGGGTGATGAAGATCATCGCCATGCCGGCGTCGGCCTGGAGCTTCTTGAGGAGCGCCAGCACCTGGGCCTGCACGGTGACGTCGAGCGCCGTGGTCGGCTCGTCGGCGATCAGCACCGAGGGACTGCAGGCGATCGCCATGGCGATCACCACCCGCTGGCACATGCCACCGGAGAGCTGGTGCGGATAGGCGTCGAGCCGTCGGCCGGCATCGGGCATGCCGACGAGTTCCAGGAGCTCGTGCGCGCGGGCGCGCGCCTGGCCGCGGCCGAGGTCGGTGTGGGTGGTCAAGACCTCGGCGATCTGTTTCTCGACCGTCGCCACCGGATTGAGCGAGCTCAGCGGGTCCTGGAAGATCATGCCGATCTCCTTGCCCCTGATGTCGAGCATGGCCTCCTCGGACACCGCCACGATGTCGCGGCCGTTCAGCTTCACCATCCCGCCGACGATGCGGGCCGGCGGCTCGGGCAGCAGGCGCATGATGGAAAGCGCCGACAAGGACTTGCCGCAGCCCGACTCGCCCACCAGCGCCACGGTTTCGCCGGCGCCGACCGCGAGCGACAGTCCGTCGACCGCCTTCATCTCGCCGCGCCGGGTGAACAGCGTCGTGCTGAGGTCGCGCACTTCGAGGGGGAATCTTGCCGGACCGCGGGCCTCCAGGCCCGCCTCATGAGCTTGAGCGGGCCTGGAGGCCCGCGGTCCGGCAAGAGGCTCGGTCCTCTCCATCAGCGGTCCCTGAGCTTGGGGTTGAGCGCGTCGTTCAGCCCGTCGCCGATCAGGTTGAGGCAGAGCACCGTCACCATGATGGCGACGCCCGGGATGGCGCAGATGTACCAGGAGCTGCGGATGAGCTGCCGTCCGTCGCCCACCAGGCGGCCCCAGCTGGCGACATTGGGATCGCCCAGCCCGAGGAACGACACCGCCGATTCGAACAGGATGGCGCCGGCCACCACCAGCGAGGAGAGCACGATCACCGGCGGCAAGGCATTGGGCAGGATCTCGCCCACGATGATGCGGGTGTTGCCCATGCCCATGGCGCGGCAGGCCTGCACGAACTCGCGGTCGCGCAGCGCTAAAAACTCGGCGCGGGTCATGCGCGCGATGGAGGTCCAGCTCACGATGCCGATGGCGATCACGATGTTGCTGAGCGTCGAGCCCAGGATGACCACGATGGTGAGCACGAAGATCAGGTTGGGGATGGTCTGGAACAGCTCGGCCGCGCGCATGGCGAGCTCGTCGACCCAGCCGCCGAAATAGCCCGCAACCGCGCCGACGGTGACACCGATCAGGGTCGCCACCGCCGAGGCGAACAGGCCGATCAGCAAGGTGGCGCGCGCCCCATGCACGATCATGGCGAGGATGTCGCGGCCGAGCGAATCGGTGCCGAGTGGGAAGGCGGGGTCTTCTCCGGGCCATAGTTCGGGGGTGCCGACGATACGCAGCGGATCGACCGGAAAGAAGAGCGGCGCCAGCACGGCGACCAGAGCCACCAGCAGGATCACGCAGGCGCCGATCAGCGCACCGCGATTGCGCGCGAAGCGGTCCAAAAATTCAAAGCGCGCCATCAGCGGATCTCGATACGCGGGTCGAGCCACATGTAGACGAGGTCGACGGCGATGTTGGCGGCGATCACCACCAGCGAGCCCAGCACCAGGATGCCCAGCACCACCGGGTAGTTGCGCGAGCTCACGCTGTCGAACAGCAGCGAGCCGATGCCCGGCCAGCTGAACACGCTTTCGATCACCACGCTGCCGGCCAGCACCGTGCCCATCTGCACGCCCAGGATGGTGACGACAGGCAGCAGCGCATTGCGCAACACGTGCGAGATCGTGACCTTGGTGCGGCTGAGGCCCTTGGCGCGCGCCGTGCGCACGAAATCGAGCTGCGCCACCTCCAGCATCGAGAGCGCATGACCCGGGCGTAGATCGCCGCGTAGAACAGGCCGAGCGCCAGGGTCGGCAGCAGGAGATGATGCAGGATGTCCAGCACGCCGCCGCCGCCGCCGATGGTCGCCATGCCGCCGACCGGCAGCCAGCCGAGCTTCACCGAGAACAGCACGATCAGCATGATGCCGAGCCAGAAGCTCGGGGCGGCGAAGAAGAACATGGCCAGCACCGAGACCAGGCTGTCCCAGAAGGTGCGCACCTTCATCGAGGCGATGACGCCGGCGGCGACCCCGACCGCCAGAGCCAGCGCGATGCTCGAGATCATCAGCAGCAAGGTGGCCGGCAGATTGATCCAGATCGCGTCGATGACCGGCATGTTCTGGCGGTAGGAGAAGCCGAAGTCGAGATGCAGCAGCGCCCAGATGTACTTCACGAGCTGCAGCCACACCGGATCGTCGAGCCCGTAGGTCTTGCGCAAAAGCTCGACCGTGGCCGGGTCGCTCACCTGGTTCTCGGCGGTCATCAGGTCGAGAAAGCTGCCCGGCGCGAGCTGAATCAGGCAGAAATTGATGATCACCACGCCCAGGATGAGCGGCACGGCCTGGATCAGCCGCCGCCGCAGAAGGCGAAGCGCGGCGAGCTGGCGCGAGGAGCCGCCTGTCGTCGTGACCGAAGCCATCTCTATCGCCTACCGCCCCTCATGTTCCTCTCCCGCGCGAGGGGGAGAGGTTAGGCGAGGGGGCTGCACGAGTTGTCGAAACCCCCTCACCCAGCCTCTCCCCCTGGCGGGGGAGAGGAGCATGAAGGACGAGAGAGGCGCCGCTAGCTCGCCAGCCATATGTCGTACCAGCTCGCCGCCAGGTAGTTGGGATCGTTGGAGTGGTTCTGCACCTTGGTGCTGGCGACGGTGATCGATTCGAGCTCGACCAGGGGGAGGTTGGGCGCTTCCAGGGTCGTGATCTTCTGGAACTCGACCACCAGCGCCTTGCGCTTGGCGGGATCGGTCTCGACCTTGATCTGCTCGACCAGCGCGTCGACCTCGTCGGTGTGGAAGCCCGACGCGTTGCGGAAGGGCACGCCCTTCCTGATGCCGTCCGACGTGTAGTACTGCGTCGTCGAGGGCACCGGCTCGGAGGGATTGGCCTGGTTGGAGATCGCCAGGTCGAAGTCGTAGTCGGTATAGATGCGCTTGATCGACGACGGCCGGTCGGGAACGGTGAGGTTGATGCCGACGCCGACATCTTCCAGCGCCTGCTTCACGTAAGAGCCGATCTTGCCGTTCTCGGTGAACCAGCCGGCCGCCAGAAGGTTCAAGGTGAAGCGCTTGCCGTCGGGCTTCTTCGGGTACCCCGCGGCATCGAGCAATGCCGCCGCCTTCTTGGGATCGAAGGTGGTCTTGTAGGTGTCGGCGGTGAAGAATTCAGTGTTGGGCGAGTAGATCGGGCCCGTGCCCGGCCGTGCGTAGCCGTAGTAGACGGTCTTGGCGATGAAGCCGCGGTCGACGGCATGGAACATCGCTTGCCGCACCTCGCGCTTGGCGAAGATCGGATTGCGCATGTTGCACTCCAACGTGGTCGACCACACGCTTTCCTCGTAGCCCTTGGGCGTGGCCACGAACTTGCCGGTCGCGCTCAGCCGCTTGATGTCGGGCGGTGCCACGGGATTGAACACGCCGATCTGGATGTCGCCCGCCTCGATGGCGGCGGCGCGGCCGGCCGGATCGCGCACGTAGCGGATGATCAGGCGGTCCATGTAGGGCATGTCCTTGCGCCAGTAGGCGTCGTTCCTGACGTACTCGAAGTGGCTGCCGCGCACCCATTCCTTGAACTTCCAGGGGCCGGTGGCGATCGGCGCATTGTTGGCCGGGTTGGTGACGGGATCGCTGCCGGCATAGACGTGCTTGGGCACGATGTAGTTCACGCTGCCGCACAGCAGCGAGGAGAAGAAGAAGGCGGGAACCGGCTTGCTGAACTTGACGACGACGGTATCGCCGTCCGGTGCCTCGACGCCGGCGAAGTCGGTCAGCGCCGAGCCGGCGGCGTATTTCTTCCAGATCTCGTCGATCGAATAGACGACGTCATCCGTGGTCATGTCCTTGCCGTCGTGGAACTTCACGCCCTTGCGGATCTTGATCGTGTAGGACTTGAAATCGGCAGCGGGCTTCCAGGCTTCCGCCAGCTCGCCCTCGAACACGCCGTCCATTCGGCGGTTGCCCAACCGCTCGAACAGCTTCGACGAGGAGAAAGTCGGGCTCGAGCCGCCTCCGGCCGGAACGTAGCAGGCCTGCGGCTCGCCGCCGCCCCAGGTCGCCACCAGGGTGCCGCCGCGCTTGGGTTCGCCCTGGGCAAGCGACGGCGCCGCCTTGCCGATCAGGCCGGTGGCCAGCACGCTCGCGCCGAACGCGCGACGCCCAAAAGAAACCCTATTCGTCATCGTGGCCTCCTTGCCGCGTGAAACCGACGCAATCCCTGTGCCGTCTCTCCGCTTTCATTTTCCTCTCCCCCGCTAGGGGGAAAGGTTAGGTGAGGGGGAATCGATGGGCGTCGCCCCCCCCACCCGTCCTCTCCCCCTAGCGGGGGAGAGGAGACTTGATTGGTTGGCGCTGTGCGCTAGGCCGGCAGCGTCGAATAGGTCGCGCGGCCGACAGCGAGCAACGCCTTCCGGTCGTTGAATACGTCGATATCGACGACGCCCACGCTCTTGCCGGCGCGGCGCACCGTCGCGGTGACGACGAGCCCGGTCTTGATCGCCGGACGCAGATAGTCGACGCGGAAATTGATGGTCGGCAGGCCGCGGCGCAGTGTCATGATCAGCGCGTAGTCGCCGACCGTGTCGATGATCGCGGCCAGCGGGCCGCCGTGCCACTGGCCGGTCCCGGCGCCGCGCTCGAACTCCGGTCTCATGGTGCAGGTCATGGTGAGCTTCTCGTTGGCCGGATCGGCTTCGGTGACCTTGAGCCCGAGAAAGGCGATGAAGGGCGAATGGTCGAGCATCTTCTGCAGCTCGTCCTTGGTGAGCGGCCCAACCTTGTCATGCGGCTTGTCGTTCATGGCGCC
>Ga0210389_10000144_pt1 | contig 72579 bp, 52 predicted proteins | sample IncBWH28OmetaG_FD_160127 | JGI IMG/M metagenome (GOLD analysis project Ga0210389, IMG submission 160127) | Forest soil microbial communities from Barre Woods Harvard Forest LTER site, Petersham, Massachusetts, United States - Inc-BW-H-28-O ...
AGGGACGGACCCCGGCGCGCGCGGCACCGAGGGCATCACCGAGAGTGACGAAGTCTTGCAATTTGCCACTGCAACAAAAAAAGCGCTCGAAGCCCAGGGCTTCCAGGTCATCCTGACCCGCGAAGGAAATGACAATCCTTCGTTCGACGACCGATCCGCGCGAGCCAACGCGCAGCGCGGCGCGGTCTTCATCACGCTTCATATTGCTTCCACCGGATTAACCGGCACGGCGCGCGTGTATGTGGTGCCCGAGGTGCCGGCTTCGAACAACATCACCGGGCTGATTCCCTGGGACCGGGCGCAAGCTCCGTTTTTGACCTTGAGCCGCAAGCTCGGCGACCTGGTACAGCAGGAACTGTCGAAGCGTTTTAAAGGTTCGCCGGACACCCTGCAGACTGCGCCGGTCCGCCAGCTCCGCACCACGGCCGCGCCGGCCATCGCCGTCGAAATTTCGAGTGTTTCAGTGAAGGAGCGCGCCGAGCTTGACCGCATGGTTCCCGGCGTTGCGGAAGCAATCGCGCGCGGCCTGACCGACTTTCGGCCCACGTATGTTGTTCCCACAATTTCGGTTCCCGGCGGGAGTGTGCAGCCGTGACCCCGAAGTGGACGGTGTGGCTTGGCGGTGTGCTGCTGGCGGCGGTGATTGCGGCGGCGCTGTACTTCCCTGCGCTGCGGCGCCGGGTGAACCAGGCCAAGGAGTTGACGGAAAAGACCGCTGAACAGGCGCGGCGCGAGTTGCTGCCCGTGGCGCCGGTGAGTACCGGCGACCCGATGGTGAAGGTGGTCATGTTCTGGGGCTCGCACGGGCAGGAAGGCGAACTGGTTCCGGTAACGGTGGAATTGCCGTTGTCGCGGGATCCCGTTCTGCGCACAAAGCAGGTGCTGAACACGCTGCTGGCCGGGCCCGTGGATGCGGAATCACGCACGCTGCCTCCGGATGCGGCGCTGATGGCGTTTTACATTTTGCCCGACGGCACGGGCGTGGCGGATTTTTCCGATGAAATTCGAACTTCGATTCCTTCTGGAATTCAAAGCGAGCAACTGGCCGTCGAATCGATCTTGCGTACGCTGGAAGCCAACGTGCCGCAGGTGCTGCGCCTGAAGATTTTGATTCACGGCCAGGAAGCGGATACGCTGGCGGGCCACGTGGACCTGACGCAACTTTTTCGAGTGAATGCAAAGGATGCGGCGGGCACGCAACTGGATAATCCTTCGCCGCCGGGTTCGAAATTGCCGGCGCCGATCCGCAAGGCTGTGGAATCCATGCGCAAGGCGACGAAGCGGTAGCAGGACGTTTGCGAGTTTGCGTTCGGGATGGAAAAGAGGATTGCGATGCGGAGCGACGGGCGGCACGCCGACCAGTTACGCAGCTTGAAGATCACGCCGGATTTTATTTCCCAGGCGGAAGGCAGTGTGCTGATTGAATTGGGGAAAACGCGGGTGATCAGCACCGCGACGGTCGCGGATGGAGTGCCGGGCTTTTTGAAAGGCAGCGGCAAGGGCTGGGTGACCAGCGAGTATGGGATGCTGCCGCGCGCGACGGAAGAGCGCACGCCGCGGGAGGCGTCGCGGGGGAAGCAGAGCGGGCGGACGCTGGAGATTCAGAGGCTGATCGGCCGTTCGCTGCGCGCGGTGACGGATCAGGAAGCGCTGGGGGAGCGCACCGTGTGGATCGATTGCGACGTCATCGAAGCCGATGGCGGAACGCGCACCGCGTCCATCACAGGCGCGTTTGTGGCGCTGGCGCTGGCCATGGAACGCATGGTTGCGGCGGGAATGCTGAAGACTTCTCCGTTGATCGATTCGGTGGCCGCTACGAGCGTTGGGATTGTGGATGATGTTTCGCTGCTGGATCTTTGTTACGAAGAAGACGCGCGCGCGGAAGTGGACATGAACGTGGTGATGACCGGCAGCGGTGATTTTGTGGAGATTCAGGCGACCGCCGAGGGGCGGCCCTTTGGTGGCGGGGAGATGCAGGATCTGCTGGCACTCGCGGCGGCCGGCATTCGGATCCTCGGCGAAGAACAGCGCACAGTGCTGCCTTCGAAATTCCTGGGCCGCAAGCGCTGACTGCGAACTGTTATTTGTAGGGGCGGAGCTTGCTCCGCCATAGAGTAAAGCGAATCGCCGGAGCGGGCCGGGCAAGCCCGGCCCCTACAAAGGTTGCACCCTATTTGGATAATCCAAAAGATCGGACAACATGACGGATTGCAAGGAAACCCGCACGCTTTATCTGGCTTCGGGTAACGCGGGGAAACTGAAAGAGTTTCGGGTGCTGGCGGAACGCGCCGGCACGAATTGGCAACTGGAATTGCATCCTGGCTATGCGAACCTGCCGGAGTTTGAAGAAGGGGCGCCGACGTTTGCGGAGAATGCCGCGGGAAAAGCGTTTTATTATTCGCTCCGCGGCGACGGGATTGTGTTTGCCGATGATTCGGGGTTGGTGGTGCCTGCGCTGGGCGGGGCGCCAGGTGTGCTATCGGCGCGGTATGCGGGGCCCGGGGCAAGCAGCGAGCAGAAAATTGCCAAGCTGCTGTTTGAGATGAAGGGGCTGGAGGGTGCCAACCGGAGCGCGTATTTCGTTTGCGTGATTGCGGCGGTTCGGAATGGGCGCGCGGTGGCGGTGGTTTCGGAAAAGGTGGATGGAGAGATTCTGGATTCGCCGCGTGGGTCGGATGGGTTTGGGTACGATCCGGTTTTTTACTTTCCGCCACTGGGAAAAACGTTTGCGGAATTGCGGGCGGAGGAGAAGAGCTTACAGAGCCATCGTGGGAAGGCGTTCCGGCGGTTGCTGGAAGTTTTGCGGTAAGAGAAAAGAAAGATTTCAACACAGAGGGCACAGAGGTTCCACAGAGTTCGCAGAGAAGAGGCGGGGATGGCGGCGAAGAACAAAGTGAAGATCAGCAAAAAGAAAATTGTAAAACACACCAGCGGTAAAAAACCTGCGGTGAAGAAAACCGCGGGCCCCGCGACAGGGACGGAACCAAAGCGCGTGGCCGCGATCCTCGCGGGGCTTGATGCGGCGTACCCGGATGCGACTTGCGAATTGAACTTCTCGAACGCGTTTCAGTTGCTGATTGCCACGATTCTTTCGGCGCAGTGCACTGATGTGCGAGTCAACCAGGTCACCAGCGAGCTTTTCAAGAAATATACGAAGCCGGAAGATTTCGCTTATGCGTCGCCGGCCGAGCTTGAAAAGGAAATCCGGCCAACCGGATTTTTCCGCAACAAGACGAAATCCATCATGGGCGCGAGCAAAGGATTGATTGAAAAATTCGACGGCGAAGTTCCGCGCACTATGGAAGAAATTCTGACCCTGCCCGGGGTAGCGAGAAAAACGGGTAACGTTGTGCTCGGCACCGCCTACGGCATCGCCAGCGGCGTCGTAGTGGACACGCACGTGATCAGGCTTTCGAACCGCCTCGATCTGACCCGCAACGACGACCCCAAGAAAATCGAGCAAGACCTGATGAAAGTGATCCCTGAAAACAAATGGATCAAGTTCTCTCACCAGCTCATCTGGCACGGCCGCCGCGTCTGCGCCGCCCGCAAACCCAAATGCGCCGAGTGCAACCTCGAGCAACTCTGCTATTCAAGAGACAAGACACTTTGATCTGAAAGCAAGCTTCAAGCGGAAGGAGTTCTGTTCGACTACTTCCTGCCGAAAATCAGAGTACTGGCAATCACAATCAAAAACATCAGCAGAATCAAAGAAAGTCCGCAACCAATGAGTTGAAACCGATCCTTGAACCGCCTCCATCCATGGAGCGGAGGTAGATTCCTTCGCGATCCTCCTGAACAGACCACTTCTTCAGTTAGCATCACAATGTTTGGGTAGTCTGGGTCGCCAGCCCATTCCAAGGAGTTTCCAAAGCTTCTAATGTCTTCTGCATGGCTCTCCTGTTCCCTTGCGAGAATTTTTTCTATGAGCTTCTTGGTTCGATTTCGCAATTCTTCAGAAATGGGGGCACCCGGTATGAATTCACTCGCGAGGAGCATTCTTTCAGCGTCGCTCAATGGCACACCCGCATTCAAAGCCTCATTGGAAAGAAGCACCACCATGTGCTCAATCGGATCTTCCTGACGACCAAACGGGCTTTTTCGTATCCAGAACATTTGTTGTTTGGATTGAAATTAGCATGGCGCCTAATACGAGGCAAATTTGGGACTCCGTCCACTCTGAAGAAAGTGTCTGTAAGTGTCGCAGTCCCAAACCAGCTACATCTTTGACTTGGGCGAGGGGCTATGGGATAAGTTGAAAGTAATGACGGCTTCGGCGAAGCCTGGATTCGCTCCCACCAAAGAAACCTATATAGCCGGGTTCACGCTTGTTGCAATCGCGTTGCATGTCGAGCTGAAATACGCGCTGCACTTCCCTGTTCTCACCTACAACTTGCCGTTGTTTGCCGCGCTGCTCGTCGGCGGTGTTCCGATGGTGTGGCAGCTTCTGAAGAAGTTGGTGAAGCGCCAGTTCGGCTCTGACCTGCTCGCCGGCGTTTCCATTATTACCGCCATTCTGTTGCACGAGTATCTGGTGGCTGCGATTGTGATCCTGATGCTTTCCGGCGGTGAAGCGCTCGAAGAGTTTGCCACCGCTCGGGCCTCGTCGGTGCTGGATGCCCTCGCCCGCCGCGTGCCCAGCGTCGCGCACCGCAAAGAAGCCGGCCGCCTGGTGGAAGTCAAACTTTCCGACATTCGCATCGGCGACGAACTCACAATTCTGCCGCACGAAATTTGCCCCGTGGACGGCACCGTTCGCGAAGGCCACGGCGAGATGAACGAAGCCTACCTTACGGGTGAGCCGTATGAAGTTTCCAAGGTCCCCGGATCCCCGGTGATTTCCGGCGCCATCAACGGTGAAGCGCTGCTTGTAATTAAAGCGGAAAAGCTAGCCGAGGATTCGCGCTACGCCCGGATCATGAAGGTGATGCTCGAAACCGAGCAGCAGCGCCCGCAACTGCGCCGGCTGGGCGATCAACTGGGGGCGTGGTACACGCCACTGGCTCTGGGTATAGCGATCGTCGCGGCGCTTTTCAGCGGCAACTCCGAACGTTTCCTTTCCGTCGTGGTCATTGCGACGCCGTGCCCGCTGCTGCTGGCCATTCCAACCGCGATCATCGGCGCAATTTCTCTGGCCGTACGCCGCGCCATCATCATCAAAAATCCCGCCATCCTCGAACAGATCGAAAAGTGCCAGACACTCATCTTCGACAAAACCGGCACGCTCACGTACGGACGGCCGACGATGACGGACCTTCTGTGCGAAGAAGGAGTGTCGCGCGACGATATATTGCAACTCGTCGCCAGCGCCGAACAATATTCCAAGCACCCCCTGGCTGCCGCAATCGTCACCGCTGCCAAGCAGCAAGGTCTCCAACTGTTGGCCGTGGAGGAGATCAGCGAGCGCCCCGGTGAAGGATTGCGCGGCCAGGTTTCGGGCCACAGCGTCTTCGTCACCGGGCGCAGCAAAGTAGATCAGGCCGGCCTCAAACTTCCGCCGCTGGCCAGCGGACTGGAATGCCTCGTGTTTCTTGACGACAAATATGCGGCAGCCATCCGACTGCACGACGCTCCACGAAAAGAGAGCGCTTCGTTCGTCCAGCACTTGAAGCCCAAGCACGGCGTCCTGAAAGTGATGCTGGTTTCCGGCGATCGAGAGTCCGAAGTGAAATATCTGGCCGAAAGCGTGGGCATCACCGAAGTGCGCGCGGGAAAGAGTCCGGAAGAAAAAGTGGCCATCGTAAAGGAAGAAACCGCGAAAGCGCGTACTTTGTTCGTCGGCGACGGGATCAACGATGCACCCGCGCTGATGGCCGCGACGGTCGGCGTGGCATTCGGTTCGCAAAACGACATCACCACGGAAGCCGCCGATGCCGTCGTACTCGAAACCTCGCTCGGCAAAATCGATGAACTGATTCACATCGGCCGGCGCATGCGGCGCATCGCCTTGCAAAGCGCTCTGGGAGGCATGGCCGCCAGCATGATCGGCATGGTGGCCGCCGCTTTTGGATTTTTGCCGCCCATCTGGGGCGCGGTGGGGCAGGAACTGATCGACCTCTTCGCGGTTTTGAACGCCGTGCGCGTGGCGCTGCCAACAGAGGATTTGCAGGATTATTAATACAAATAATGAAGCGTTAACGTTTGTATCGAAATTACGGTTTGCCTGTCGAGGTTGGCGGCGGCACCGGAGGATTCGATTGCTGGCTCGGCGCGCTGTTCAATATCGCGTTGAAATCGGGATGCGTGCCTGGCGTTTGCCCGCTGCCGCCTCTAACGTTGGGATGCCCTGGCGGCATCGCTCCCGGCGTTGTTCCCGCCGGCGGCGCTTCGCCCGGGCCCGGATGCTGCATCCCGCCGCTCATGCCGGTGCTCTTCAGGACCACCCACTCTGCGCCGTGCTTCTCCATCGCGTAGCCGATCTGCATCGCGTTGCCGGCGGAATCGGCGCCCTTGGCGCGAATTTCCACCTGTGCCTGAGCCTGATTGCCGTTGATCGTCGCCTGCGTTACGTTGACGTCCATTTTGCTCATATCGAGCATGTTCAACGCAGCAAGATGCTTGATCACGCCCGCGCGAATCGCTTCCTTCTCATCGCTCCTTGGCTTGCAACCAACCGCGAACAACACCATGGCGCCGAGCAGTACGGCAAGAAATCCCCGTTTCATTCCCATTTCCTTTCGCAGAATGCATTGCCGGAATCCAGCCTGGGCTTAAGCAACATCGTAACGTAACCTCCGGCCGAAGGCGAATGGAGGGCCATCAACTGGAGGGTAAAACTAACCTAAATTATGTTTGCAAACAAAGCGGCGGCCCACACGTGGCCGCCGCTTGGGAAAAATGCGCACAAACGGCGCTCGACGAATTTCTCTACCTCGGATGCTTCCCTTTCCTGGTTATTCCGTTGTGGCGAGCGGCATAGCTGTGGCCGCTGATCGCACCTTCGCGGGCGCGGGCCGCAGCAGCAGCCAGAGCGCAAGCAGGTGGGTCAGGAAAAGCGCCGGTACGTAAAGAATCGGAATCGCATAGGCGGCCCCGAGCTGCCCGGCCACCGACGGCAGGTTCAGACGTACAGCGTTCGCCGTATCCATAATCAGGCCGACCAGGCCGACGAGATTGAACGCCCAGACCAGCGGCCAGAAGAGGAAGCGCAGGCGCACCGTCAGCAGCGCAAGGATCGCAAGCAGCGCGGTGGCGAGGTCCCAGTAAGCCGCAGGTGCGGCGAAGGCGGCCGGCAGGTTCGGCCCGACAAGCCCTGCCAGCAGAGTGACCAGGCCAAAGAAACGGAAGCTGTGAAACGTGGCAATGGCGCGGTGCGCCTCGGCGCGATCCATGGCCCTCAGCCTCGGCCACACGTAAACCCCCAAGCATAGCGCCCAGGCCAGATAGCCCAGCGCCATGTCGATCAGAAAGATTTGCTGCGGTAACATGCTCGACCTCCTTTTGATTCGTACGTCCTGAATTTATAGGATGATATTTGTCATCTTACGTCACAAAAATTTTTACTTGGCTTTTTGCTCCGCAAACGCGCTGATATAAAAGCGCCTGGCCGCGGAAAGCATTTCTTTGCCCGAGGCCCGGTCGCTCATGGCGCGGGCGGTCATCATCACTCCGGCCATCGACGGAAACAGCACCATAAACTGGCGCCTCTTCTCGGCAAGGTCTTTCCCCGGAAGAAACGGCAGCAATCGTTCCCGGTAAGCCTTCATGGCGGCGTTAATCCTGGCGCGGACCGCAGGGCGCTGCCGGGCGATTTCGGCAGCGAGTGTGGCAAGGACGCACCCGGCTCCCGGATTTTCGAGATGTTCCGGGCTGAGATAACGCTCGATGATCGCGCGCAGTTGCTCTCCTCGCGGAGCATTGGCTGCCGCCGCTATCATCCCATCCGCAACGTTTTGAAAACCTCTCGCAATCGCATCCACATAGAGGTCTTCCTTGCTTTCAAAATGACGGTAGAAGCCGCCGTGCGTCAGCCCAACGTCTTTCATCAGCCGGGCGACACCTTCTCCCTCGGAGCCGTGTTCGCGAAACGACCGCGCGGCGGCATCAATGATTTTTTCGTGCGTTTCCGCTTTCTGCTCGACGGGGTATCTCATCGTTTTTAGATTATACTCATAATCTTACAAAAACAAGGAGAAGTTCTCCGCGGCCGGGGCTAGCTTACGTTCCCTTTAGGCAGGGTGGGCCACATCAAATTCGCTCGATCCCGGAAGGTTATTCACGGGACCCTTAAGCGTTGCGGCAATTAGGACGAAGGCTGCAAACTGCTTTAGAATGAATAGAGCAGTTACTGTCGGGGCGTAGCGCAGCCTGGTAGCGCGCCTGCCTTGGGCGCAGGAGGCCCCCGGTTCAAATCCGGGCGCCCCGACCACTAACTTACTGAATTACTTGAGGCTCTTCCTGCGCGGTATTTCTACATTTGGAGTACTGCTACCGAGTTAGACTTCTTCTAGCGAGTCATTGTCGCACGGGGAAAATCAGCTTCTGGAAACATGTCTCTCAATTCTAAACGCACAAAACCACAATCAAATGCCATCAAGTGCTTGTGCCAGCGATGACCCAGCGATTAGCGCAACGTAGTCGTCGCCCTTCACATGTTCCGCAACCATCCACTTCGTGGAGAGCGGTCGTAAACGACCACGTAACCGTCTGTTGGATTGCGATGCTCCTGCAACACAACCCATATTGCGCGGGGCTGTGTTTCAAGGTCATCGGGGTCGGTCCTCACGGGGAATGGTTCGACCAAGCATGACGGATGACCTGCCACCCGTTTTGATCCAGGATTAGCCGGATTATCGGATACTGAAAATCTGCACATGCCTGTAGCGCGCATTAATCCGTTGACTGGTGGAACACTCGTCGCACGGACGGAAATCTCGTTCTTCTCCGTTCATCGCTCGCACCACATCTTCAGTTGAGATAACTGCGCGGAGCTAAGTGCGGTCTTGGGTAGAGTGCAAGCCCCGGTATAAGTCACCAGATACAAGATTCGGGGGGATTCCTTAATCATGAACAATTCTTCCCAGTCGTGGACTTGTTCATCACGTTCGGAGCAAAGGCGCCAGCCTCTCGTGTCGGCCTCAAACGTATATTTGCCGGCGCTGAACAGTTCAAAGTCGTTGCGCAGTTCGGTGTCGCGTTTATTAATGGCGTGCCGCTTCGAGAAATGACTGGCTGCAATTGCCGCCAAGACAAGCAAAGCCCCTAACGACATGATTGAGGTACTGATTAGATTCCAAGCGATGAGGGCAACTCCCGAGAAAAGCAGAATGAGCTTCCTCCCGAGGGCAAAAGATTCCAAGGGCTTTTGAGACACGACCTCCTTCTCATCTCGCGCATCCAGGAAATCCTCGAACGAGAGTCTGTATTCAACAATCAAGCAGGAACCCCCCATCCGCGGCAAATGACCGGCCAGAAACAACTGTTGAAAGGAATTCGGTTCGCGAACCTAATCGTCGAAGAATTCCAGTTCGCCACTTCCTCACCCATCTAGTGAACGGGCTCATCGCATCGTAATTCCAGTTTTCCCAAGCTGCCAGGTTTTGTGAGTCGTTGATCGCCCAGCTTTCGGGGATTTGGAGTAAAGCCAGCGCGTCAGTTACGGGTACTTCGCGCGTTCCCGTCCGGTCGTCCCACCAGAAGAAGGTAATTTCACCTCGAAGTGCACGTCGCATGAGGCGCGACGAGATGAACGAAATATGTTCTTGCCGGGAACGGTCAGGAAAACACTGGCATACCTCATCCAGGATTTCATACAGTGCGGATTGTTCATGAACACTGATGTCTATGACGTACTCGACCGAATCAAGTTCCAGCATCTGACCCCACATTTGTGAACGCACTAAGTACCTGCTGCCGGTTATAGCAAGAAATGGCCCTCACTTGAGTTCTTCAAATGGCTTAACGCATCATACAGACGAAGATGCGTTGACGTTGACTCGTCAGGGCTTGACGACGTCCATTCCAGGTGCAGATGCCAGGATGATCTGAAGCACAAACGCCAGCACGGCTACCAGGACGCAGTACGCACCCAGCTCCCAATCACCAAAGAATGCGATCAGGCATAGCACAGCATTGGCAAGATAGGCTATCTGGATCGCCATCACTGGATTGAAATTTCTGGACGGCCCCATTCTTGAATTCCGAATCAGAAAATAGCCCCCCAAAGCGAGGATTAGCTCCGGACTAACGGCCCCGAGCCATTCCAGAATGGTCGCTGGCCGGTCTTCCCAAGGGAACCACCGGGAGAGTGTCACGCCTACCATAGAGGCACTTACGACGTAGGCGGTTGTTCTTTCAAGTCTCGAAAACGAGCCCGAGATGACCCACCGAATGGAGGCAGCTGAAGCGAGAACGGCAAGGAAGAATGGGAGGGCTAATCGCCACAATTCCTTGTCCGAGACAGCGTCCACTGGCGACTTACCCCAGGTGAATGGCAAGAACAGGGCCACAATTCCGGTTATTCCCGCAACCGTGAGCAACAGGTGAACAATCGACTGATGTGCGTGTTGTCTCGTTGTCAATGACATCCAAGCCGGAAATGGAGAATGCGAACATGCCTTCATAAAGGTTTTCCTTCCGGTCTTCAAGGATGCAAATGCCAACCCTTCGTGAGACGTGTCTTCGGATTCCATCCACTGGGGACAGAAAGGGTCGTCTTCAACTCCGGCAACGCTGTACCTACATTTGAACCGAACGGCGGCGGAAAACACATGCGGCGAATAAAGTTACGGGGCTGAGCGACATCGGCTTCGAACACCTGGTCATCAAACATATCCCCGGCTGCAAATGCATTCGATCCAGAAAAAGCAAAGGCAAACACCGATTCCAGGATTGCATTACCGTAGAAGGCCGCCGAGACGACCCGCGGATGGGCAGGCTGGCGATAGTCGAACCCGAATACCCTTCCGTAAAAGTTCGCGGAACCGAGATAAGCGATTCCATTGTTCAAAGAGATGGAAACCAAGCCGGGTGAGCCATCCGCGGGATCGATGTCGGCGAAACAGGTCAATGTGTCCAACGGCAACTGTCCTGCGAGAACCGGTGCAGCCGGATTTGTTATGTCCGCAATGACGAAACCTCCGTCGGCGGCAGCAAGCAAAGCGAGGTTTCCATCAATGGCCACACCTTCGACAGCGGAGGAAGGCCGGAATTGCGAGAGCGGAGCGGGTGCTGCCGGGTTGGCGATGGAGAAGGTCAGAAGCCCCGCAGTGTCTGCGGCAACGAAGAGCAGCTTTCCACTCGCTTGCATCGTGACGGGAAAGCCAGCGAGGTTGATGGAAGTTGCAACTACGGGAGAGGCGGGGTTGGTCACATTGACCACAACCAAGTGGTTATCCGTGGTTCCGGCGTAGAGCGTATTGCCAACAAGGGCTAGTGAACTGGTGGGGAGTCCGAGCGAGGCCACCTTTGTTGGAGCTGAAGGACTACTGATGTCGAGAACAAGCAGTTCGGTCGAAGTACCCACGAACAAGAAATGACCGCTGATTGCGAGTGAGAAGGGTATTTCGTTGGTGTTGGTCGTCAGGGGAAACGAACCAGTTCTTTGTGGCGGTGTCTGGCTTAGGTCAAAGCTTGTAACGAACCCGCCAACATCTGTGATTTCGGCTGCAAAAAGAGTAGAAGAGACTCCGAGCAGATCGTAGATCACCGCGAGAGCACCACTCCCGGGAAGGGGGGGCTTCGGTATCGGCCCTCCGGGAGCGCTGAGGTCCTGGATCTGAATACCAGACCCGATCAGGTAAGCGTGGTTTCCGACGAAACGCGCGGGGCCCTGAGTAGTGTCGCCGTTGTAGAGCAAACTTCGAACTGAGGGATTGGCGGGGACAGAATAATCGACGAAGCGATATTTGCCTTCTGGAAAAGGACCCGTCAGGGCAAGTGGTCCATCCATATCCACAGGTTGGCTCCCCTCAACGGCCCCGAGGAAGAGCGGAAGGCCACTGGAAATATCGTAGACACCTGCTCCAGCAAAGAGGGTATTTCCGTACACGCGAATGGCGGATTCAGTGGGCAGTTGTAGCGGGAGAGGCTGCGCTGAAATTGTTTGGAGCAGAGCCGGAGTGAAGTCATAGGTAGAAAGAAAGACCGGCTGAGATCCATCGCTCTGTTGCTGGCTAAAGAGCAAGAAGATGCGGGTGGACGTGATTTCGATCCCCAGAATGGAGACAGGTACCGCGGGATTCGGCAGCGGGAGGGCGATCTGGGATGGGATTACCGTTCCCGATCGCTCATCGAAAACGAGAGCCGAAACCGGAGACTGCCAGAGAGCTTGACCGGTCGACGTGAACGAGCTGGGAATCCCGATCAGAAGCCCTGGTTGGAAGGAACACACCCACCATCGAGGGACAGTAAAGAACTTCGTGAGAATCGGTTGGCCCTTGGAGGCAGCATAGAAGGCTATATTCGTCGTCGCACTACCCGCCTGTGAAGTAATCTGCGGGGCGGTCACGCGCCAGAGAGAGCCTCCGCCGGCGAAGGTCGGCATCGAATGAAAGTCTAGATCTGGATCCAGACCCTCGACTGCGCCAGTCCAAACTGGATGCGCGGGGTCGGAAGCGTCATAGGCGTCAATCCACTTGTAATTTCCGTCGGTCAAGATGGTCGGCAGGTTGTGAGAAACCACGTAGACTCGGTTGGCGTCAACGGCGAGGTTCTCTGGAATAGTGGTCTGGCCGCCGGAATTGGCTGAAATATCTGGATAATCGACGATTCGATTGACCATGCCCGGGAACCCGCCAACTACGGCGACAGCGTTTGCTGCGCTGCCAGAGCTGATTGGAATTGCCCCGCTATCAGGAATCGTGGTCGGAGCGGAGTAAAGTCCGGTGGAAGTAAGATTTCCGCCGCCCGCCTCGATCGTCCAGGTCGGCGACTGCGTGTTCGGTATTTCAGAAAGCTGGAGCATGCCACCCGTCGGGACCACTGGAGCGGTGGGCTCGATCCGAGCCGGAACCACCGAAAAGACGTAAAAGTCGCACTGTTGAGTTCCGCTGATGCACCCAGTGACCTTGTCCCAAGTGCTTTCCGTTGCGGTGAACACTCCGCTCTGACTAACAGTTCCGAACGCAGCGCTCCAGGTAATAGCCTGAGGCGTTGGATCGCCCATGAACGCGGCCAGCATCTGGGTGGATTCACCGGGAGTTAGAACCTGTCGATTAGCGCGGACCCTCAGACGGGAAAGTCGGTGAAACGGCAGCGAATTGGATTGTTGCGCCGGGTATTCCATTCCAGTTTCCGCTGATACACAACTCTGTTGGATCGAGAGGGATCCGCTGGAAGCTCCCAACGGCACAGGTCCACTGATCGCGGTCCGAGATGTACTGACAATCGTACCCGGTATTGTGGTTCCATTCGGACCTGGATAGAGCGCCGTAAACGTTGCGCCCTCTGCGAAGTTTCCTGATATCTGCACGACTGCCTCGGCATCGGCGGGCTCTGGCAAAAGTCCGGTTATGCCAGGCGCCGGAGGAACGAGGTTTATCTGGGCTACACCTTGCGCACCTGAGTTAGCACTAGATACGGCCCTGATGACGCCAGTGGGCAGAACATTCTCACAGCCAAAAGCGAAAGGAGTGAAGAGGCCGTTTGAGGAGATCTGGCCGACTGCCGCGTAAGAAGAGTCCACACTCCATGTCACTGCAGTGTTAGTTGTGCCGCTGACGGTGGCAGTAAAATGGATACTTTGTGACCCATCAAATACCACGTTAGGACCCTGTGGCGACACGGTTACGGTGATCCCACCGGCTGTCGCGAGGACGGTCAAGACTGCGGCTGCCGACTTAGTAGTGTCCTCCTGACTCACAGCACTGACGGTCAAGGTATTCGGAGGCAGGTTGACGGGAGCGGTGTAGAGTCCGTTTTGGTCAACGAAACCAATACCAGCTTGTCCGCCTATGAAGTTGTTCACGCTCCAGAACACCGCGGAATTGGCGGTGCCGGTGACAGTTGCCGTGAACTGTAAGGTCGCTCCCAACTGAACGGATCCAGAGGACGGCGATATGCTGATTTGGACTTTCTCCGGATTGATAGTGACGGCGGCGGCTCCCGACTTGGAAGTGTCCTGAACACTTTGAGCCTTAATCGTGATACCGGCAGGATTCGGAACCGCAGATGGCGCTGTATATAGCCCAGTGGCAGAGATCGTTCCGACGGTCGCGTTTCCGCCCTGCGCATCGTTTACAAACCAGCTGACAGCAGAGCTAAAGCTGCCTGTGCCCTGCACATTTGCTGCGAACTGCTGCGTAGCTTTTGCAAAGAGGGTCGTGCTGCCCGGCGAGACTGTAACCGAAGTAATTGTGGGTGGTGGCGGTGGAGGTGGCGCTGAACTTCCCCCTCCGCAACCGGAAAGCGCAATCCCCACCAGGGCGAAGTAGACCAACCAGCTGAACACTTTAAACAAAGAACGCAGGCATATTCTCCCCATGGCACCTTCCTCCAAATTACCCTGTGGGCCGCAGATCGCCGCTCGAAAATGAAATCACTGCTGAGGCGCCTGTGATCGTGAGCAAGATCACTTCGGCTCCTTCTCAAGACTAGCCACAATTTGGGAATCGACTCCGCCTTGAACGTGGAGGGTCTGCGACCACTCCTTGTAGCCATCCAACAGGATTCGAATTTGGTGGTCACCAGAGCTTAATTTCAAGTTCGCGGGTGTGTTGCCGGCGAGGGTGCCGTCCGCGTAGACAGCCGCCGATGCAGGTGTGGACTGAATGGCGATGGAGGCGGAAAGCTGTACAGCCGGGGTCACATCTGCCATCGGCGATTGATTCGGAACGGGAACTGGAGTTGCTGCGGCGGCCTCAACAACAACATTCATTGGCGCAAACCTAGCAGCTTCCAGCTTCTGATCTCCGTTGACGTATGCAGTCACCTCAGCACCCTGGGGCACGGTGATGTCTTTCCCGTGCATAAGCAGGAACAGAGGCGCTGCCGGCCAGAACAGGAGTCCGGGTATCACCCGGGACTACAACGTCGTCGTTTACTCCATGGCCGGATACACATCCGATGGCGTTCAATTCACTTGTCAGGGGCTGCCTGCCGGTGCGACTTGTCAATTCGGTTCCACTTCGCTGGTTCTTCCGGCTGGTCAGTCGCTACTCAATTCGCTCACCGTTCAAATCTCCGCCAGCACTCCGCTCGGGGTCTATCCTTTCCAGGTAGTCGCCAGCGACGGCGCCTCATCGGCCCAGTTACCGCTGAAGCTGGCTGTGGCGGATTTTTCGCTCAGCGCATCGCCCGCTTCGCTCAATATTGTACAGGGCAAGTCCGCAGTGTTTACTGTGACCATTCAAGGAACAACCGGCTGGACGGATTTGGTGAACCTTACTTGCACGATTACGCCGCCAGGGGCCAATAACTCAAGCTGCCCGGGCAACGGGTTGACTCCCACCGGCACGGTTCCAATAGCCATTCCAACCTTTAATATGCCAGTCGGCGATTTCACCATTCAATTTAGCGGCTCGGCGGATGGCATCACTCGTCAATCCTCTTCTGTCATTCTGCACGTGCAGAACGCTGCGGCAAATATATCTCCTATGACGGCGACCATTCCGGTAGGTTCCTCAGCCACCTTCAGTGTGTCCGTCACCTCACAGAATGGACTGACGGATCAATTCACCTTCAGTTGCCCCGGCCTGCCTGCGGGTCTTTCGTGTGCGTTCAGCCCGCCTGGCGGGACCTTGCCGGCGAACGGCACACTCAGCAGCACTCTTACCATTGCAGTGAATGCCAAGCCCGCGCTTGCGGTGCCCAAACAGACTTTCCCGAGGTCGTTTCCATTGGGATATTTAGTGGAAGTATTTGCGTTGTACGCCATCCTCTGGCTTCTGCTCGAGTTCCGCCAGCGAGCCGCTAGGGCAGCCGTTTTGCCGGTATATAGAATCGCCTTCGGACTCCTGCTCGTTCTCGGGGTTCTTGGAGCCGTGTCCTGCGGCGGGGGAGGGAGTTCGACAGGGCCACCGCCACCTCCTGCTCCGACGGTTACGCTCTCCGCGAGCCCCGCTACTATCACGGCGGGAAACTCAGCTACGCTAACCTGGAGCTCCCTCAACGCAACCCAGCTCGCGATCGCACCGGGCGTCGGTTCAGTTCCAACCCAGGGCTCCACCGTGGTCAGTCCAAACAGCACCACCACGTACACCATAACCGCGACTGGTGGCGGAGGTACCGCAACAGCCAGCACAGGCGTCACCGTCAATGCTGCGCCAGCCGTTGTGAGCGTCGCTGTGCAAGCATCGTCTCCGAGCATCACCGCGACCACAGGCAACATCACCATTACCATCCAGTGAGCCGTTGTCGCCGACAATTGCTGGATCGCTATGCCAGTTCGTCGGGTCGGAGCGCATCAAGGGTGCGCCACCCGGCTTGATTTCAAATTGTCGCAATCGCGCATTTACAAAACTTCCGCCGCATGCAATTGCTTTTGCATGCCCGCCCAGCTTTGCCGCGTTGATTCTTCCGATGTCCCGCCACCGTGCCAGTGCGTTTCGAGGCTTGCAGCGAGGCGATAGCCATCTTCGCGCAGGGAGCGGAATTGCCCCACCCAATCGATGACGCCGCTGCCCATGGCCGCCCATTCGTAGCCGCCGTCGGGCTTGCGAGTCACATCCTTGCAGTGGCAGTGCCCGATGCGGCCCTTCGGCAACAGGTGGTAGCCGTCGGGAAACGGAGTTTCACCGGCGGCGGCCGCGTTTCCCGGATCCCAGTTAAGCATTAAATTTGGATGCGGAATCGCCGCAAGCACCTGGGCCGCCTCCGCCGCGGTTGCCGTGTTGCAGGTCATTTCGTTTTCCAGTACCAACTTGATTCCGGATTTCGCCGCTAGCGTCGCGGCATCGCGCAATTTTTCGTTGATCGCTTTGCGATACGGCGCTTGATCTTCCACGCGCCAGAAATCGAAGCAGCGTACGCGGTCGGTCTGAAACTGGCGAGCCAGCTCGATCCCGCGGCGCAGCACATCCTCCTGCTGGGCAAAGCCGAAGCCCGCGTGAAACTTGTCGCTCTTAGGGCTGAATTTAGAGGGTGGCGCCCCTGGCCAATCCACTTTGAAGAGCGGGCTGGCAATATCGGCAACGCGCAGTTGGTATTTTGCCAAGATGCGTTGCGCTTCGGCGATTTCCTTCGCGTCCAGATCGAGAATGTTTTTATTCCACATTCCGCGCAACTCGATCCACGCCATTCCAAATTCCCGCGCGACGACTTCGCATACGCGGCCAAAATCCTGGCTGATTTCGTCATTGATTACCGAGAGACGGAATGGCGATGCGATCGGGAAACCCGCGCCAAACGCAGCCCTCGAAGCCAGTAGCGGTAACGCCAGGCACGCACCGCCGGAAGCTTTCAGAAATTCACTGCGAGAGAATCGCGTGGCCATGGGAATAAACTCCTACTCCAGCCTGAGTTGCCAGTTTACGTAGAGAAGATGCCTCGCATATAAGCAAAGCTGGTGATAACGCCAGGCATTGGATCGTTGGGATGAATCTCATACTCCAGGTCGACGAAGCCCTCGTATTTCATAGCAATAAGAGCTTCAAATATCCTTCGCACCGGGATGCTGCCGTCCCCCACAGCGACCTGACTCTCTTTGTCCTGGAAGTTCGTGAGGTCCTTGATGTGTACGTTAAATAGCCGCGGGCCGGCTTCCTGGATGGCCTGAACGACGTCTGTGCCGGCGCGAACCGTGTGCCCGACATCGATGCAGCAGCCAATGCGCGGGTCCATATCCTTCGCCGCTTTCAAAATAGTGACTGGGGAAGGCCACAGTTGGTCTTCCGGGCCGTGATTGTGGATGGCGATACGCATGTCGTATTCCTTCGCGAATTTCGCGATGCGCGGAAGAGTTTGCACGGTGGGGTCGCCAGCGACGATAACGGGAATCCCCGCACGCTTGCTGTATTCGAACTTGCCGCGTATGTCCGCATCTTCGTCCTTTGCGAAATAGATGACTCCGGCGGCGTGAAGTTTGATGCCCGCTGCAGCGTAGTCGGCGAGAGCAAGGGCCTCTCCCAGAGGATCCGCGGGGAGATGATCCTTGACGTCCTTGGCGTTCAGCGCGAACACATTGAGCTGCTTCATGAAGCCGATCAGTTGCGCGCGACTGAAGTTTCGAAACGTGTAGCTGGCCAGGCCCAAACGAACCGGGAATGATACCTCGGCGGGCGGCTGTTGCAGCCCTAGCGCGAAGCCGTCTTTCATAGAAACAAACGCGGCCGCAGCACATGCACCGGAGCAAACGAACTCGCGGCGGGAAAAGGTGTTTCTTATAGGGGCCCAATCATTCAGATTTTGGCGGGCAGATTGTAACTGGGATGGCTTAGACATGCGGCGCCCAGCCCTTCTCGTATTCGCGCCCCCACATCTTCAGGGCTTCCGGATCGTTCTGAATGCGCCCGTCTTTCGGATCGAGATGCAGCTCCCGGTTGACCTCCCACGCGATATTGGACAGCTGCAGCATCGTAACGGCGATGTTCCCGGCGGAGACAGGCGCGTTCAACTTCTCCCCTCTGAGGATTCCCGCGATGAAGTTCGCAAAGTGCGCATCCGTCATGGAATCGCGGCCCACGAGGTCAGAAGATGATGTCGCTCCGCCGACCTTGAATTCTCCCGTCTTTTTCCCCTTGAGGTCGTAAATCTCGTAACCATCGCGATCCACAACGACCGTACCGTTCGTTCCCATAATTGCAGAGCCGCGATCGCGTCCATAATACTTCATTCCCTGGCAGCTCTTGCCTTCCCACGTGAGCATTTTGTCTTCGTACTCGAAGCTCGTCACCAGGGTGTCATAAAACTGCCAATCGTCCTTGAATTGGTACCTGCCGCCCGATGAAGTGACCCGCTTCGGATAGTCGACGCCCAGCGCCCAGCGGCATACATCCACCTCGTGCGTGCCATTATTCAGCGCTTCGCCGGTGCCATAGTTTCTGAACCAGTGCCAGTTATACGGATGCACATTGTCCGTGTAAGCGCGGCGCGGCGCCGGTCCTTGCCATAGCCCCCAGTCAAGCTGCGACGGCACGGGAACTTCCTTGCCCGTGCCAATCGACTTCCTGACATTGCTGTACCAGGCTTTCGCGAGGTAAGACCTGCCAATCATGCCGCCGTGAATCTTTTCGACGATCTCTATGGTGTGCGGCGAAGAGCGCTGCTGATTACCCATCTGCACAAGCTTTCCATACTTCTCTTGCGCCTGGACCAGCATCTCCCCTTCAGCGGGATTGTGGCTGCACGGTTTTTCCACATAGACGTGCTTGCCAGCTTGCAACCCGGCAATGGCCATCGGTGTATGCCAATGGTCCGGCGTGGCTATAGTGATTGCGTCCACGTCCTTCTGCTCGAGGATCCTGCGAAAGTCTTTCTCCTCCGCCGCGGCTTCGCCCATCTCCTTTTGCACGCTGTCGGCGAATTTCCGCAGAATATTGTCGTCCACATCGCAGACGTGCGAAATTCGCGCAGCGTTCCTGTTGGCCTTGAGCGAGGACAGATGAGCATAGCCGCGCCCATTCAGCCCGATAACCGCAAAATTAAGCCGACCATTGGCGCCGGGAATCCGGCCATAACTCCTTGCCGTAGGCCCCACCGCCAGCCCAGCCGCGCCCACTGTCAACGTCTCGAGAAACTTACGTCGTGTGACCATCTTTATTCCTCATAACGGGCACCCATTTCGGTTCCGTTGCCAGCTGACAGGATAGCTCGCGATCAGCGGGCGATTCCAGCCTTTGTCAACGTCCGCCCATGTCCGTCTTTCCTGACGAGTGCTTCGAAACTATTATCGCCCTCAAACTAATCGGCCACTTTACCAACGCGCCGGGTGGGGCCAATTCTTTGTTCTGATTCGCCTGAGATTGCGGCCGAACTGATTCCGTTCATCGGCATGATGCTGGTATTGTTGCTGAAGTATAAGACACGTGCCAGCGGTGCCCATCATGCTGCGCATCTGCTGAGGCGGCTCTGTGACGATCCTCAAAGAAAACAGGCTTTTCCCTTCCGAACCCCACACACGCGCCGTCGCCAGGCGGCTGTACGCCAATGTCCGGGACTTGCCGATCATCAGCCCGCACGGCCACGCTGACCCCTGCTGGTTCGCCGAGGACAGGCACTTTTCGGATCCGGCGCAATTGTTCGTGGTTCCTGACCACTACATCTTTCGCATGCTCTAGCTTGCCTACGGGTTGGCCCGAAAGGCTTACAGGCTTTAGCAGCGGTAGGAGCTTTGCCATTAGGGATATTTGTAGGATATAAAACGCTCGCGGATAGTCCACACTGGAAGACGGGCTTCTCTCGATGAAAAGCTTCGGCAGTTTCTCCTCCGCGCACTCAACAAGATCGGACGGGCCGCCTGATACTTCGGGAAGTTCCCCTCTTTCTCCAAACTCTGCAGGCCCGCCCCTAACCAGGGTGCGCTGGACCATTTGCGCCATGCTTTTCTTCGCAACCTCGATCAACTATGTGGATCGTCAGGTGCTCGGTCTTCTGGCACCCACTCTTCAGCATTCCATTGGTTGGACGGAAGCACAATACGGATACATCGTCGGGGCGTTTCAACTTGCTTACGCGATTGGTCTGGTGGCGGCTGGTCGCATGGTCGATCGGATCGGTAGCCGCATCGGCTTTGTCCTCATCATGGGCTTCTGGAGTTTGGCCTCCATGGGGCACGCGTTGGCGGCCTCCGCACTGGGTTTTGGTATCGCCCGTTTTTTTCTTGGGCTTGGTGAGGCCGGTAGCTTTCCTGCGGCCATCAAGACGACGGCGGAATGGTTTCCACAACGAGAGCGCTCCATGGCCACGGGAATCTTCAATTCGGGAGCGAACATCGGCGCGATTTTGGCCCCGGCTCTTATTCCCTGGATTACCCTGCGATTCGGCTGGCGTGCCGCTTTTGTGGCCACCGGCATCCTTGGCGCGATCTGGATCGCCTGGTGGCTAACCAAATATCACGATCCCAAGGATCACCCTCAAGTAAGCCCGGCAGAACTCCTGTACATTCAGGAAAATTCCGCAGAACCGGTAGAGCAAATTCCATGGCAGAAGCTCTTGGCTTACAAGCAGACATGGGCGTACTCCATCGCAAAATTTCTTACCGATCCCATCTGGTATTTTTATCTCTACTGGCTGCCGAAGTTTTTCGACGAGCGGTACCATCTAGGACTCGGCCATATCGGTCTTCCGCTCATCATCGTTTACAACTTCTCGGCGATTGGGAGTATCGGCGGCGGGTGGATGTCCACGGCTTTCCACAGAGCCGGAATGCCGATGGCCAAAGCCCGTCTCTCCACGATGCTCGTCTGCGCTTGCTTGATCTTGCCGATTCTACTCTCAGGCAGGGTCTCTTCGATTTGGTCTGCGGTGGCGATTCTGAGCCTCGCCACCGCGGCCCATCAGGGATGGTCCGCGAATCTATTCACGACAGCCTCGGATATGTTCCCGCGCAGTTCTGTCGGCGCTGTCGTCGGGGTTGGTGGCATGGCCGGTTCGGCAGGGGCTGTCTTATTCTCATTGATTACAGGGTGGGTGCTGCAGTCCTATCACAGCTACACTCCCTTGTTCTCGATTGCGGCGGCTTCTTATCTTCTTGGGCTTCTTTTCCTACGCCTTATCGCACCGGGTTTGCAACGAGTGGACGTCGAAGTGAGCCCAGGAGCTAATTGACGAGTGGGGCTCAACAAACAATACGCAGCCATCATCCGCTTTGCGTTTGTTTTAGCAAATTATCCGGTTCCACAGCTTGGTGTTCGGAATCGGCACTCGTCCGGATAACCGACTTGGCGGGTGCCAGATAATAAGTTTTGCAGTATTCTGTCCGTCGAAGCAAACAACATTGGTCGGAGGCGGCGTGAATAATTCGAGGACAACCGGGGGCCGAGCGTGACAACACGGCGAGAGGTTTTGAGGTATGCGGGGCTAGGAGCGGGTGCGGCAGCCGCATCCGCGTTAGGACTGACGCTAAACGCCGAAGCCGAGGTGTATGAGGCTCAGGCGCCAACGAGGCCCGCGCAGACGGAAATAACCGACGGGAGCGGCAAGCGCCTGGCAGCGGGTGCGGAGATTGCGTGGATGAAGGCAGCAAAAAAGGCCGCGCCGGCGGACGTGACGGTGGACCCGACAAAGCCGGCGCAGACGATCTTGGGATTTGGCGCGGCGTTTACCGATGCTGCGTGCTTCACGCTCTCACGCCTCAGCGATAACGATCGCGCGAACCTGCTGCACACCATGTTCGGGCAGGATCAGCATGCCCTGAGCATGGGACGCATTTCGATTGGGGCGAGCGATTACAGCACCGCGGCATATAGCTACGACGATGGCGCTGCCGATCCTGAATTGAAGCGCTTCAGCATCGACCACGACCGCGATTACATTTTGCCTACCATGCGCGCCGCTCTCGGCGCGAATCCGGATCTGTTTTTGTTCGGTTCGCCGTGGAGTCCTCCGGGATGGATGAAGTACAGCAACTCGATGTTGGGCGGAAACATCAGGCCGGAACACATTCCGACATATGCGCGCTACCTTCAGAAATTCGTGGAAGCCTATGCTGCGGCGGGCGTGAAACTGAGCGCCCTAACCCCGCAAAACGAGATCGATGCGGACCAGGGCGGCCGAATGCCCGCGTGTGCCTGGCCGCAAGAGGACGAGGAGCGCCTTGTGGTGGCACTTGGCCCCTTGCTCGAAGCAAGCGGCACGAAAATCTGGATGCTCGACCACAATTACACCTTGTGGGGCCGCGTGCTGGATCAACTCTCTAATCCCCGCTTCAAGAAATGGGTGAACACCGTGGCCTGGCACGGGTATCTGGGAAGCCCGGAAATGATGCGCAACGTGAAGGAGAGATTTCCGGACGTGGAAATGCACTGGACCGAAGGCGGAGACGACTACAAGTTCCCTGACTATTGGACCAGTTGGTGCAAGTGGGGCGCGACTTTTAGCGGGATTCTGGCAAACGGGCCACAGAGCATCACAACATGGAATCTGGCTCTGGATGAGCGCGGGCGGCCCAACATCGGTCCTTTCGATTGCGGGGGACTGGTGCAGATTCATTCCGTGACAAAAGAAATCAAACAGTCGGGCTTGTATTGGGCGTTGGTGCAACATGCCCGGGCAATTCGCCGCGGAGCTGTGATTCTCCCTTCGCACGACGCGAACGGCGACGCACCGGCAGTGAGCGGAGTACTGGTCGTTCCGCCTGGACCATTAGTCGATGGGACGGGGATCCCATATAGCGCGGCGACTTCGCGTGTGTTTCACACCGCGGCGAAAAATCCGGACGGTTCGTTGGTGCTGATTCTGACGAATCCTGGAGATGCGAGGGAGGTTACGGTCGCATGTAGCGGGCAGACTTGTAAAGTAGCGCTGACCGCAGATTCGATCACCACGCTGCGTTGGAGTTGAATTTGATCTGACCGCCGCGCCACTCGTCCTTCCGAACCAGCAGATAGGGGACTCTGCGTGGATCGTCAAGACCGCTTCGCGCAAGCCAATCAGGGTTTTTCCATTTCGAGGCTTTCGCGCTTCTTTAACCGATTTGCCTCAATAAGCTTTTGAAAGGCCGCGAGTGCCTGCTGCGCTTCTTGCGTACGTCCCGCGCGCCGGTAAGCTTGGCTCAATTGAAAATAGGTGGCGTCGTGGTCCGGAGCAAGCTTTCTGGCGGTCTCCAGACTCTCAATGGCCCCGGCGGTGTCGCTCTGCTGCAAGAGTGCCCGGCCGAGTTCGAAATAGGCTGATTCGTAGCCGGGTAAGGCTTTGATCACGTCGCGGAAGAGAGGTACAGCGTCCTCGGGATGACCTTGGGCCAACAGGGCGTACCCAAGATGATAGGTCGCGAGGGGGTCGGCCGGCCGAAGTTGAAGTTCGGCGCGAAATTCCTGTTCTGCGGGCTCGAACGCGCTTTGGAGAAGGTAAACGAGACCCTGGTAATAGTGCGCCTCCGGAAGTTGAGGATCGAGTTGTAACGCAGTTTTCAGTTCAGTGAGCGCCGGGGTGTAGTCCTTCTGCTGGGCATGGGCCTGTCCGAGCAGCAAGTGAACGCTGGGATTGCCGGCGTTTTGTTGAAGAAGACGGCGGAACATTTCCATGGCCAGCTCGGGCTGACGAGTGCGCACAAGAGCGGTGCCCCAAGCGAAGAGCAGGCCCGGATCGTCGGGCGGAGCTTTGAGAAAAGGGCGGAGGACTTCCGCGGTCTTGGAGAAATTTTCCCCGACGAAATAGCTGATTCCGAGAAGCTGACGGACAAGATGATCATCGGGATGAGCCGCCAGCTGCCGCTCCAGTGGAGGAACAGCTTCAGAATAAAGCTCGGCGCGATAGGCGGCAAGACCCCAATTGCGGTCCAGACCGGGAAGGGTGGGATTCCAAGCGGCAGCCTGCTTAAAGAGTTCGGCGGCATCCGCGAAATTCGAATCCTTGGCGCGCATGACGCCGAGATCGTTATAGGAGCTGCCGAGGATTTCTGAAGCGAACGCGCGGTATTCTTTCGCGGCCTTGGATTCCGTGGCTGGTTGTGCAGCGGGCGGGCGCTGTGGAGAGGGATTTTCCTGGACACCGCCCCGCACCATCGCTTCGGCTGATTTCTGCTGGTCGCTGGCGCCGGATTCGATAAGCCCGGCGATGCGGTCGGAAGTGTGGCTGTCGCCGTCGGAGGGGGCGGGGGGCTCGTCGAAAATGTGCTGGGCGTCATAGCGAAATTTAGCTTCGCGATAGCGCTGGGAATTGGCGAGCGCTTTTTGGGCGTCGTCGAGGCGGCCGAGACGGCGCAAATCCTGGCCAAGCAGGTAATAGGCGCGACTCACGTCGCGTGGAACTTCCCCGGGGTCGGGGACTAGATGGATGTATTGTTCCAGGGCTTCGACGGCCTGTGGGAGACGCTTTGTTGCACTATAGATTTCGCCAAGATAGAGATAAGCGAAGGATTCGAAGGGACGCAGCTTGCTGGCGTGGAGGAGAGCGGCTTCGGCAGCAGGAAAATCGCGCAGCGCGACAGCGGAGATACCAAGGAGCAAGAGCGCGTTGTAATCGTCGGGATGAAGCTTCAGCTCGCGTTCGAATTCGAGGCGTGCCTGCGGATAGGCCTCTTCCCCCCGGAATTCGAGCATGGAGTAGCCGAGCAGTTCGTGGGCGCGAGGATATTTTGGGTCGAGCTGAACGGCTTTGCGGAATTCGGTAGCGGCGGATTCAGGGAAATGACATATGGAATACGCCCGACCGATGAGAACATGCAACGCGGCCGAATCTTCCAGGGTGCCCTGAATGTGTTGAAACCACTGTTGGGCGTCCGTGAGGCGCTTGGCTTTCAGGTAGGCAAGACCGAGAAAGTAGGAGGTTTCGAAGTCACTGTTCAGAGCGATGGACGCCTGGAGAGCGTGAATGGCCGCGGGAAAATCGCCGCGGTAGAGCTCGATGCGGCCGAGGACGTCCTGGGCGCGAGCGTGGCGCGGATTCGCGGCGACGACGGTCTGGGCAAGCTGGCGAGCTTTCTCGAGGTCGCCGGCGCGAAACCAGGCGATGGCAGCTTCGACGGCGATATCCGGATCGCTGGGAGCGAATTTAAGAGCCTGATCCAATTCGCGAGTGGCTTCGTCAAAACGGGATTCGGAGACAGAAATATTGGCTACCTGGCGGAGGCCGAGAGCGATGGCCTGGTGGTACTGGCGTTCGGCTTCGGGGAGGTCACCGGAGGCAAGAGCGGATTTGGCGGATTCGAAATTACGCCTAAGGAGAACGGCGGGATCGTCAGCGGGACGAGTTGTTACCGCGCCAAGCACGGAAAAAAAGATGAGGAGCATGGGCTTCGAACAAAACCACAGCGACGGAAAGCGGGGCAAAAATAAATTGGGCCGCGGAAAGGCGCGGCAAGCAAATCGCGGGCGAGAAGAGTTGCTTTGAGCGAGGGGGGAAGCGGAATGGAGATTAGCGGACACCGTTGGTTGCTCCACCCGCGGGCGGCGGGAGAGGTATGGTGTTGCGGATGCCCGAGCCTTCCACAATCGTATAGATGGCGTCGGCAGCGACGTTTTCCAACGTTTCAACCTTGCCGCTGGGCCAGCGAATCTCGACGGATTCCATTTTCTTGGCGGCGCCGAGGCCAAAGTGAAGGCGAATGTCGTTCTGCGAGAGATAGCTCGCCCCGCCGCGAACTTCGCTGAATTGCTTTACGCCAGCGGAGCGAATGGTTACGCGTGCGCCGATGGCGGCGCGATTGCTTTTTGTGCCGATGAGCTTGAAGAGGACGCGGTGATAACCGTCGGCGTTCATGTTTTTCAAGAGAGAGGGCGGCTCGTTGACGTTTAGCAGAAGGACATCGATGTTGCCGGTGTTAAAGACGTCGCCAAACGCAGCGCCGCGGCGGGAGTGAAGAGGAAGCGCGGCGAGGCCGGACTCCTTGGAGACTTCGTCGAAGGTGCCGTCGCGATTGTTGCGATGGAGCAAGAGCGGCTCGCGATAGCGGGGGCCGGTATCCAGAGTGTCAATCTGCGGGTAGACGTGGCCGTTGGCGACGAGAATATCGAGCCAAGTGTCGTTGTCCATGTCGAAAAAAGCCGTGCCCCAACCGACATAAGGATAGCTGGGCGGGCCGACACCAGAGGTCCAACTCACGTCGTCGAAACCTTGCTGCCCCATATTGCGATAGAGCGAGTTGGGCTGTTCCTCAAAGTGCGTGACGAAAAAGCTGAGGCGGCCGCTGTGGTCGTAGTCGCCCCAATCGACGCCCATGTTGCCGAGCTCCGTGCCTTCGCCGCTGAGGGCCACACCGGTGAGCATGCCCATGTCCGTGAACGTGCCGTTGTGATTGTTGTGGTAGAGATAGTTGGGGACGGAATCGTTGGCGACGAGTAGATCGGGCCAGCCGTCGTCGTCATAGTCCACCCACATGACGCCGAGGCCATAGTAACCGATGTCATCGTGGACGCCGGCTTTGACTGAGACTTCTTCGAAAGTGCCGTCACCACGATTGTGATACAGAAAGTCGCTTTCGCCCTCGAGACCCCAGGGGCCGCACTGCACGAGAATGCCTTTGAAACGGCAGAACTTATTGCTGCCGAATTGGGGGAGATTGTTCATATCCAGGTGGGAGTAGCGGGAGACGTATAGATCGACGAAGCCGTCGCGGTCGTAGTCGCCCCAGGCGGCGCCGGTCATGAAGCCACTGCCGGCAACGCCGGCTTTTTCGGTGACATCCTCGAACTTGCAGTTGCCGAGGCTGTGATAGAGCGCACTACCGCCGAAGCCTGTGACGAAGAGGTCAAGTTTGCCGTCGTTGTCGTAGTCGGCGACGGCAACACCCATGCCCCAGCCGCGGCGGGTGAGGCCAGCCTCCCTGGTGATGTCCCTGAAGGTGCCGTCGGGTTCCTGGTGGTAAAGAGTGACGAGAGGGTCGCCACCTGCACGGTAGCGCTCGACGGTGGACCCGTTAACGAGGACGACGTCAAGGCGGCCATCATCGTCGCAATCGAAAAGTCCAACGCCTCCGCTGGTGGAGTCAATAACGTAGCGGGCTTCGGGGGCAGCGATGTGGGAAGCGGTGAGGCCGACGTCCTTGGCGACGTCTTTGAATGTAGGAATGGGCGGCAGGCCGCTGCGGTCTTTCTTCTCTTGCGGAGTGTGCTTCGCCGGAGGCGGGACAGGCACCGGAACACTTTGAGGTCCTTGCGTTTGCGCGAATAGTGGGGGACCGAAGAGCGGGGAGAGAACCAGCAAGGAAATGAAAAGAACAACCGAGCGATGCCGATTCACTGTCATAGGCCCCATTATACTGAAAAGGATTTGAGCATTCGTGAGACAAAGAAGCAGGAGCCGACGAATTTAGAAAAGCAAGTCCCGCCAAGCCCCTCGACGGGCCTGGCGGGACGCTGGAGGAACAGGTTGTCCCTGTGCGATCAGAAGGTGAACCTTAATGAGTACTGAATTTGCCGGTCTCGCTGATTGTCGGCGTTTACCTGGCCTACAACCGCATTGGGGGTGGAGTTGGCAATGGAAACGGCGTTTGCAAGGGACGTTGTCGGAGCTCCTGTCTTGTCCAGAAACGCCGGGCTTCCGGCAGTGTTCACCGCACTGAAGCCAATATTCACGTAGCCGTTGGTGTTCCCGTTGTTGGGGTTGTTATATTGCGGGTGGTTGAACAAGTTAAAGAAGTCCATGCGAAATTGCATTTTTACCCGCTCGGTGATCGAGAAATTCTTCGCCACGGAGAAGTCCGCCCTGGATACTCCCGGCCCGAAGCAATCGCCGGCGGGGGTGGTCCCAATGGTTCCCAACTGGAAGCCGTTCAAGGTATAGCGGTTGGGGTTGATCCACTGGAAGTTCTTGAAGTTGGAGTTGCGGCAGGACTGGCCGGCTACAATGTTCGGCCGGTATGCCCCATTTCCCAAGCCGATGCCGGAAAGGTCATTTACCCCCGACCCAGCGGCACTGAAGCTATTAATGACCGGCGTATAGGGAGTACCGCTGGAGACGTTGACAATCGTGCTGAGTTGCCAATCTCCCAAACTGTATCGGACCATCTTATTCATGTCGTTCAAGGCAGGGGTATTGTAGATCACGTTGGCTCCGAAAATATGCGGCCGGTCAATGGTCGCCAGTCCACGCATAGCGCCCAGATTGAAGGGATCCAAAAGGAGGTTGCCATTTCCATTGTTGGACCTGAGCGCCACATCGGAGATGGTTTTGGAGTAAGTGTAAACCGCGGCGATAGTCAGATCGTGCCGGAGGCGTGAGTTGAACGCTGCCTGCAGCGAATCGTAAGAGGCGCTACCATGATAGCCATAAACCGCGATATTCCCTGAATTAATCGCATTATACGGCTTAAGCGAATTCAAGTTGCCATTTGACTCAGCAAAGGCGAGCCGATCCGCTGGGTTAACGGCGTTCGCGTCGTACTTGCTTTGAGCGTTTTTCGTGCGGCTGGCGACGTAGCCCACTTCCAACCGGGTATCCTTCAAGAACTCATGTTGCGCGCTGACATTCCACTGCAAGGTATAAGGCTGCCGGGCAGTCAGTTCCGTACCCACCGATGCATTTCCCAGTCCTACGCCATAGCAGCCAATTACATTCCCACTTGTTGGATCCGCGAAATTGGCGCAGGCGGGAAGCTGGTTGGTATTGTCGAGGAACCGGCCATTACCGTTATTTGATTTAAAGTTGCCAACAAACGGAGGATTCGCGCCGCCAAGGCCGTCCGTTAAGCTGATATCGTCGCGGTTGTAGAATTGCCCGAACCCTGCCCGGAGCGACCACTTCCCCGATCCAGTAGGATCCCAAGCGACACCCAACCGGGGCGCAAATCCACGGTTATAGTTGTTCCGAAGAGCCCTGTTGGGGCCCGGCAACCCACCCGTTCCCGGAGGGCACGGATTCGCCAGCAGGCCGGCGGAGTAGAACAGGCCGTTGCAAGTCGCGTTGCCGAGGGACGGAACGAATGCCGCCTGATTGAATACCGTGTACTTATCATTCGCGGCATAAGGATTGGGCAGATAGGAATAGCGCATGCCCATGTTGAACGTTATGCGGTTGGTGAATTTAAAGTCATCGTGGACATACCACTCCAGGTTTTCCCAGCGCCCCTGGTTAGAGAAGAAATTGCCCTGCTCACCCCACCCGAACGCCATGCCTGCCAGAAACAAATCCGACGTGCCATACCCAGTCTGATTAGCGGGAAGGCCCTGACAAAATACGGGTTGCTTGCTGTCAGTGCCTTTGCAGCCGTCGAAACCGACAGCCCCATTGAGTACCCCGTTTTCCGTGTCAAACAGGTCCTGGTTTTTCTCGTTCCGGCTATAGAGGACGCCCGCCCTCAGCGTGTGACGCCCGATGGCCTTCGAAAAGTCATCTTGGAAGGTGTAGAGATTTTGAGCGTTGGCCCACGGCCCAAAGTTCCAGACGGTGGGAAGGTTTCCGGCGTTGATCCACGTAGCAGGCCCATTGGCGGGAGTGAATCCCTTGTTCGCCGCGGGCATGAATTGTGGAAAGAGGCTGGAGAGCGCCGTTGCCGCGCCTTGATTCGTCGGCGTAATATTAATGCGGTTGTCCGAGAAGGAGAATTGGAAATCGTTGACCGCGGTGGAGCCGATAGTCTTGCTCAAGCGGGCCACGGCGATGCGGCTGGGCTGGCTCCAGACTTCCGACAGGAGAGACGTGCCGGAATCAGCGCCCCACCCGGAACTTCCCGTGGCGGGCGGGCCAAAGGTGTTGTTGTCCTGGACGTATCGCAACATCAACTTCAAACTCGGCGTGAGATTGACGTCTCCTTTGATACTCTCTTCGCGGAAGTTGTTGGCCTGATTGAAGGACTTCGAGAAGTTGTTGCCGCAGCCATAGTCGGGCGCCCCCCGGGGAAGCGTGGGTAGAAGATACGTATTCAGAACGCCCACTCCAGCAGGACTCATGCGGGAAGAGGGGATGACGTCTATGAAACCCGCCCCTGTGGCGGCAGTATTATTGGGGCTGGCGGTAAAGGCACCGCCCACACCATTTCCCGGGTCCGTGAGTCCCGCCTTGGGCAGGCAGCCGACCGTGTTCGCCGAATTAAAGGCGGTGTCGTTGGCTTGATCAGAAAAGTCGCCGGTCCTCTCCAGGGGCGTGGGCACACGCCCGGTGTTTACTCTTCCCGTAATCTGGCGATTCCATTCCTGGGACCAGAAGAAAAAGATTTTATCCTTCTTGATCGGCCCACCAACGGTGTATCCAAAGTCGTTGCGGCGAAGCTTGGGTGTCGGGGCGCCCGGATTGTTGGCCTTAAGATTGGTGTTGTTGGCGTTCAGGACGTCATTGCGCCCGAAATAATAGGCGCTGCCGTGAAATTGGTTGGTACCGCTCTTCGTGACGAGGGTGACCTGGCCTCCGGAATTTCCGCCGTATTGGGCTCCATAGCTGTTCCGCTCGACCTTGAACTCCTCAATGGAATCGATGGAAGGGTAAACAAGAAGCGTACGGCCCGAACCGACGTCAACGTTATTGGCGCCATCCACAAGGAAGGTGTTGGCATTCGAGGCGCCACCGCTGATGGAGAGGTCCGCGCCGCCGTTAAGGCCTTTCTGATTGTATTGAAAACCACTGTCCACTGACACGCCGGGCACCATCAGCAGCAATTGCGCGTAACTGCGGCCATTGAGCGGCAATTCGGTAATCTGCTTACCATAAATCGTGCCGCTCAAATCAGCATTGGTCAGTTCCACCTGCGTCGTGCTGGCGACCACTTCGATCGTTTCGCTCTTTTTCCCGACGTCCAACCGGGCGTCCATCGTCAGGCTATCGACGACGTGAAGGACAATGTCCCTTGCCTCGAAGGCCTTGAAGCCATCCTTGGTCACGCTCAGAGTGTACCGACCGAGTGGAAGGCTGGGGAACACGTAAGAGCCGTCCGGGCCCGACTTCTGGCTCCGCTGAAAGCCGGTGTCCGCATCGGTTATCGTGACGTCGGCACCCGCGACGGCCGCGCCCTGCACGTCGGTCACAGTGCCGCGCAAGGAAGCAGCAGTGTTCTGAGCGCGCGCCGCAAAAGCGGTGCCGAGTATGAGGGATAGCAAGACGAGAATCGAACCGATCAGCTGTAAGCTGCCGATCGACCTATTTACTTTGGAAAATTGAATCTTCATTCGTCTACCCCTCGAGGAAGTGTCGTCACGAAGAAAAGCCGCATGAACCTCTTGCGTAGCTTGAGCTAGCGAGGACTCGTTTTCATCGTTACGTCACTAAAATTTAGACCGACCCTGGCCCCAGAGCACTACGGGAAGTAGTGCTTTCCTACTAGCGGGGTATTTATAACTATCGCGGGGAGCTTGTCAAGCAGAAATAATGATATTCTACAGAAAGAATAATGATATTCTACCCCGCGCCGCAGGGTTAGGTGGGAACCCACACGCGGGCTGGGTTGTGTTTGGGGCCTGTTTCCTTAGGAAACCGTAGAATTACGCTTGATCACGGGCGAAACCATAGGATTGCGGTGTGCGTCGAACTCGTGCCAAGCGGTGCCAAGGGGGCCCACCTCAAGAGCTGGTCATTGCCCCCTATCCTAGTTATTTGAAGTTTCGCTGAGGCCCTCTGGATGACTCCGCTGCCGCCGAAACGAAAAACGGGCTCGCGCACTTCCGGTAAGGTCACGCTCAAGACCATTGCGGAGCACTTAGGACTGACTGCAGGGACAATCTCCGCGGCACTGAACAATTCGCCCGCAGCGCGGTCCATCCCCGAACACACCAAAAGCCGCATTATCGCCGCGGCGCGCGAACTGAATTACCGGCCGAATTTTTTCGCGCGCACGTTGAGGCTGAAACGGACGTATACGATAGGGGTGATTGCCGAAGAGATCGGCGACGCGTACGGTGCGCTGGTGATCAGCGGCATCGAAGAATACCTGCGAAAAAATAATTACTTCTTCCTGATCGTGCTTCACCGGCACGATCCGAAGTTGTTGCAGACTTATGCGCAAATGCTGCTGACGCGCGGAGTGGAAGGGTTAATCACGACGGACGCGTCGGTCAAAGAAACGCTGACGCTTCCAACAGTGGCGGTGGCGGGTCATGAGCGAGTTGAAGGAGTGACCAACGTTGTGCTGGATCACAAGCGAGCGGCAAGGCTGGCCCTGAATCATCTGAAGGAGCTGGGGCACGAGGACATCGCATTCATCAAAGGCCAGACAGTCAGTTCGGACTCCGCGGTGCGATGGAAGGCCATTTGCGAGGTAGCGCGAGAGCTGCGCATTCAGGTGCGGCCAGAATTGACGATTCAATTGGAAGGAACGGATTCGACACCGGCTATCGGGTATCCCTTCGCGAAACAACTGCTGGCGCGAAAGCATTCTTTCACGGCGCTGTTTGCTTACAACGATATTTCCGCGATCGGTTCGATCTGGGCGATTAAGGAGGCGGGATTGCGCGTGCCGGAAGACATCTCGGTGGTGGGGTTTGACGATATTCCCGGCGCGGCGTATGCCAATCCGGGGCTGACAACGGTGCGGCAACCACTGATAAGAATGGGCCAGATTGCCGCGCAAACAATTGTCGACCAGATTGAAGGGCGAGCCGAATACGTTCGGGAGATAGCGATTGAGCCGGAGTTCGTGGTGCGCGCTTCTACAGGTGCGGTTCCTTCGCGAAAGGTGAGAGAAGAATCGCAGGAAATGAGCCAGCAAGCAAAAGAAAAAGCCGGCCAACCTGCCGTTCAAAACCTCCAAGACTGATTACGAAACACCTGGCGGCCGAAAGGCGCGAAATGAATAAACATAAAGAAGTGGTGGAGTTCGGGAAGAGTTCCTGGCCGGCAGAAAAATCTTTGCGGGCGGTGTCAATTGCCTTGGGCACTTTGATTGCAACAGCTAGGAATGTATTCGCATCGACGACGGCGCTGCTGGTTGGGATTAGCCTGGCAATGAACCCTTTTTGCTTCCAGGCCGAGGCCCGCAACGGGCGACTCTTTGGTGCAACAAAATCCGATAATCAGGCCCCACCCGTTCATGTCAACCTATGGCCAGAAAGCAAGTCACCGATTGGCCTCGACGCGAAAATCGAAAAGCGCATCGACGCCCTACTCAAACAGATGACGGTCGAGGAAAAGGTCGGTCAGGTCGTCCAGCCCGAATGGAAGTCGATCCGCCCGGCGGAGGTGGCACAATATCATATCGGCTCGATTGAAAACGGCGGCGGTGCGGTGCCCGGCGGCAATAAGCATTCGAGCATTCAGGACTGGGTCAACTTAATCGAGCCCTATTACGACGCCTCGGTTGATCCAGCGAGAAACCGCGTCATCATTCCGGTGATCTGGGCCTCCGATGCCGTCCATGGCCACAACAATGTCTATGGCGCTACGCTTTTCCCGCACAATATCGGCTTGGGCGCAGCGCGCGACCCGGACCTGGTCCACCGCATCGGCGAGGTGACTGCCGTCGAGGTGCGCTCGACCGGCATGGACTGGTCATTCTCGCCGACGATTGCAGTCGCGCGCGACGACCGCTGGGGCCGCACCTATGAAAGCTACTCGGAAGATCCAAAAATCGTTGCCCAATATGCCGCCGCTTTCGTGGCGGGGCTGGAAGGTTCGGGCTCGACCTTCCTTAATAAGGATCATGTCATCTCGACCGCCAAGCACTTCCTTGGCGACGGCTCGACCGACGGCGGCCGCGACCAGGGCGATTCCCTCGTCTCCGAAGCGGATCTGATCCGGCTGCATGCGGCTGGCTATGCCCAGGCCATCGGTGCCGGGACCCAGTCAATTATGGCATCTTACAATTCGTGGCATGGAGTCAAGATGCATGCCAATAAGGTGCTGATGACCGACGTGCTGAAGGGCCAGATGGGCTTCGACGGCTTCGTTGTAGGTGATTGGAACGCGCACGGCCAAATTCCCGGCTGCACCAAGTCTGATTGCGCCATGGCGTTCAACGCCGGGATCGATATCTTCAATGTACCGCAGGACTGGAAGGCGCTCCACACCAGTCTGGTGCGCGAAGTGAATGACGGCACGATTCCGATGGCGCGCCTCGATGAGGCCGTGCGGCGTATCCTGCGCGTCAAAATGCGTATGGGCGTGTTTGACGAACCCGCGCCGAACAAACGTCCCAACACCTACCTGCCGATAGGCACGCCCGGCCATCGTGCCGTGGCGCGCCAAGCAGTGCGCGAATCGTTGGTACTGCTCAAGAATGACGGCGTCCTGCCAATCAAGCCTAACGCCACCGTGCTGATCGCGGGCGACGGCGCCGACAACATCGCCATGCAGGCGGGCGGGTGGACGCTTTCCTGGCAGGGCGCCGATAACGGCCCGAACGACTTTCCTGGCGCCACCTCGATCTATGAAGGCCTGAAGGCTGAAATCGACGCAGCTGGTGGACAGGCGCTGTTCAGCCCCGACGGCACTTCGGCGCAAAAGGCGGATGTTGCCATCGTCGTTTTCGGCGAAACCCCGTATGCCGAATTTGAGGGAGACCAGAGCGACGTGGCGCTGCATCACGACAATGTAGAGTCTCTGGAGCTGATAAAGAAGCTAAAAGCGCAGGGCATTCCGGTGGTCGCCGTCATGATGTCGGGCCGCCCGCTCTATACCAATCCGCAGATTAATGCCGCCGATGCCTTTGTCGAGGCGTGGCTGCCGGGTTCGGAAGGCGAAGGCGTCGCTGACGTGCTGACCGGCAAAAACGACTTTACCGGCAAGCTCAGTTTCTCTTGGCCCAAACGCCCCGATCAGACACCGTTGAATGTCGGGGATGCGACGTATGATCCGCAGTTCGCTTATGGTTTCGGGTTGAGTTACGCCGCGCCTGCGCAGACGCCCGCCTTGCCCGAAGTGGCTAGCACGACCAAATACGGCGAGAAGAACGTCTACTACGCTAAGGGTACGACGTGGAACGGCTACAAGCTCTCCATCGGTGACAGCAACGCGTCGCAGATGGACTATGCCGGCACGCGCATCACACTCTCCGGATCGGCGGGCCTGATGCTGGAATCGCAGGCCGACGGCGCGTTGCACGCCGTGTGGAACGGCAAAGCGAAAGCATGGCTGCAGCTAAGCGGGGACAAACCAAGCGACATCAGCCGTGAGGCCAATGGCGCGATGATGCTCAGCCTCACCGTGCGAGTCAATGCGGCTCCGGCCACCGAGGTGCGACTGGGCGTCGGTGCTGCTTCAGTGCCCGTGACCGCTGAACTGAAGGCCCTTCCCGTCGGCAGTTACGCTCATCTGGCTGTGCCGCTGTCATGCTTTTCCGCGCAGGACCTAAAGAAGACCCCGACCATCGCCAGTTTGGAAACCTCCGACAGTCTGGATCTGTCGGTTTCCGAAATCCGCCTGACGGAAACCAGGACGGGCGCGGCTTGCCCCACGGAGTGAAGGATTTTCAAGAGGGCACGAAGCAAGTATTTCGTTCTCATCTCCGTGGAAGACGTTCAGACCCATTACCCGCAGGTGAAGCGCGTGCTCGCCGGGAAAACAAGGAAGTGGATTCTTTCAAAGGTGCCCTGCAATAAGTCAAGGCTCGATGCCAGAAGCTTGAAATCTATAATCTAATTCTTTCGCACTATTGCCACTGTTTCACTCAGCTCTTATTCTCCCCAGAATCTCGAATCCTGCCAGCAAGCGGGGATAACCGCTGACAGGCCTGAATTGCCCTAATCTGCTGCAGTTCTATCCCCCCGCGAATCATGGCACGTTCGGATTTCTGGGCACACAGACCTTCGTCAGCAACTCCGATCAATTCGGCGTCCGGCTGGACCATTATCTAACGAGGGGCCATTTGTTTTCCGGCGGCTTGGCGTTCGTTACCGTCCGGCTTCGATCGGAAAGCTTATCGGGGCATCCTCTGCAGCGCTGCGAGTGGCCAAAGGTACAGCGAGCGCCCTAGCGGTTGAATTGCGCACGACGAATTCGGGATCAATGGCGATTTCGGGTATCCAGTCTGTGTGCTCTTCGATACGGTTCAACAAAGTGCGCGCCGCGATCTCCCCCATCTTTTGGAGCGGTTGGCGCACGGTCGTGAGACTCGGGTTGTTATAGACGGCGGTTCTTATATCGTCGAAGCCCACCACAGAAATGTCTTCAGGAACTCGCAAACCGGCTTCTTGGAACGCGAGGATGGAACCGATCGCGGAAATATCGTTGTACGCAAACAGTGCTGTGAACGGCCGTCTACGGGCCAGCAGCTCGACAGCGAAGGGATAACCCAGCTGTGGCGTGGCATCGCGGCCTGCGAGTTGAACAATAAGTTCCGCCCTCATGCGGATGCCGAGTTCCTCCGCAACCTCGCAGATGGCCTTCCAGCGGTCCTCCGAATCTGGACTGGCGTCAGCTCCCCTCATGAAGGCAATTTCTTTGTGACCCAGCTCGATGAGATGATTCAGCGCCAACCGTGCTCCTTTGCGGTGATCTAACACAATATTCGTGACACCTTCGACGCGGCGGTGCCCTGGGATAGTAATTGCCGGCAGCGGCAACGGACGATCAATAAGGGTGTCCACCGTAATGAATCCTTCGACGCCGCGATCCAGCAGAATGTTTGAATACGTTTCGAGGAGCCTTGGGTCGTCGCGGTGAGCAACCGTCAGAAAGAAGAAGTTCTTCTCTCGGAGGTATCGTTCGATACCGCTGATGATCGGCGAACTGTAAAAATCACCGATCTCCTGGATAACTACGCCGATCATGTATGTACGCTTTACGCCCAAGTTGCGGGCATAGAAGCTGGGCCGGTAATTCAGCTCGCGAGCGACCGAGAGGATTCGGTCTTGAGTGTGCTGGGGAACGGATCGGGATGCATCGGATTTGTTCAGGACAGCGGAACAGGTCCCCTTAGTGAGGCCCACGCGCTCGGCTATCATTTTCAAGGTTACGGGAGAGTGCCCTTTGCTCTCCCCCTTCTTCTTTTGGATTTTCATCGGCTTTCGCTCCTGACGCACTCTAAATAATCGCGTTTAGAACGGCACCAGGCCGGTCGGTCTCATTGCGGACATTCTACCCCATTTGAACCTTGCCGCGCAGCGAACAGGCCTGCTCGCCAGAGTGCCGAAGAATACCGGTTATCCAACCCGCTAGACCCTAGAATACCGGTATTGTTCGCTTGACAACGCAGGGACAGTTAGCGCTAAATGGCGTCACGTGGGGTGGTGTTAAGAGATGAAGGACGCTGGCAGCGGACTCACCGAAGCAATTAAAAACAAATCCCTGCGAGCCATCGCGGCGGTGAGCTACCAGGACATTGCCTGCGGACTGGCTCATGAAATGATGGACCTTATCAGGCCATGCGAACACCGCAAGTTCAGCCCGCCTTTCAAGATGCTCATTATCGACAGTGGTGGCAGCGTCGTATTTGAATGCAGAGTGAGCAAGGACGGAAAGGTGCGACCCGTGGGACTGGTGCCCATCGTGCAAGATTCCCATTTTCCGGCGACGGCTTTGCTCACGGACAGTTCGTTCGTCACACGCACGTTCCGCATCGAGCACCCAGTGACCAGTTGTCCTAACAACTAACCGCTAGTTCTGTGACTTCCGCCGCGTCGCATTACTTAGTGCATTGCTAGAATACCGGTTTGTTAGTAGCATCTGCCCTGATTGGGACTAGTCCAGGGAATCGATGGGCAGACCCTTATTGGGGCAACTGTGGTACAGCAGGGGCGATGAGATTTACATGCTTGCAGTGTCGCAGCGTCTGCCTGATCGAGGCAGACCGATGAGGAGAGGGCTCAGACGAATGGCTTCCAAAATGCGTTCGGTTCGTATTTTGCTTCTGACTGTTGCGTCCGCGTGGCCCTACGGATTGCTCAGGGCGCAGTCTCCGCCACGGTTGGACGATCCTGCAATCAAGCAGCGCGTCAGCCGATTGCTCGGCCAAATGACCCTGGAAGAAAAGATCGGCCAAATCGTTCACTTCGCCGATAGTTCCACGGGCCCTGGTTCGCCCCATGCCGACTATCGCGAACAGGCCGCCCAGGGCCGAGTGGGCTCCTTCGAGAACATTACGGGAGCGGCCGAGACCAATTCCTTGCAAAAGCTGACCGTCGAAAACTCCCGGCTGCACATTCCACTCGTCTTCGCGTTGGACGTAATTCACGGATACCGCACCATTTTCCCTGTACCGCTGGCTATGGCCTCGACTTGGGATCCCGCGCTGGTGGAAAGGGCTTCACGAATCGCTGCCAAGGAAGCCACCAAAGAAGGCATCCGCTGGACATATTCGCCCATGGTTGACATCGCGCGTGATGCCCGTTGGGGACGCATTGTGGAAGGAGCCGGAGAGGATCGATACCTGGGCTCCGCCATGGCCATTGCTTACGTGCACGGATATCAAGGCGCTCGCTTGGACGATCCGGAATCCATGCTGGCCTGTATGAAGCATTTCGTTGGCTATGGAGCCGCCGAAGCTGGGCGAGATTACAACTCGGTGGAAATCTCCGAACGCACGTTGCGCCAAGTCTATCTGCCACCCTTCCACGCTGCCGTAGAAGCTGGCGGCGGGTCGGTCATGAGCGCTTTCAATACCCTGAACGGCGTGCCCGCTACCTCCAACCGGTTTACGCTGACGCATATCCTTCGCGAGGAGTGGGGGTTTGAGGGAGTGGTGATCAGCGACTATGGATCAGTCCGGGAAACGATCGCCCATGGTATTGCCGTGGACGACGGAACAGCGGCGCGCAAAGCGATTCTCGCAGGCGTCGACGTGGATCTTGAAAGCAACGAGTATTCCCGGTATTTGGCGGAACTGGTGCGGTCAGGAGACGTGCCGGAAGCCGCCGTGGATCAAGCTGTGCGTCGCATGCTCCGCATAAAATTCGCGCTCGGATTATTCGATCATCCCTATACTCCCGAACCGCCTAGCGGCAGCAAGCCTCAACTCGATCCTGCCGACGTGGAGTTCGCCCGCACCGTTGCGGAACGTTCCTTTGTGCTTCTGAAGAACGGAAACGCGGGAGGGAAGGCGACTCTCCCGCTTGGTCCGGACGTCCACACCATCGCCCTCATCGGCCCGCTAGCCGATAATGCATCCGATATGCTTGGTCCGTGGCGCGCAAGGGGCAATGCGGCAGACGTAGTGACGTTGCGGACAGCCCTGACCTCGCGCGTGAAGCAATCGAGCGGGCGAGTACTCTACGCCAAAGGCACGGAGATTCTAACTGCCGAAGATAACGGTTTTGCAGAAGCCATTGCGGCGGCCAAACAGGCTGACGTTGTCTTGATGGCTCTTGGAGAAGACTCCTTGTGGATGACCGCCGAGGCAGCTTCCCGAGCCCATCTCGGTCTGCCGGGAAACCAGCAACAGCTTTTGGAAGCAGTGGCCGCGGTGGGGAAACCCGTGGTCTTGATTGTTTTCAGTGGCCGGCCACTGACCCTCAACTGGGCCGCGACTCACGCACCGGCGATTTTGCAAGCTTGGTTTCCAGGAATACAAGCGGGACCGGCGCTCGTACGAACACTTTTTGGCGATGTGAGTCCCAGCGGGAAGCTTACCGTTTCGATGCCTCGCAGCGTGGGCCAAGAACCGCTCTACTATGACGCATTGAATACCGGCCGTCCTGCTGATGGCGTTGATCTCAGTCGTCCACCGGCCAACAACCACGAAAAATACCATTCGCGCTACGTAGACGAGGAAAATTCGGCGCTCTTCCCGTTTGGTTTCGGACTCAGTTATACCCAATTTAGTTACTCTCCTTTGGAACTGAGCACATCCCGGTTGAGTGCCGGCGCGCTCAACCAGAAGACCGAGCAACCGCTGCATGTGTCCACCACGGTAAGGAATACCGGATCGCGCGCTGGAGATGAAATTGTAGAACTCTACATCCGCCTTCGGGGAACCAGCGTCGCTCTTCCCGTAAGACAACTGGAGGGATTTCGAAGGCTCACTCTCTCACCAGGACAATCACAACGAGTCGAATTCACCTTGGGACGCGATGAACTTGCATTCTGGAACATCGATATGCAAAACCTAGTGGAGCCGGCACATGGCACCGTGTGGATCGGCCCCAGTTCAGCGGAGGGCGAGAGTGCAGATTTCGTCATTACTAAGTAGCCGAGCTTTGACAATTCATTTGCACGCCGGTCCTCGCCATGCCAACGAAGAAGGTTCGGCGCATTCTCAGCGAAGGCGCATTTGCGAACGCCCCGGGTTTGCAGGCAAGTACCGGAGATGCAGGCGCCGCTGCACATGTTGGCGCATCGCGTCTACAAATCAACTTACACGAATCCTTTTATAGGAACGGCAAATGAGATATCGCAAGCTCGGGCGCGCGGGATTTGAAGTTGGTGAAATCGCGCACGGATTATGGGGCATGGGCGGGTGGAGTGGGTCGGAGGATAGCGAGTCTCTGGCGGCGCTCCAACTTGCGGTGGAGCTCGGCTGCAATTTCTTCGACTCCGCCTGGGCGTACGGGGAAGGCAAAAGCGATAGCCTGCTTGGGCAGATCATCGGCTTGAATCAGGAAAAACCCCTTTACGCCGCATCCAAAATTCCGCCGATGAACGAGCGTTGGCCCGCGCTTTCGAAATATAAGTACAGTGAAGTTTTTCCTCCGCAGCACGTTTTCAAGTACGCCGATCTTATTCGCAAAAATATCGGCACTGATTCGATTGACCTGCTTCAGTTCCATGTGTGGTCCGATCATTGGGCCGATGAGGCTGATTTCCGCAACACAGTGCAGAAGTTGAAGCAAGATGGAGTCATTCGCTCTTTTGGCTTGAGCCTGAACCGCTGGGAACCGGAAACCGGAATCAAGGCGATACGGACTGGCCTGGTGGATTGCGTGCAAGTCATCTACAGCATCTTCGATCAGTCACCCGAGGACGAATTATTTCCCGCATGCCAGGAATTGAACGTTGGAGTTATCGTCAGGGTGGCGCTCGACGAAGGCAGTCTCGGCGGGAAGATAACCAGGGACACGAAGTTTCCCGCCAGCGACTGGCGCTCGCGGTACTTCAATCCCGAGAATCTCGCCAACACCTTGGAACGCGTGGACAAACTCAAACAAATTCTGCCGCGAGGAATGTCACTGCCGCAGATGGCGCTCCGCTTCGTGCTTTCTCATCCTGCAGTGAGCACGACGATTGTGGGCATGAGGAAATTGGAGCATGTCCGCGAAAACGTCGCTTTGAGCGACCAAGGGCCGCTCCCTCCGGATCTCCTTCGGGAGCTGAAACGTCATCGGTGGGACCGCAAGCCGGCGCCCTGGTCCGATTAGCCGAATGCACCTCTGATAATTGTTCTTACGAAGGAGCGAGACAATGAGTGAATACCAAAAGGGATTAACATCAACGCAACTTCGCCGGGTCATATGGCAACCGGCAATATCTTGCAACGATCATCCGCGTGGGGGCAACGTAAAATGCAATCACATCTCGAACTAGGTGAGACAGAAGCGCGTCTCGCGATTGAGGCCTGTGTTGCCGAGCTCAGGCTGCGAAAAAAAGTGGGCTCCATCGCCGTCGGTGACAAGCATGGCGAGTTGATCGCGCTTCTGCGTATGGACGGCGCCTCGCTGCCGTCCGCTGGAATAGCGGCCAACAAGGTGTTCACATCATCGCGGCTCCGTCAGCCCAGTGGCGCTTTGGGGCGCTCCGCGCTCGCTGAGGGTTGGGACGTTCATTATCACGGCGACATCCGATATCTCGGGTGGGATGGTGGAGCCCCCGTTTTTTATCGAGAACAATGTGTTGGCTCGGTCGCGGTCAGTGGACTTACCGGCGTGGAAGATCTCGAAATCGCCGAAATTGGCGTGAACGCTATTCTCGCAGCATTGGATTGAGCCATGATCCGCGTGCCGCAGTTGATCCACCAGTCGTCTTATTCCATGTTCAACCGCTGGACTTGAGGAGCGACCCACTTCACCCTATGAATACACTCCACTCCCCTGATTACATCGTCTTCCTCATCTATTTCCTGACCGTCGCCGGCTACGGGTATTGGATCTACACAAAAAAAAAGGCCGCCGCGGTTTCCTCGACGGACTATTTTCTAGCCGAGGGCGCCCTGACTTGGTGGGCCATAGGCGCCTCCCTCATCGCTTCGAATATCTCCGCCGAACAGATGATTGGCATGAGCGGTTCCGGTTTCAAGATGGGTCTGGGCATCGCGACCTACGAATGGCTCGCGGCGGCTACGCTTCTCATCGTGGCCGTATTCTTCATGCCGGTGTATCTGAAAAATAAGATCTACACCATGCCGCAGTTTTTGCGGCAGCGCTACAACGGAACAGTGGCGATGATCATGGCCGTCTTTTGGTTATTGCTCTACGTGGTGGTGAACCTTACCTCCATACTTTACCTCGGCGGGCTCGCGGTCCACGGGATCTCCGGAATCGATCCCGGAACTTGCATGTATGCGCTGGCGATTTTTGCCGTGATCATCACCCTCGGCGGAATGAAGGTCATCGGTTACACGGATGTGATTCAGGTATTCTTTCTCGTGCTCGGCGGCTTGGTGACGACCTACCTCGCCCTGAATTTGGTTTCGGAAAAATTCGGAACAACCGGAGTCTTGAACGGATTCAATCTGTTGAGGCAACACGCGGGCGATCATTTTCACATGATCCTGAAAAGGGATAATCCCAACTACTTGGATCTGCCGGGATTGACGGTCTTGATCGGGGGAATGTGGATCTCGCATCTGAGCTACTGGGGTTGCAATCAATACATCACCCAGCGCGCGCTCGGGGCCAGCCTTCCCACAGCGCGGGCCGGTCTCCTGTTCGCCGCCTTCCTGAAATTGTCAATGCCCATAATCGTAGTGCTGCCGGGCATCGCAGGTTATGTGCTGTATCAGCAGGGCAGCTTTCAAACCGAGTTGCTTATGGGTGGTCAGGTACAACCCGACCAGGCCTATCCCGTATTGCTAAACCTGCTGCCAACCGGTCTAAAGGGCCTGGCGTTCGCCGCACTCACCGCAGCAGTCGTCGCCTCCCTGGCCGGAAAAGCCAACAGCATTTCCACCATCTTCACGCTCGATATCTACAAGCCGTATTTGCACCCGGGTGTCGACGAGAAGAAAATTGTTTGGATAGGCAAATTCGCGATCGTCGTCGCAATGGCTGTCGCGGTATTCCTCGCTCCGAGGATGGGCATCGGTGCGAAAGGCGGATTTCAGTACATCCAGGAATACACGGGTTTTGTGAGTCCCGGAATCTTCGCGATGTTCATCCTGGGCTTTTTCTGGAAACGCACGACTTCAAATGCGGCGCTCTTTGCCACCATCGGTGGATTCGCATGCTCCTGTTTGCTGAAATTCGTTCCGAATTTCATGGACCTTTCCGGACTCGCCTCCAGAGGCTTTGCCAAGGCGAATGCTACGGGTGTTTACGAGATCCCTTTTTTGGATCGGATGGAAATCGTCTTTATTTTCTGCGTGATCGGGATGGTAGTCATCAGCCTGCTCGGGAAAAGGCCCGCCGCTCCGGGCGGCGAAAGTCCCTCTGGAACGTCGTTGGCCGTGGATGCCTCCATGTTCAAAGTATCGAATGGATTCTTAGCAGGCACGCTGATCGTTTGCGGTGCCCTTGCGGCATTGTACGCGGTGTTTTGGTAGGAGGTTGAAATGTGCTCTTTTCGCATCTGCTCTGCGAACCCGGTCTCGCCGGAGCGTTGGCGAGCGCTCGCGTCCAGTCCCGCGCAACTCGACGATCCCGCGATCGAGCCAAGGTGCTCCGTTCACTGCGGGCTGTCATGAAAATGTAACGGCAGTCGTGGAAAATTGATGAGAACTTGCGAACAAAAGGTGAATAAAGAGGAGAAGTTGACGCTTACGTTTCATCGCAACTTGCTGAATCCCGCGACTCTTTTATCCCGTTTTATCCCAATGGATATCGAAAACCGTAGGCTCGAGAGGGTCCTGCTCCGTCATTGGAGTCGCTGCGACTCCGAACTTCCCCGAACCGGACTTCTGGGGAGCCAAGGGGCACATGTCAGGTTACCGCGTGAAAGGGGAAATCCGTTTTTGGAGTGTAATGACGAAAATGTCGCGCCCCGCACGGGGCGCGTGGGTTGAAACGAAACTCGTCTAACAAATTGCGGGCGTTCCGATATAATCTCATGGCGTTTTCCTTACTGGCCCAGCGTAGTTTATGTGGTAACTCAGAGTTTTTTGTGGGTCGGACCTGAAGGTCCGGCATAAGTTTTGTCTTTGCGTACGGCTTCACCCGTTAAGGAATTGATTTTGAGGTTGCCAAACGGACTCAGTAGCCCAACTGTACGGCCTGAGATGTACTTCGCCCGGTAAACAGGTGGCGCGTTGTTTTTCTGCAAGGAGGAACTAGGCGACATGGCGAGCTACAGAATTGTGTGGATTGCGGGAGTGGTGTTTGTACTGGCTGCGTTCCTGGCTGGGTCTGCGCTGGAGCTGTCGGCGCAGGAAAAAGTTCCCGCTGCGGAAGAGATGGAGCATGGCATGCCGCGCGGGGCGACACCCGGGGCGAATTCCGTGGCGAATCAACAAGTGAGCCGCCTGGCGCCGCCACAGGATGCGGCGCGATCTTCGACAGTGGCAACACCGTCGGGTGAGCCGGCGAAGCCAGTCGAGGTGCGTTACCCGGATCCGGATATCGGTGTGGACACGCTGGCGGCCCGCAAGAAGGCCCAACTCGATACCGCCGGCCAGTTCACCGTATTTCACGACTTTCAATTCACTGATAGCGTGAAGGAGAGTGGCATTACGTTCATTCAGCACAGCGTGGCGGACACGCGAATTGACATGAAGCCCAGCCAGTACGATCACGGCAACGGCCTGGCAGTGGCGGACGTGGACGGCGACGGGCTCTACGACATTTATTTCGTGAACGAGGTGGGAGGCAACGAGTTGTGGAAGAACCTTGGCGGCGGCAAGTTCAAGAACATCACCCAGGAAGCGGGTGTAGGCCTGCCGGGGCGGATCAGCATCAGCGCGGCATTCGGCGACATTGATAATGATGGCAGCCAGGACCTGTTCGTGACAACCGTTCGCGGAGGCAACGCGCTTTTCAAGAACGACGGGCACGGCAACTTCAAGGACATCACCAAGGAAGCTGGGCTGAACCTCTCCGCGCACTCCTCGGGAGCGTTTTTCTTCGATTACGACAACGACGGGCTGGCAGACCTGCTGGTCTGCAATGTCGGCAAGTATACGAGCGACGAAAAAGGTCCCGACGGGGAATATCGCACGGTGGATGCCGCCTTCTTCGGATATCTGGACCCCGAACGATATGAGTATCCCGTCCTCTACAAGAATATGGGTCACAACAAATTTAAGGATGTGACCGCCGAGGTGGGGCTGACTCCGCACGGCTGGTGCGGCGATGCAGGTTTTGCCGATCTCAAAGGAGATGGTTTTCCCGGCGTCTTTTTCCTGAACATGCATGGGCACGCATCGTATTTCGAGAATCAAGGTGGCAAGAAATTCGTGGACAAAACCGCAGAGTATTTCCCGCGGACGCCGTGGGGAAGCATGGGCATTAAGTTCTTCGACTTCGATAACGACGGGCGATTGGACCTCTTGCTGACCGACATGCATTCAGACATGTGGGAAGACGTCGGCCCAGCGGAAGAAAAACTGAAGTCACGGGGCAAGACGCGAGACGAATGGCTAGGTGGACCGCGCGGCAGCTTCATTTTCGGCAACGCCTTGTATCACAATCTTGGAGACGGCAAGTTCGAGGAAGTCTCCGACACCAGGGGGGTGGAGAATTACTGGCCGTGGGGCGTTAGCGTGGCGGACATCAATGCCGACGGCTGGGACGACGTTTTCATCACCTCAGGGATGGGATATCCCTTTCGTTACGGAAACAACTCGATGTTGTTGAACAACCGCGGCGAGAAATTTCTGGATGCCGAGTTTCTTCTGGGGATCGAGCCGCATCGCGGCGGGCAAACGCACACACCGCTTTTCGACCTGGATTGTTCGCAAGGGGGCCTGAATCAGATGAACAAGATGGTCTGTGCAGGGAGGACCGGGAAAATCACGGTGATGAGCGCGATGTCCAGCCGCGGGTCGGTGATCTTCGATATCGACAACGATGGCGATTTGGATATCGTGACTGGGGAATGGAATGCACCGCCCCGGGTGCTCATGAGCGACCTGGCGCAGCGCAAGAAGATTCACTGGATCAAGATTGCCCTTGTGGGGACCGCTTCGAATCGCAACGGGCTTGGGGCAACGGTGCGGGTCCATGCGGGCGGCCAGGTTTATATGAAATACGACGACGGCAAGTCCGGCTATCTGGCTCAGAGCGTTCTGCCGCTATACTTTGGCTTGGGAGACGCCACGAAGGTGGATCAAGTGGATGTTGACTGGCCCTCCGGCCGCAAGCAGAAGCTGACGCAGGGCCTGCGAGTCAACGATACACTGCGAATCATCGAGCCAAGAAAATAGGGGCGCGGCGCGCACGGGAAGAGCCTGGGTGTTTGTATAGGTCACCCGCTCAAGAACAATTACAACGGAGCTACCCCCGATCCCAGCTACATTCCAGAATGGCGCTTGACTCTCGACGGGCTCCCATCCGGCTTAAGCGTTTCTTCGCTGCAGACATGCAAGATCCAGTCGTCCGCAACCGCAATTTTTTATCCAGCTGCTCCGCCACTCCCTCGCTCCTCCACTAATAGGTTCGAGCTGCGTCTACAGATCGGCATCCGGGACTATTCCGGTGATTCCCAGGGCGACCATTTCGGAGAGTGCGGAAATGGTAGCGGTGGGATTCGCGCCGACCGCCGTTGGGACGATCGCGCCGTCTGCGACATAAAGGTTTTTGTATCCGAAGACTTGCCCGAACGTTGCCGGGTCAGCACTGGTCACGCCTCTCGAAGAATCGTTTGCCAACGTGCAACCGCCGAGGGCATGCACAGTGACATTGCTGCGGATCGGCCAATCCCAGGTGGGAAGCGGCGAAAAGATTGTAGCCTCCACTGTGCGGGAGAATTGTTTGCAGGATTCCAGGATGGCTTGGTAAAGAGACATGCTGTCTTTATAGGGCCAGTTGATTGAGAGTTGATGGTTCCCATCCAGAGTCATGACGCCATTCGATTTGTCGAGCCCCATGCAGAGCAGCACGCAGGTACGGAAAGAAACATCCCCGCCCAGGATGTCGTCGAGGGCCCACCCCAAGGAGCCGAGAGACTTTCCTGTTGTCACGCGGGTGTACAAGTCGCGAACGAGGTGCCGCAGGGAATCCAGGCGCAGGAAACCGGGCTTAGCTCCCTCCACAAACCAGGCCAGGACGTTTCCGTAGGAAGCGTCCTGCAGCATGAAGGCTTTCTCGCGGTCGAAATCCTTAAAAAGATTGTAGTCGGTGCGCTGGGTAATCACCGGGCCGTAGTTCGGGTCCGCGGGGAACTTGCTGCCAAGAAGGAAGCTGATGAAATCGCCGTTGCCTGAAAATCCGTTGCCGAGTTTGTCGCTGATTTTCGGAAGGGTCCGAAAATGTTCTTTGCAACGCAGAAGCAGTTCCGTTGAGCCGAGGGTTCCTGCGGAGACAACAACGCGTTCAGCAAACGCCGCCTGAACGGCCCTCTCGCCTCCCGAGAGGTCGCGGAAATAAACCCGGTAGCCGTTCGTTCCGTCCGCGCCGGGGTCGTCGGCCTTCGAACGATTGACGGGCACAATTTTCAAAACCAGGTGTTCAGTGCGGACGGCCGCCTGATACCGGTGTTCCGCGACGAAAAGGTAGTTCAAGTCCAAAGTATTTTTCGCATGATAGTTGCAGCCGATGTCGCACTCCGCGCAATACATGCAGGAGGTTTGCAGCGCGCCGTAGCGATTTCTTTCCTGCTCGCCGATTGTCAGGGGGTTTTGAAAATCGTTGCCAAAGAAGACGTTGATATCCACCAGCTCCGAATTACGCTGGTTTTTCCGGGCCACATCCGCGAAAAGCCGCTGTCGAATGATCTGGCGGCGCGGATCGTCGTTCACGGGGATAGGTCTTGAACCAAGAACTTCTTTTGCGACGCCATAATAAGGAAGCAGTTTTTCTCGCTTGCAGGTGCCCGGCCAGCGGTCGTCAAAAACCTCGTCAGGCGGAATCATAAATACGTTGGCGTAAATCAGAGAGCCCCCGCCGAGTCCCGCTCCAATCACCACGTCCATGTGCTTGTAATTACGGACATCGAAAATCCCATGCGACTCTTCTCCGCGTTCGAGGAGCCTGCGGACGTGACGCGGACGGCGCACTTTCTCTTCACCTAGCGCCCAGAAATTGTGCGCAAAATCGTGGGGTTTCCGGGGGAAGGACCCCATCGGATATCGCTTGCCGCGCTCCAGAATCAGAACTCCGCCGCGGTCCCATTTCTTGGCCAAACGGCATCCGGTGATGGCGCCGCCAAAACCGCTGCCGATCACAATTGCTTCGTAGTTCTTTTCCATGTGGGAAGCCTCCCGGGACGAGTGGCCGGAGAAAATGGCTTTCAGTTGAGCGGAAGCCTATCTATCCTTTACATCCGCGTCAAGTAAATAAGAGCATACTCTCTGACAAGAGGCCCGTGCGGCGCGCATATTCCGTGCTCAGTTGCAGTTTCTTACTCGTTTGGTCGATTCGTCTGCCGAAGTTGCTTCCTGGCCACCTGCATCGCGAGCGTGACTCTTCGTTTTTGTTCTTGATCGAATTCTTTCGAAAACGAAGTACCGATGCGCTGAAGCAGCCTTCCGACTCCCGCCTTGGCTTTTACCCAGATGCTCGCCCCCTTGGCGAGATCTTGAAGGAGCCTGGCGGCGGTCACATCCACTTTTTCCGCGAGATATTCGGCAAAAACATGAAGCGCTTCGTGATGAGCGCTTAAGTCTTCCTGTTCGAGGTCCGGCCGGTCGGGCATCAACTGCGTGTAAGGCACTCGAATGAATGGGATGGTGCCTTCACGCGGCTTCGATTCGGTCAACGCGACGGCGATGCTTTTCGCAACTTCGGTGCGGCGCCCGAGGGGTCCCAGTTTCCAATCCTTCTTATCCGTCAGGTATTTGAGGAGACTGGTGTGGTCGAAGACCGTCTTTTCCACTCCGGCGCGAACCCAGGGAGACACCAGAATCGCCGGGACACGCACGCCCAAACGGTCGAACGTATATTCCTCGCGATGCTCATCCGGGGGCACGGCCGCCGGAGGCACGACGTGATCGTAGAATCCTCCATGTTCGTCATAGACCACGACCAGCAGCGTGGATTCCCAGAGTTCCGGATTCGATCGAATGGCGTTGTAGACATCGGCAATCAGTTTTTCGGCTTTGAAGATGTTGTGCGGGGGATGATCGTCGTTCTGATCGGCTCCAAAATATTTCGGCTCGATGAAGGCAAACGCGGGGAAGCTCTTTTCGTCACGGGCATCGGTAAAAAACTTATCGATCAAGAAATAGCCGGACAGATTTTCCGGCAGGCGCTGGCGATTGAGCAGGAGGGAGCTTGGAAAATCGTAGTAGTAGATGCGCCAGGGTTTTCCGGCCTCGCGCAAGCGGTCAAAGATCGTGAATTGATCCTGGACAAAAAATTCCTTCAGATGGGGATGGAGGGGGCCTTCCGGCATCTCCACCCGGCCGGAAGAGGTTCCGGAGAGAGCAAAGAAGCGGTTCGGCCAGGTCGGACCCGGCAAGGAAGAAAACCAGTGATCGCAGACCGTGAAGTTCCTGGCCAATGCGTGCAGCGCCGGCAGCCGGTCCAGCAAATAGTAGCCCATGACAAACTGGCGGTCTTTGGCGGTGTTGCCCGGAACGTTCTTTTCGAAATTAGTGACGAAACCTGAATTGCCGTTTGCCATCTGGTCGAGCACAAACTCGGTCTCGTGCTTGGGGTCGAGAGGCACCTGCTGCTGGTCGGTTGGGATTTGCAATACTTTGTTCCCCGCGGTATCCAAGTTGAATCTGGGTTCGGTTGCATTGATGTCAACACCATCGAGTTCTGGGTAAATCTCCTGCAAACACCCCAACATCTGGTCGAACGAGTGGTTCTCCATCATCAGAAGCACGACGTGTTTTATTGGATCCGTTTCACTCATCAGCTCCACCCCTCCGGCTCAGCGTTACTAAGACCATAGCGAACCGCTGCGCCATCCGCGGGCAAACAGGCGATGCGGCATGCCAGTGGATGCGGGCGCAACCTGCATCGCTGTCGCTGGTGACACTACCACAGAAGGACACTATCGAAGATGCGAATCCGGGTGCGATCCTACTGCCGTTGAGGGTGACCGTTTTCGCGCGGCATGGCGCCAGCGAGTAGAAGAACCGCGCCGCAAAACATCAGCGTATCCGCCACATAGTTGAGGCCAGTGGCAAGGCTGGCGCGTTCCACAACACCGATCGGCACATAAACCACCAACTCCACGAAAAGAACGGTCAATCCCATCCACGTGGCCGCGACGCGCGTTTTCTTGCCCATAAGCAGCAGGATGCCCGCGACCAAGTAAACCGCGGCCGTCAGGTAGGTCCAAACGGCATGTCCGATGACGTATTCGGGAGTCACCATTCTCAGCGGAATACCGGGAACGTGATCGCCGTGCAGGAATTGTTCCAGGCTGAAAAACAGCACGGGAATGGCAACGAAGTATCGCGCAATCTTTGCCAGGATTTGCGCTCCCCGTTCTCTTCCCTGCCCGGTGAGGCTGGCCGCCAGCGCCAACGCGCCGCCGCTGAAGGAAGTTTCCCGCAGCGCGACCGCAAGCGCATACCGGTTTCCCGGATCCTGCGCCCAACCCGGGCCATGCATCAGCACCACGAAAAGGAAAAACGTCAAGGCGAGCAAACCGGCGGCGAGGCGTGCCTGAATCCCGGTCACCAGGCTCAGTGCACCCGCGATAAAGCAAGCGCCCACGAAGTAAACCCAAAAATAGTGCCACGGAATCCACGTTGGAATGATCGACGCGACACCCTGCGTTAGCGTGAAATGTTCGGTACCAAACGCAGCGATCGGAGCCGCGTAGAAGAGCGGCCCGAATAGAAGCAACTTGTCGATTCCCTTTGCTCTTTGCCAATCGCCGCGCACAAAAATCACGATCAGACCGATTCCAAGCACCATTCCACCAGCAAAATACGCCCAGGTCACTTCTCTGGGGATCGCAAGGAGAAACAAGGTCGCCAATGACTCCACTAAGTTGCCGCTCACGGTGCTTCCTTTCAGTCGCGTGCCCTAGACAAATACCTCGATTTTGTTCTCAAGATTCACCGGCGGAGTCTATCACGCTACATCGCGGCTTTGGAGGAAGGGCATCACACGGCTTGAGCGCCCGCAAAAGGAAGTCGGCTGGCCGCTCAGGTGTTTACCTGAGTAGCCTCAGGTGATTACCGGGTTTTGAAATGAAGGATTCCCCGAATTGTCGCAACACGCCATTCCGCTATCTTGGCCTTACGAGAGCGGGCCGCCTCCGTGCATTGGGCTCCCACCTCTCTCACCCCGAGAACGTACTGCTCATACACGGAGGCGGACCAAACTCACGTTCGCAAGATGGTGGGAGAAAGATCGCGCAATGCCGGATTTGGAAAGCGCGCAGAGGGGAGAGGCCATGGAAAACTTGAGCAATGATGTTCCCAAATTTGTGACGCAAGCCAGAGCCTCTTTTTTGTTGGGCATACCCGAGACCGAACTGCGCCGGATTTCGGACGAATCGGGTTTGGGTCAGCTGGAACGAGCTGGAGAGGAAGAGGAGATCTACTTCACGTACGAGGAGCTGCGGCAGATTTGCCAGCTCGCTTTCCCGGTGCACGAAAGCCACTGACGACCGGGCAAGAGCGTCGGAAAACGGATGCGTGGCAGTGGGAAGCGCGGCGGTCCGGCAATCGGGTGGGAGCAACGAATGGAAGCAGCCACCGGGAACCAGGGACGACAAGAAATGACTATGGGCCTAACCAAAGTTCACAGTTACCCGCGTAAGCGAACCGAGCATTTCCGCTCCAGGAAATTTCCTTTTGACGCCGCGCTCTTGAGAATGACGGAGGACGCCGAGCAGTTGCGCCGCAACGTGGCGGGCCTGATCGAGCAGGACGAAGAGATCGCCAACGAAACTATTTTTCAGACCTTGCTCTCCGATGCCAACCGCGAACTGGCCAGTCTGCTGCAAGACGTGCGCAAGGTCGAAGAAGACCCGCTGCTGGACGAGGGGCAGGCCGGGCGTATGAAGAAACTGATGATGCGCGCCGTCCACTGCGCCGCCAAGCAATACATGTTGCAGGCGGAACTCGGCAATCTAGCCCTGACCGACGAACTGACCGGCTTGTGCAACCGCCGCGGTTTTTTGGCCATCGCCGAACGCCAGTTGAAAGTCGGCCGCCGCACCGGGCGGGGAATCCTGCTTTTTTTTCTGGATATCGACGGCATGAAGGAGATTAACGACTCGTTCGGGCATGGCGAAGGAGACCTGACGCTGAAGCGCGTGGCGAAGGCCCTGAAAATGACCTTTCGCGATTCCGATGTGATCGCGCGGCTCGGCGGAGACGAATTCGCGGTGCTGGCGATCGAGGCCTCCGATAACAGCGAGGCCACCATTCGCGCCAGGCTTGCCGAAGATTTGAAGACTGTGAGCTCCGGAGAAACGCGCTTTGCGATCAATCTCAGCCTCGGCGCGGTGCGAATCAACACTTGCAGCAACGCTTCGATTGGAGAGTGGATGGTGCGCGCCGATCAAGCTATGTATGAGCAGAAGCGACGCCGGTTCACCCGCCCTCCCAAGCTGGCATCCGTTACTGAGGTAAGGCAGTCGACGTAATTTGCAAACGATGGTTGGCATCACAATTTGTGCAGCGCAATTCGGTATTCCCGCTCCGCCCAGTCCGGTGCCGCGATTCCGAAAGCCGTTTGGAAAGTGGGTCACCAGATGCCGATGCGGTCTGGAAGGCTTGAAAGAAGGACTCGACTGGCAATTCCCGTAAGGATCTCCAGTCTGGGGGAGCCCTCTGCGGGGGAGCGCTCGACCACCGAGAATATCTGTTCGCTGGGGCTCAGGGTGTTAGTGCAGCATGCCAGGGAGCTGAACGAGCGCCTGCTGATTAAGTCCGCAGACGGAGAGTTGGAAACGGACGCTCGGGTGGTCTATTGCGAGCGGCAACTGGATGGGCGATTCGCCTTGGGACTGGAATTTCGGGGTGATGTGACCAAGTGGATGAAAAAATCCGCCGTTTACGGCGATTGACCCGTCCCCATCCGGGCTAAAGCATTGGTATTTAGGATAGTTGGTTCAGGTTCCGCAACTTCTCCGTTCGCTGCGTGTTTTATAATTAACATTGCCAGGCTGCATTGTGGGCCGCGCCATACCCAGTCGGCGCCAATAAATTTTGCGAGGATTCAAACATGACGATTCGAAAGATTGCTGGTCTGCTTTTGCTCGCCCTGTTTTCTCTGGTTATTCCCGCTGCCACACCTGCGCAAGTTGCGGTTGGCATCTCCGTGCACATCGGGCCGCCGGCTCTTCCGGTCTACGTTCAGCCTGTCTGCCCCGCTCCGGGCTATATCTGGACGCCGGGTTACTGGGCTTACGGACCGGACGGCTACTTCTGGGTTCCGGGCACCTGGGTGGTTGCGCCAACGCCGGGCTATCTCTGGACTCCCGGCTATTGGGGCTGGGGTGGCGGCGCTTATCTCTGGCACGCCGGCTATTGGGGCCCGCACGTGGGCTTCTATGGTGGGATTAATTATGGGTTCGGGTATGGCGGCGTCGGCTTCGTGGGCGGCGAATGGCGCGGGGGAGCTTTTCACTACAACACGGCCGTGACCAATGTGAACACCACGGTGATTCACAACACCTACGTCAACAACACGGTGATCAATCGCACCACCGTAAACAATGTCAGCTACAACGGCGGCACTGGTGGAGTCACCGCTCGGGCAACTTCGGCGGAATTGGCCGCTGAGCACGAGCACCACGTCGCGCCTACTTCCCTGCAGACCCAGCACGAACAGACGGCCCGCAGCGACCGCAGCATGCTGGCCTCTGAAAATCATGGCCGCCCGGCGGTTGCCGCCACGGCGCATCCGGGACAGTTCCACGGCCAGGGCGTGGTGGCGGCGCGCTCCGCCGGCTCCACGGGGAACCGGCCGAACACCGTCGCCGGGAATAACCACAACGCCGCGGCGCAGAACGACCGGCCGCCCAATGCGCATTCGAACGGCTCGTCCAACCAGAACAACTCCAACCGTCCGAATACGTCCACACAAAATACAGCACAGCATGGCCAGCAGAATTCGCCAAGCGCGCAGCACACACAGGCCAATAAAACGAGCGGGAATCACCCGAATACGTCGAAGCCGCCGCAACAGAATCACCAGCAGCAGCCGAAGGAGCACGAAAACGGAGGGCATCCCGGAGGCCACGGCGGCCGCTGAGACAACCGGATCGACAATCAAAATGGAAAAGGCCGGAGCACTCGCTCCGGCCTTTGTTTTTGCGCTCAATGCGCTTCAGTGAATCAGCCGAGATTGGAATCCACAATCGCCAGCGTCTGTTGACCGCGCACAAAATTCACGTCGGTAATTCCCAGCAAGCCGCGCAGCTGTTCGGCCGGCACTTTCATTGGTCCCGGTGAATCCGCCTTCCCCGGGGCTGGTTGGGGAAACGCGGTCGAGGTCGCGGTGTGAAACGTCACGTTGCCTTCCACCTTTTGCATTGTCTGGTGGATATGGCCGTTCAGTACCGTCACCGAACCGAACTTTTTCAGATAGCCCAACGCTTGCGCGCTGTCTTCCGTGCCCCATCCCCATTCCGGATACACGGACCAGAGCGGAATGTGCGCGAAGACCACGATCGGCGTGCTCTTCGACAGGTGCTTTACGTCGTCTTCCAGCCACTCCAATTGGTCGTGACCCAGTGTGCCCAGGCCGCCCGCCTTCAGATTCATCACGTTCACCAGGCCGACGAAGTGCACACCTTTCTTGTCGAAGCTGTACCAGCCGGCGCCCTTGCTTCCCTTCCCGTAGCGCTCCAGGAACTGCTTGCCGTCGTCGTTCAGCACGTCGTGTTCGCCCGGCACGTAAAAAACGTTTTTCGGATTAGCGCCCTTCAGGATCTGGTCGACCGTGTCGAATTCTTCCGGTTTCGAAAGGTGGCTGATGTCGCCGGTGTGCAGCAGGAATTCGGGCTGCACCTTCAGGGCGTTGATCTTGTCGACCGCCGCCTTCAGCGTGCCCACCACGTCGGTGTTCGCAGGCTTGTTGAAGCCCATGTGGCTGTCGCTGATTTGGGCGAAGGCCAACTCGCCCTTCATGTCCGCCGGGTCCAGATCGCCGATTCCGCTGAAGGCGTAGGAGTTCAGCACGCCGCCCTTGATCACGCAGAGTGTTCCCGTTCCGGCCCACGCCATGCACTTCAAAAAGCCGCGGCGGTCAACCCCGTCATTGTTATGATTGAATACGATTTCATCCTTCTTCTTGTTGCTCATCAATTCTCTCCTCTCGATTTGCTTGTGCAGGCCGAGGCCCCGTCACGTTCTGCCCGTCAAAGGGAGGACGGCGCGAGCCTACAGAGAAAGGGGGCAGGCCCGCGCCGTATGTGTGAACGTGTTCATGGTGGTAGACCCCGGGGGGCCGGGTTTTATTCCCCCGCAGGCCGCTTTCTGCCAAAAATTCTTTTTTACCTTTATTCGCCCCGGCGGGAATAAAATCGAGGCCGCCCAGGTTATCCATGACAAGGGCAAGTGAAAGGTGAACGTGTTAGAGGGAGAGGACAGAGCCCGGTTCGAGGCGCTGGTACTGCCGCATCTCGATGCCGCCTTTAACCTGGCGCGCTGGTTGCTGCGCAATCGTACCGATGCCGAGGACGTGACCCAGGATGCCGTCGTCCGGGCATTTCGGGCGTTCGGCACCTATCGCTCTGGCAATGCCCGGGCGTGGCTGCTGCAGATTGTCCGCAACACCTGCTTCACGTGGCTGCGGCAAAATCGCATGGCAGCGGAATTTATGGAGTTTGACGAAACGACAATGCCGCAGGAAAGTGAAAATCCGGAGACCCTGGCGCTGGCCGGAAGCGACCGTGAGCAACTCACCCGCGCGCTGGAAGCGCTGCCGGAATCGTTCCGGGAAATTCTGGTTCTGCGGGAACTGGAAGGTTGCTCGTACAAAGAGATTGCGGAAATCACTTCGCGCCCCATTGGCACCGTGATGTCCGCACTTGCCCGCGCGCGCGGACAGTTGCGCACCGCGCTTTCGAATCCCGCGCCGAAGGAGGCTCGCCGTGCCGTGTGAACAGACCGAGAATCAATTGCATGGCTACCTTGACGGCGAACTCGACCCCGTCAGCGCCGCCAATTTTGAAAAGCACCTGGAGACCTGCGCCGATTGCAAGCAAACGCTTGCCGCGGAAGAGGCCCTGCACCAATCGATTCAGAAGGCCAACCTCTACGAGCGCGCTCCGGAGTCTCTGCGCAAGAGCCTGCTGGGAAGGCCGCAGCAATCACCAGCCGTCCGTGCGTTTCCTGCGCCGCGCGCTTTTGCCTGGCAATGGCTGGCGGCAGCCGCCGTTATTCTGCTAACCGTATTGGTTGGCTGGCAGCAATTGCAAAAGCCGCGCGGTGTCAGTGAAGCGCAGCTTATGGCCGCAACGCTGGTTGACGCGCATCTCCGCTCGCTGCAGCCCGGCCATCTCACCGACGTCGAATCCACCGATCAGCATACGGTGAAGCCGTGGTTCGACGGGCGCATCGATTTCGCGCCGCCCGTCCATGATTTTGCAGGCGACGGGTTCCCCTTGCTCGGGGGACGTCTGGACGTCGCTGACGGCCGCACCGTCGCCGCACTTGTCTACGGCCGCCGCAAGCACATTATTAATGTGTTCGTGGAAAAGTCTCCGTCTGAAAACTACTGGAATGGCGCGGGCGAATCCCAGGGGTACCATTGGCTTGCGTGGCAAAAGGATGGCTTTTCTTTCTGCGCGGTTTCCGATGTCGCTTCGCCGGATCTCGCCCAATTGAAACAGCTCTTCTTCGCCCAATAGTTTTCGCTGCCTCTTCCAACTCCGCCCCGGTCACTTGTCTCTCATCAGCTTGGTCTAGGAGCGTTCGACCTTGGGCGTGGACTGAGCTCCTAGCGGTTCGCGGAAAGGATCCATCGGAATCGGCGCGTACTCGACGTCGATGATTTCGAGATGCTCCGTCTTCGCTGGCGCGCGCAGTTCCACGCGGTCGCCGGGGCTCGCCTTCATCAGCGCATTGGCGAGAGGCGAGCGCCAACTGATGTAGCCGCGGTCGAGGTCCACCTCGTCGATGCCTACGATCGAGACGACGTGTTCGAGGCCGCCGGAGTCCTTGTAGGTCACGGTTGCGCCGAAGAAGACGCGCGTAGCGGCTGGCCCCGGCCGCGGAGCGGCGGGATCGACGACCACGGCAGCGTCAATGCGTTTCGTGAGAAAGCGAATCCGCGAATCGATCTGGCCTAACCGTCGTTTGCCGTAGAGGTAGTCGGCGTTTTCACTGCGGTCCCCGTTACTAGCGGCCCACGCTACGACCTCCACCACCGCGGGCCGCTCGCGACTCAGCAGGAACAGATGCTCGTCTTTCAGCCGCTGCAACCCGGCGGGCGTGATGTAGTTTTTGAGCGTCGGCCCCGCTGGCTCCGGCCGAGGTCCTCGAAGCGGCCGCTTTTCTCGCATTTGCCAATCTGCCATGGGATTTCGTGTACTTGCGGGTGACCCAATCTCGGAAGGTCCGCGCCTCGGTCCCGATAATTCCTCGCACGGTGAACGTGACGTGCGCGGGCGGGATGTCGAATGATACATCGGTCGACCTGCAGGCTCACAATGAATCCGGACGGATGGTCGGCGACCCGGAAAAGATTGCAGAGGTTGCGCTAGGCCTTGATTAACGCGGTAACCGGAGAAGCGGGTACTAGATCGAACATGTCCAGTTACCCGACAAATCAGGCAGCGACCCAGAATCGGACAAGGAACCGCACTGCCGCTACTCAAGAGTAGCAGCGGAAACTCACGGCGCGACTTGCACCGCTGGCGGTTTCCACGTCCCCTCGCCTGGTGGAAGAATGGACGGCGGAGTTTCCTTCGGCCAGTACAAGCGCATGACCAAGTATACCGGACCGTCTAGAGCTGGGAGCCAGTTGGCTTTTTTGTCGCCCGCCGGAGCATGCTTCTGAATATAAATTGTCAGTGAGCCATCAGAGTTCTTCTTCAGGATCGGCAGCATCGGAGAGTTGATTAAGTAGCGGTTGATTGGATTCTGAATCAGCAACTGGGTCTTGCCATCGTACATCGTGACGGACCAAAATGCGTTCACGGGAGGGTATTGTCCGGCAGCAAAAGTCAGCGTGTAATTGTGCTTGCTACCGTCAAGGGGCTGGCCGTCGCTGGCGGCTTTAGCTGCGGGATACATAGCTTCAACCGCGTCATTGCCGTAGATGCCAGCCAACGCTGAGCCAGCACGAAGCAGGTAATTTCCGTTATAGAACGCCCGGTTGCCGAACGCGGCACCGACGCTCCAACCGTTGATGTCTTTGCCGATGTTGAGCTTCGCTTTCTCAATCGCCTCATAGCCTTCCTTGATGGCTAAGACTAGCTCGCCCTTTTGTATCTCAGAAAGTTTTGCCAAATCGAAGGGTCTTCCGGCTTCGATCCCGACCGTTGCAAACTTCGCCCGAAGCGCAGTCTCTTCAGCAGGTGTTGGGCAGAACTGGAGCAGGAAGTTCAAGTATTTGGGAAAGTCCAACTTGAACGCGTCATCCGTGAACTTCGGGAAATCAGGCACGGGTAACGAAGCTGGCGGTGGCTGATGGGTGAACGTGGACAGCGTTTGTGCCTTATAACCCGATTGAATCTTCTTCACGTTCTCCATGTCGTTCGGGTTAAACAACTGCGTGCGGATGACGGCGAGGGAGAACTGCGTCTCTGATGGGAAGACCTTTTTGATACCGGCAGGCGTGGGACCGCTCCAGCCCGGCCCTGTAACCATGTAACAGCCCTGTTCATTCCCGGTTGCGCGGCTGCCGATGTACGCGTAGTTCTGTGAATACAGGTCGGCTATTTCGAATGTGTAGTAACGACCCTTCTCGACCCTTGGAACACACAGGACGATGGGCTCGGCGCGCAGGTCCATTTGCACGATCGAATAAGGGGTGTCGCTGTTGGGTGTAACGATGCTGGTGTCCTTGTAGGTGAAGACCCGAGCCTCGTTGAGGATTGTGTTAAACGGTCCTTTGTACTGCGAGTTCGTCGTGTCCACATTGAACTGGTACAGCGCTTTGTACGCAGCAATCATCGGAAAACCGTAAATGTACGCTTCCCGATAGATGTCTTTGTTCGACACTGCTTGGCGGACCGGGCCGTTGTTTCTGGAACAGGATAGGACGGAGAGAGAGGTCACCAGGACCACCACAAGCCAAAAAGTCCTTATCTTCATTGGGTGCCCTTTCTGAACAAGTTGGTGCTAGGGGCCAACTATAGCGGGAATGGTGCGCAACTCGATTGTCAAAAGTAACAAGAGCTCCCTAGGTCCTAATTAACGCTGCCAGTTCATACGTTCGATGCAACACCATCTGGTATAACGCTGTTTTCAAAGGTGGTGTTTATGAAACAAGGAAGACGGTTTGGGCTTTCGGCGGAGCAGAAACTCGACGTGTGGCGTCGTTGGAAAGCAGGGCAGACGCTGCATGAGATCGGGCGCGCTTTCGGCAGGCCACATACTTCCATTCGCTGTCTGGTGTCGCGTTACGGTGGGATTGCTCCGGCCGTCCGGCGACGCTCGCTCCTCGCGCTCACGCTGCGTGAGCGCGAGGAAATCTCTCGCGGGTTGGCTTCCGGTTCGTCGATTCGTGAGATCGCCGAATGTTTAGAGCGGGCGGTATCGACCGTGAGCCGGGAGGTCGCACGTCATGGTGGCTGTCCCGCGTATCGAGCCAGTCAAGCGGACAGCGAAGCCTGGGAGTCGGCCTTGCGGCCCAAGCGCTGCCTTCTTTCCATCAACCTGAAGTTGCGGAACATCGTTGCGAGTAAACTGATTCTGGACTGGTCGCCGAAGCAGATTTCCGGCTGGCTGAAAACCCAGTATCCCGATGATGAGAGCATGGGTGTGTCCCACGAAACCATTTACCGAAGTCTGTTCATTCAAGCCCGTGGAGCGTTGAAAAAAGAGCTGCTGGAGCACCTGCGGTCCAAGCGTCGCATACGCCGGTCGCAGCACTCTCGCATCTTTAAAGACGGGCGCGGTCAAATCCCTGAGGCCATCTCCATCAGGGAAAGGCCTGCTGAAGTGGAGGACCGCGCCATTCCCGGTCACTGGGAGGGCGATCTCCTGCGCGGCTCAGGGAACAGTCACATCGCGACGTTGGTCGAACGCCATTCGCGCTTTGTCATGCTGATCAAGGTACCTAGCAGAGATACGGCGGAGGTTGTGGGGGCATTGAGTAAACACGTTCGTAAACTTCCCGCTACCCTGCGGCGCTCGCTGACGTGGGACCGCGGACTGGAGATGGCCAAACACAAGGACTTTACGGTGGCCACGGATGTGAAAGTTTACTTCTGTGATCCGCAGAGTCCCTGGCAGCGCGGCTCGAACGAAAACACAAACGGGCTCTTACGACAGTACTTCCCGAAGAAAACCGACCTGTCCGACTACTCCCAGTCGGACCTGAACAAAGTGGCGCTGCGCTTAAATCAACGCCCACGCCAAACTTTAGGTTTTCAAACTCCGGCGAGTAAACTTCAAGAAAGTGTTGCGTCGACCCATTGAGACCACCGCGGTAATCGGAAAAGTGGGTACTAGGATCAACATATCCGGTTAGCCGACTTCCCGGGAGTTGACGCGCAGATTGCGCATTCTCTTCGTCCTCAGTGATAATCAGCCCGTCCGGCGAATCGACGGTGCTTAAGTGAAAGTTGCCATAAAATCAGAAAGGTTGGCACTCAATCCGTGGACGGTACCGCTCTGGTGTTTGCCTTGTTTGCTCGCGTTTCTCTTGTTCTTTTTCTCTTTTCCCATTGACCGAAAGATTCCGTTCTGGCCACACCTGAACCTCGCGGAACTTTATTCACTTTGGTTCCTCTTTGTGACGCCGATAAGCACACTCGTTGCGGTCATCGTGCTTTTCAGGCGGCGCTGGACGGGCGGAGCCTCGATCGTTGCGTGGTTTCTGGTGATTGCGAGTGTGGTCGTGAATTCACTCGTGCTACTTGGGCTGTATGCCGCATTTGCGTTCTGAACGGAAGTCCTGGTAAACGCGGTAACCGTCCATGTGGGTACTGGGACGGACTTGTCTGGTTTGCCGACAAATCAGGACATGGCAAGCCAGAATACCCAACGGGGCTTCTGACTCGGAATAACTTCCGGTTAGCCCGTCACTAGTGCGCCACCTCGACCGGCTGCGGATACCCCCTATCCGGCGAGACATGGAGGAACAGGCGAGGCAACCGGATGGCTAAAGACGATGGAGGCAACACGCGTGATAGATCCATAAGTGGCCTTACAATGAGAACTTGACACCGCAATTCTGGGGGGGTGCCTCGTCTTAGGCCGCCCGCCATGGCGCTTTAGGCGGGTCGACCTCAAGAAGAGCTACGCCAGCACGCCAGCAAGGAGGTTCCGACGGAAAGAAGAACTATAGTGATTGGGATCGCCTGGTTGCTCTACACGGCTTCGTGGTTCTTCCAAGTCATCAAGGACGGCACCACCCTCAGCGTCGGGGGGTTGCCAGGATGGGAGGCCTTTGTTACTTGCCTCACCCTGGAAGGTGTTGAGGAATCAACGGGGCTCGTCAGGCGGATCCTCATTGTCTCTAGCAGTCTAACCAATTTCCTCATGATCCTCTCCCCAGCGATCCTCTATTGGAGGAGATTCGACAACATTAAAAATGTACTGCCGTGGCTGCTAATCTTGCCGGCGATTCTTGACGCACACTGGTTCATACTCATGCTTATGAGGTCAGAGTCTTACGCCGACCTTCGTGCCGGATACTATCTCTGGTGCGCGTCGTTCTTCGTGCTCGCGATTGGGTGCTTGCTGAAGCAGCGAGGTGGTCGAGCCGCGAGGGCTACGAGCGGGAACGGCACGGCCTAACCAGGCGTTGCAGCCGACGCCGCAGGAACGCTGATCCCGTGGATGAAGCCTGGCAGCCATTCGATCTGAGCCTGTTGCTAACTGCCAGCACGATTCCGGCCGTATCGTTGGCAACCCGGAAACATCCCTGAAAGTCACAAATTTAGCGGTCAAGTCCCGCTAAACGCGGTTACCGGAGATGTGGCTACTAGTGCGAAGACGGCCGGAAAGTCCGCGTACCGGGACTTGCCAGACCACCGCTTGCTAATCGCTTTGCGCTTTTTGTTCGCCAGAATTCCAAAACGGGGTCGCAAGTTGCTCCTCTACCTGGCTCAGAAAATCGCCCGAACCGCCTCTTTTCGAACGGGGGTTTGCAACTAATCCCACCGGGCGGGGTTGAGGGTGGCAAAACCGCGTGGATTGTCACGCTGAGTTGGCCAGATCATGAAATTGAACGAACACGAACGAGCCAGGCCCAACCCTGCTGGTCTTATGCCTTCAGCCCAACAAACCGAGATGAAATTGCTCTTGTCGGGCGCTTGGCCGCCGCTCAGGCCGTTGCCGGTGTTCAAGTATGAATCGCCGGAGTATCGCGCCTCGATCGAGTTCGACAAGGCCCGCGGCGAATGGTTGTGTCGCAAGACCTTCTTACCGTCCAATAAGGTGCAGGAACTGCGGGGCGGGCTGGCGGAGTTGGCGAAGGCCTTGCCGGCTGGTCATGGGGAGGCGTTCGCTCAATGTCCCACAACGGCACAGCAAGGAGAGGAATTTGCTAGAGAAGCCGGCCGCCGCCTGCAGGCGCTTCTTGAATGGAAGGGGAATTTCGAAAACGGGGCGCTCTATTCCGACCTCCAGCGGCATCTTTCCGAAAGCCAGCAACAGGAAGTTGAGGAGATCCTGCGGCTGACTCTGACTGCCCGGCAGCTGCAGTTCAGCCCGAAAAATATTGCGTACGTGTTTGATGCGCTTTCAAAGGCGGGCGGGAGGCTCGCAATACTCCTCGAACTTGTTAAGCGGAAGAACACGCTGCAAGGAGCGGACGCGGCAGAGAATCTGGAACCAACCGCACCCGAGGCCGTGCTCGATGCGCCGGCTGCAAATCCGATCCCCGTAGTGATTGATGACTCGCCGGAAGAAGAGATCGAGAGCGCCTTCCTTGCGCAAGAAGAACCAACCTCGACCGAACTGGCAACGCAAACCGGGCCCGAAGAAACAATCAACCTGCCACTTGGACATCTCGATGCCGACCCGCCTTCGTTTTTTGTGGAACCCTCTGAAAAAGTAAATCCTCAGGCTTTCGTCGCCTCTGCCCGACCGCAAGTTTGGCCGCGCAAGCTCGACGCGCCGGCGAATCGCGCCCAGAACTCGCCGGTCCGCCAACGTGCGTTGGAAATTTCCGGATTTCATGTCGCTGCCTTCGCCGTGGTGTTCCTGTTTGCGGTGATCAGCCTTCCCATCGGGCTGACCGTGGGGCGCGGCCCGCTGGGCCAGTGGCTCCAGAACGCTCAGCAATCAATCTTTGGTGCTCATGTCGCGCAACCCGCAGTGACTGAACACCGAGTTGTGGAGAGTCCGAAGAGTTCCGCTCCACCGTCGCCGGCTCCTTTAGTTGATTCCGATCACTCCTCGGGAATCGCTCCGCCAGAATCCGTCACACCCATAGAAGAAAAGCCGAGGGAAAGAACCGGGGACTCCAAATCATCAATCAAGGCGCCTGCCACAATTTCAAATTCACTTCGCACACCGGAATCGAGACCTTTGGCTCACTCCGACGCTATTTCCGGACGCGATAGTTCGGCCGGGCAAATCGCGCGTGTTGCGCCGCCCCCCGTTACGCCCGAACCGGCTCGCTCCTTCAAAGATACGGAACCCGTAAACCGCGGGTGGAAAAACAGCGCGTCACCCAACTTCGCGCCCTCGATAGGCTCAACACCGCACCGGGCAACGCCTTCAGGAATACTGGTGACTACCCCAGCCCACGGCAGCAAACCGTTCCGGGTGAATTTCCCTGAAAAACCGATCGCTGCCTCGTCCTCGTTTGCCATGGCCTCGGAACTTTCCGTTCTCGTGCCTCCAGTGCCGGGAAGTTCGGCGGCCCGTCGCTCTTCCCGATTGCGGGCCGGTGAATTGGCCTACTTCGTCTGGCCTCACTACGCACGCCAGGGGGAGCGTTATGGATCGGCGGAAACCGTTCGGGTCCGCGCCACCGTCGGACAACTCGGCCAGGTGCTGGACATCAAGCTGCTGAGCGGGTCGGCCGCCCTGTTTCCCGCTGCCAGGAACGCCGTTCACCTGTGGCGTTACAGGCCTACCCTTTTGAACAACAGGCCCATCGCGGTTCAACAGGACATCACCATTGAATTCCGGCCGCCGCAATATTTGTCGCAGGTGACGCAACATCCCTCGTGACAGCTGCCTCCGATTGCACTGGCAGCATTCGACGGACTCGGCAACTGCATAACACCCGCTGAACCGACTCCAACCAGAAACCCTCTCTTGACTTTGCTCGGCGCTCCATATATGAACGGGGGGATTCCTGACCTGTTTGCTGGGAGCCGGCCCGGTTTTCTCCCAAATTTTCGAAAATCGCGGCCCGTGGCGCATTCCTCTGAGAAAGTTTTTCTCGGCGAATTGTGCCTGCCAGCATTCACTACGGCCGGGAATGATAACTTAACGGCGGAAACTCAGGGGGGAAGAATATGGCCAGCGGCACGATGGCTCTCGAAGGAGCACCACAAGCGGATTATGGCATTTGGCGCGTCATCATGGCTTCTTCCGTAGGCACGATGATTGAGTGGTACGACTTCTATATCTTTGGCAGCCTGGCCGCCATCTTGTCGCCGAAATTTTATCCACCCGGCAACGAGACCTTCGCCTATGTCGCGTATCTCGCGACGTTTGCCGTCGGCTTTCTCGTGCGTCCTTTTGGCGCATTGTTCTTCGGGCGCATCGGCGATATGGTTGGCCGCAAATACGCCTTCATCGTCACGCTGAGCATCATGGGCGGCGCCACCGCCCTCATCGGCCTGCTTCCCACTTACCAGACCGCTGGCTGGTTTTCTCCCATCACGTTGCTGGCGATTCGCGTCCTGCAGGGTCTCGCTCTCGGGGGCGAATATGGCGGAGCGGCTGTCTACGTTGCCGAACACGCCCCGGACGGCAAGCGCGGCTTCTACACCAGCTTCATCCAGATCACCGCGACACTGGGCCTCTTCGTTTCCCTCCTCGTCGTGCTCGGCACGCAAAATGCCATGACCAAGGAACAGTTCGCGGAATGGGGCTGGCGTATTCCCTTTCTTCTCTCCATCGTCCTGGTCACCATCTCTCTCTACATCCGCCTGAAGATGAAGGAATCCCCGATCTTCTCGCAGCTCAAAACCTCCGGCATGACTTCCGCCAAGCCCCTCACCGAAGCTTTCACCGTGTGGGCGAACCTCAAGCGCGTTCTGATTTCCCTTTTCGGCGCGACTGCCGGCCAGGGCGTCGTTTGGTACACCGGTCAGTTTTACGCTCTGTTTTATTTGCAAACCGTCCTCAAGGTGAACCCGAAAACTTCGAATATCATCGTCGCCATCGCGCTGCTTTGCGCCATGCCCTTCTTCACCGTATTCGGGGCGCTCTCCGACCGCATTGGGCGTAAGTGGCTGATGATGGCCGCGTGCCTGCTTGCCATCGTCACCTACATTCCTATCTACAAGTCCATGCAGGTCGCGGCCGGCAGCAACATCAACGGTTTGAAGTCCGCTAAGAATAAAATAACCGGAGCGATCAGCCTCACGGCCCTCACCAGTGATCCTGCAACAGGTCAGCAGGTCGCGGCCAAAGAAGCGGCAAGCCCCGATGTTCCCAAGCTAGTCCTCCTTGTTTTCATCCAGGTCATCTTTGTCTGCATGATCTACGGCCCCATCGCCGCTTACCTCGTCGAAGCCTTCCCCGCAAAGATTAGATACACAGCCTTATCGCTGCCGTATCACATAGGCAACGGAGTCTTCGGCGGGCTATTACCGCTCATTGGATTATCGTTGTGCGCGCGAACCGGCAATATTTATGCCGGCTTGTACTATCCGATGGGGGTTGCGGCAATCACACTCGTATTGGGCTCGATTTTCCTGAAAGAGACACATGGCACGCTGATCTGGGCGGAGTACGACGCGGCCACCAAGAAGACTTAGGTTCGCCGGCCGTGCTGGACGCAGCGATTGCATTGACGAGCGAACCGTCGACGTAGCATCATCTTTCTCTCGGGCGGAATTTGTGCCACCGGGTAACGTGGCCCTGCCGCTCCTCCACAACCTGCCGCTCCGCGCGTAGTTCCGTTCGTTCGTGGTGTGCAGTCTTTACTTTCCGAGGGAGTTGCTGCCGTGCCAACAAAAGCCCCTGCAAAAAAGTCCGCCGCAAAAAAGCCGCAGGCGAAGAAGCTGTCCTCCAATGAGGCGCAGATCGCCGTCCACTGGAAAGATGAAGACAGCATCCGCCCGCCGGCCCGCTTCATCGCCCAGGCCAACCTGAACGACCCGCACATGGTCGAGCGCTTCAGCGAAAAGAATTTCCCCGAATGTTACCGCGAGTACGCCGAGCTTCTGCACTGGGATCAGTACTGGCACACCACTCTGGATACCAACAACCCTCCGTTCTGGAAATGGTTCGTTGGCGGCAAGCTCAACGCCAGTTATAACTGCGTCGACCGTCACCTGGCCAAGTACAAAAACAAGGCCGCGTTCATCTTCGTGCCGGAACCCGAAGACGAACACCACACCGTCATCACCTTTCAGGAACTTTATCGCCGCGTGAACGAAATGGCGGCGTTGCTGCGCGATTTTGCGGGCCTGCAAAAGGGCGATCGCGTCACGATCCACATGCCCATGATTCCGGAGCTGCCCATCACGATGCTGGCCTGCGCCCGCCTCGGCGTGATTCACTCCGTCGTCTTCGGCGGCTTCTCTGGCGAAGCCTGCGGCCTGCGCGCCGCCGATTCCGGCAGCCGCGTACTGATTTACGCCGACGGCTATCACCGCAACGGCCGCTGGGTGGATCACAAGGCCAGCGCCGATATCGCCGTGAAAACCGCCGTAAAAGAGGGCCAGCCCATCGACAAGGTTCTCGTCTGGCGCCGCTACCCGCAGAAATATTCGTCCGAAGCGCCGATGATCCTGCAGCGCGATTTCTTCGTCAACGATGTGCTGAAGAATTATCGCAATGCCGTCGTCGAGCCGGTTTCGATGGACGCCGAAGATCCACTCTTCCTGATGTACACCAGCGGAACTACCGGCAAACCCAAGGGCTGCCAGCACCGCACCGGCGGGTATCTCGCTTATGTCGCCGGAACCTCCAAGTATTACCAGGACATCCATCCCGAAGACGTCTATTGGTGCATGGCCGACATCGGCTGGATCACCGGCCACTCCTACATTGTCTATGGGCCGCTCACGCTCGCCGCCACCAGCGTTCTCTATGAAGGCGTCCCGCAATTTCCCGACGCTGGGCGTCCGTGGCGCATCGCGGAGCGGCTGGACGTCAACATCTTCCACACTTCGCCGACCGCCATCCGCATGCTGCGCAAAGCCGGCGGCGACGAGCCCAAGAAACATAACTACCGCTTCAAGCACATGACCACGGTTGGCGAACCCATTGAACCCGAAGTCTGGCGCTGGTATTACGATGTTGTCGGCAAGGGCGAAGCCGTCATCGTCGACACCTGGTGGCAAACCGAAACTGGCGGCTTCCTCTGCACTACCAAGCCCGCTCTCGACGCCATGAAACCCGGCAGCGCAGGCCCGGCGTGCCTCGGCATCTATCCGGTGATCTGGGACGAAAACGGCAAGGAAGTTTTGGCCGCCGCCCACGCCGCAGGAAATATCTGCATCCGCAATCCGTGGCCCGGCATCATGCAGACCATTTGGGGCGACCCGGAACGTTTCGTAAACAACTACTACAAGAAATACAACAGCAATCCTCAGAGCAAGGATTGGCACGACTGGCCTTACTATGCCGCCGACGGTGCTGTGCTCGCTCCCGACGGTTACTACCGCATCCTCGGCCGGGTTGATGACGTCATCAACGTTGCCGGCCACCGGCTGGGCACCAAGGAACTGGAATCAGCGTGCCTCACCGTGGCCGAAATTGCCGAAGCCGCCGTCGTTCCTGTGGTGGATGAAATCAAGGGCCGCGTCCCCGAAATTTACGTCTCGCTGAAACCCGGGATCCGCTCCAACCGCGAGGTGACGGAGAAACTCATCGCCACCATCGAGACCATGATCGGCAAAATCGCGCGCCCCAAGCGCATCCACATCGTTCCCGACATGCCCAAGACCCGCTCCGGCAAAATCATGCGCCGCGTGCTGGCCGCTATTTCCAACCGCATGGACACCGGCGATATCACCACGCTGGCCAATCCGGACATCGTGGAACAGGTGCGGCAGGTTGTTCAGGGCCGCGAACGTGGTCCCCTCGCCGAAGGCCCCGAAGACATCAAGCTCTTCGGCGAAGACCGCTAGCGAACTCCGGCCATGGCTTCGCCGGTTCGCGCGCTCGTTTTTGACGCCTACGGAACGCTCTTCGACCCGTTCGCCGTGAAAGCCCGCGCGGAAGAATTATTCCCTGGCAATGGCGGGGCCCTCAGCCAACTCTGGCGTTCCAAACAACTGGAATATTCCTGGCTACGCACGCTGATGGGCCGCTACGAGAATTTTTGGAAAATCACGGAAGACGCTCTGCTGTTCGCATGCCACACGCTGAAGCTTTCCAGCGACAAGCACCAGCGTAATCAACTCATGCAAGTCTATCTCACCCTTCCCGTATTTCCCGAAGTGAAGCCGGCTCTTGAGAAACTCTCGAGCCTCCCACTCTCGATCTTGTCTAACGGCACTCCCGAAATGCTGATGCCGCTCGTCGCAGCCAACGGCATGACGCGCTATTTCAAAAATGTTTTTAGCGTGGACGCTTTACAAATGTACAAGCCGCGCCCGGAGGTCTACCAGCACGCCGTAAGCAGCCTGGGCGTTCCCAGGGAAGCCATTGGATTTATCTCGTCCAATTTTTGGGACATCGCCGGGGCCACATCCTTTGGCTTTCGTACATTGTGGCTTAACCGCGCTTCCGTGCCCGCGGACGAATTGGGCGTAGCCCCAATCGGAGTTCTATCCACTCTCACCGAACTGCCAGACATTCTGGAGAAAACGTCGACACTCTGAAAAAAAGCGGCCGCGTTCGCCGGCCCATCAATCGGGCTTTCCCGGCAACTCGGCCGCTTCACTCAAGCAACTTTTGTGCGTTCTACAGCGCGCTTCCCACCATCGCCGAATATGCGATCCACGTCATCACAATCGCTCCCAGCGAGCCGCACACCAGAAAAATCGCCAGCATCTTTCCGCTTACCTTTTCATCGCCCAACTCTGCCATCGGATTGCCTCCACATTTGAAATCGAGTTGCCCACACAACTCAACTCTGAACCGTCGAGCATTATACACATTCAGGGTCGCTCGCCCATCCCCAAAAATCTGTCGATTGACGCCCCAGGCTCAACTCAAGAACGGGTTCACCACCAGCACGCCGCCGTATTCCTGCCCATGCGACAAATCTTCCGAATACAAAACTTCGCACCCGGCACTCTCCGCCGCCTGCACGATCATCGCATCCCAAAAAGACAGTTGATAACGCTGCTCAAGTTCGAGTCCCCGCAGGATCGAGTTAGCCGTGTTCACAACCATCCGCCAATTCTTATACGCCAGGACTGCTTCACGAACTTCTGCGGGCGTCATCGGTTGCTGGAACTTTCGTCTCACGTTCACGCAAAATTCCTGCAGCACCTGTGTGCTCAGTACGCCCCGCCGTTCCTTCCACAATTGCGCCAATAATTCCTGCGCCCGGGCGGATTTCGGCCCACCATGCCGATCGTGGGCATAGAGCAAAAGATTCGTGTCAACGAACGCCTCACCGCTCATACAGTTCGTCTCGCGATTTTGGCTTCCGCCAACCAAAAGCGGAGTTCTCCTTCATAAGCGCAAGCGCTCGCTTCATCGCCTGCTCATAGTCGCCATTCTTCTGAACCTCTTCCTCCAATTTATGGGCCATGAGAGCGCTGACGGAGATGCCTTTCTTTGCGGCAATTACCTTAATCGCCCGTACGAGGGACGCATCCAACTTCAACGTAATATTGGTTTTCTTGGTCGCGACCTGAAGAGTGTTCTTGGTCATGGGATTAGCGCACCCTCTCGTGCAGCACGAGTATACGTGCTGCACGATCCACTGTCAATACCTCGGTAGACTCATTCTTCCAACGTGGAGATATCTCCCACATCCCGCCCAAACTCCTCCGCCTTCAGCGAGCACCGAATGATTTTCCCACTCCGCGTCTTCGGAAGCTTCTAACGGCGTCGAAGAGGGCTCGAAAGGACATGGCCGTTATCCTCCCGAAATTTCCTGGTTGTCAATGGTCTTAGGTTGAGGTACTGGGCGCAGTCCCCCGGCTTACTGTTGGGTTCGGTTTTGAGCGGAACCGCAGCTTTGCAGCACCGCAGCTTTCACGTCGGCGTCAAACTGCGCGCCCTGCCATCCCGTCGTCGCGCAGACTTGCCACGCTTGCAGTCCCAGCGCGCCGCGGAAATCCGCGCCTTCCACTCGCGCGCCATCGAGCTTCGTGTCCCGCAGGATCGCGCCGGGAAACGTCGCGCCGCGCAGATCCGCACGGCTCATGTCGGCTTCCAGGAAAATCGTTCCCTTCGCCTGCGCCCCGGTCAGGTTCACACCGGTCATTTTCGCCGCGGAAAAATCCGTTTGCTCCATCGAGGCCATCGAAAGGACGGCATCGTCGAGCTTCACGTCCCGCAGATCGGCGTGCGACAATTCCCCCCGCAGCAAATCCGCATGCCGCAATTTCACCGCATACAGCGTGGCGTGCCCGAAATTCGCCGTCGTCAGCATGGCTCCATCCAGGTTGGCGTACGACAAATCCGCGTTCCGGAAATCCGCTCCCGCCAGCTGCGCTCCCTGCGCGTCCGCCGAGACCAGGTTCGCCTTCGCCGCCTGCAAGCGGTCCAGGTTCGCCCCGCGCAACACCGCTTCCCGCAAATTCGCCGCGCGGAAATCGGCTTCGGACAAGCTCGATCCCTCCAGGTTCGCGCGCCACATGCGGGCCCCCGCAAACTGCGAACGGTATCCGCGCGAATAGCGCAAATTGATTTCGTTCAGCCGCGGCCCGCTTCCCGTTCCCGTCTCACCATCGGTCACCGGCTTCGTGGCGCTTGTTGAAATGCTCTCTTCCGTCACATCCGCATACGGCCGGTAGCCCAAAGCCTGGAATGCCGTCGCCGCCCACCGCCGCGGGTCGCTGCGCGCCACTTCGGGATGCGCGCTCAGTTCGGGCGGCAACCCGTGAATGACGCCCAGGGACATCAGGAACACGACCAGCCCAACCGCAACCGGTATTCGAAACGCCCCGGCCACGTCGCGCACAAATTGCGGCGTGCTCTCATCCGTCCAATCGCCCGGACGCAATACCCGCGCCACGATGCGCGGCATCGCGAATCCCGCCGCCGCCACCAGCGTCATCAGAAACACCTGCAGCAGGGTTCCCCGGTAATCCTGCATCACCAGGTACCGCAGCCAAAACACGAAAACGGTTGCCGGCACCGCCCAATACGCCAGAATTTTCGCCAGCCTGCATTCCACCATCGCCAGCGGAGAACGCGGATCGCGCGTCCAGCGCAAGTGCTGCCGGATCGGCCCCATCAAATACCACGAGCCGTCCTTCTCCGGCGTCTGCCCGTCGGGAAAGACAGCGGGCAGCGCGCCCATGCTGCCCCACAATCGCAGCAACAGGAATTGCAGCCGCAAGTACAGCACGGTCAGCAGCAGCGGCGCTCCCATATAAAATCCCTGCAGCGGCAGGATGTTCGGGATGCGCGCCGAAACGGTGGCCGATTCGTCCAGCAGCAAGCGCACATCGGTCGTCAGCGCCACCATCGCGCAACCGCCGATGCAAATCGCAATCAGCAGAAGATAAAAACGCCGCGCGGCCTGCGTGAACTGCCCGATGGTCTTGCCGCCATCGTAGGCGCCCACCGCCTCCGGCAATGTCGCGTCGAACAGATTCGTCCCGCCCAACCGCCCCGCCCACAGTCCCTGCGCGCCATAGAAATTCGCGCCCATCAGGTTGGCACCGGAAAATTCGGTGCCTAGCAGGTTGGATTCGCGAAGGTCCGCTTCCACCAGGTTCGCGCCGCGCAAATTGGCCATGGACAAATCCGCGCCG
>Ga0210389_10000145_pt1 | contig 72318 bp, 62 predicted proteins | sample IncBWH28OmetaG_FD_160127 | JGI IMG/M metagenome (GOLD analysis project Ga0210389, IMG submission 160127) | Forest soil microbial communities from Barre Woods Harvard Forest LTER site, Petersham, Massachusetts, United States - Inc-BW-H-28-O ...
CCAAGGACATGACGAGGAGGGCGCCGCCGCCGATCCACGACGCCTTGCCGAAGCCGGCCGACCCCGGCGTGCCCAGCCAGTTGACCACGGTCACGTCCGTGAGGCTGGTCATCAGGATGAGGATCACGCCGCCGTACAGGATGGGCGCGCGGAACAGCTTGCCCATGTAGCCGACCACCGAGAACCCGCCGACCGGGATCGACAGCACGACCCAGATCAGGGCGGCCACGAACAGCGAGCCGAACGCCGAACCCAGGCCCGATAGCTTGGCGGCGCTGACGAGGCCGCTCAGCATCGGCGCCCAGGGGCCGAGGACGACCGGCAGCCGCAGGCCGAACGCGGAGTTGATCACGGTGCCGATGCCCGTGACGATGAACGTGGCGCCGTACAGCTCGGCGACCGCCGAGGGCGCGAGGTGCAGCGACGTCCCCAGCACGGCCGGGAACAGGAACATGCCGGTCACCGCGAAGATGTTCTGCAAGGTCATCACGGAGAGCTGGAGCGGGGGAACCCGGTCGTTGAAGCCGACCTTGAGCGCCGTGACCGCGGGGGGCGTGCGGGTAGACGAAATACCTTCTGGCGTCGGTGCCATGGACCCACCTTCTTATCTGGTGCTACTGCTCGGCGGCGGTGCTAGCCGGCCGCTGGTGCCTCGTCCCCGACGAGGCCGGACCGCTCGATGGCGCGGTAACCGCCCATGATCAGTGCCCTGGTCATGGCGACGGCCGCGACCTTGTCCCGCTCGGCGTAGGCGCGCAGCAGCCGCCGGTGGTCGGCGACCGAGCGCTCTATCTGGCCGGGCTGGGACAGGCTCAGGTGCCGGAGCTGCAAGGTCCGGAGCCCGAGCGCCTTGATCACGCGTTCCAGGTCGTCGTTGCCGGGCAGGCCCGCCTCGATGAACCGGAACCCCAGGTTGTGCCAGAAGTAATCGCCGGACGCTCCCCGGGCGACATCGTCTTCCAGCGCGTCCTGCCAGGCGTCCAGCCCGGCGATCCGCTCCGCCGGGCAGTGATCGACGATCAGCTCGCTCAGCAGGGCGAACAGGCTGGCGCGGACCGCGTAGATGTCCCTGACCTGCTTGAGCGTGGCGTAGGCGACGTAGGGCCGGCGACGGGGCGGGACCACGACCACGCCGTGGCGCTCCAGTTCGGCGAGAGCCTCGCGCACCGGCGTCCGGCTCGTGCCGAACCGGCGCGCGAGGTCCACGGAGTTGAGCGTGTCACCCGGGCGCAGGCGGCCCTCGACGATGTCGATCGCGAGCGCGTCAAAGATGTCCTGCGCGAGCGGCTCGTGCCCGCCGACGTCCCTGATGCTCATCAGCATCAGGCCGCGCCGGTCGCGCATGGCCGACTCCGGGGTCAGCGGCCCGTCCGTGGGCGGCCCGGTTATCGGGGGCCCGGCCGGTTCCGCCACCGACGGCTCGGGCGCGAGTGCCTCGCTCATTGGGTGCTCATTCGGCGAGCGACGGCCAGCGCTCGGCCACCCGGCGGAGAACTTCGTCGCTCGACTCGGCCACGACCGGGAAGTCGGCGAGGCGCTCGAAGGGCCGGCACGCGTCGATCAGCAGCCTGCTGTTGTAGGCCGGGTCGCCCGGCTTGCCGAGCGGGTCGACGCGGCTGCCCCAGGAGTAGCGCATGATGTCGACGTCCCGCTGCGGGTCGCACCGGGTGGACACGGCCCACATGACCTCGCCGAGATCACGCGGGTTGATGTCGGCGTCGACCGTGACGACGAGGCGGTTCATGTAGGCGGTGACCGGGTGCTGCGCGGCCAGGTAGCCGGCCTGCCGGCTGTGGCCCGCGTACCGCTGCTCGATCGCCACGGCGATGATCGAGCGCCCGCCGCCGACCTCGTGCAGCCATACCCCGGTGACGCCGGGCAGGCCCGCCGCGATCAGGGCGTCGGTCGCCATCGCCGACTTCATGACCGAGCGCATGTAGGAGTAGTCGTGCGGCGGCTTGCCGGGCGGGGCGCCGAGGTTGACCGGGTCGTTCCGGTGGAAGTAGCCGGTCACGTCGGCGGTCAGCACCTCCGTCTTGCCGCCGGAGTAGTAGCCGGTCCACTCGCCGAAGGGGCCTTCCGGCCGCCGCCGGTCCGGGTACAGCCAGCCCTCGAACGCCACTTCGCTCTCGGCGGGGACGGGCAGGCCGGTGTCGGGGAGGCGGACGACCGGGACGTGCTCGCCGAGGATCGCCCCCGCGTAGTCGAACTCGGAGACGCCGAGCGGCACCTCCGTGCCCGCGACCATGAGGAACACCGGGTGGTGGCCGAGAGAAGCCGCGACCGGCGCCCGGCCCTCCTTCTCGAACCACTTGCGGATGTGCTGCGCGCCGTGCTTGCCGGACTCGATGTTGATGCTGACCGCGGCGCCGTCGTCCTGGACCTGGATGCGGTAGGCCCCCACGTTCGGGGTGCCGGTCTCCGGATCCACGGTGACGACGGCGCACCCGGTGCCGACGTAGGGGCCGCCGTCCTGCTCGTGCCAGACCGGGCTGGGGAAGCGGAGGAAGTTGATGTCGTCCTTGGCGAGAGAGTTCTCGAAGACCGGGCCGTCCTTGACGTCCGTGGCGGCCCACACAGACGCTTGCTCACGCCAGGTGGTCGGCCGGCCGCGGAGCGCCTGCACGAGTTCGGCGTCGGTCAGGCCGGCGCCGAGGCCGAGCGACATGCCCATGAGGGACGGGTTGCCCAGGCTGGAGGTGAGGACGCGCTGGCCCTTCTCGTGGCCGGGGATATCGTCGAACAGCAGGGCGCGGGGATGCTTGCGCCGGTAGTTCAGCTGGCTGGCGGCACCGATCTCCAGTACCGCGCTCGCCCCTGACACATGCTCAAGCTCGCCCGCCTGCTCGGCTGCCGCGATCCAGGAACGGAGATCAAAGACCGACAAGGAACAGTCACCCTTCTTTGGGTCGAGTCTGTTCGGCACTACGTCAAGTGTCGACAGTCGGCAGCATAAAGAGGGGAAACTGGCGGAGTCAAGACCCTGTTCCGCGATTGTGACGATCGAACTGTCGACACTTACCCGATCCAGGGCCTTCCGATCCCGTGCGTGACGGCCCGGGAGCCGAGCCTCAGCGATCGGCCGTCACTCATTGTGTACAACGCATTTCGGGATACCCCTGCACGCCCTGTGGCCGGTTAGCGCCGGAGGCGGCGGCGGGGGCGGTAGTAGAGGCGGGAGCGGGGGTGGCTGACGACGCCGATCAGGACGGCCGCGACGACCAGGGCGACGATGAACGTGATGATCACGTGGCCGGCGCCGATGAGGGCGGTCGTGATGATGCCGCCGAGCAACGCACCCACGACGCCGAACAGGATCGTGCGGATGATTCCGATCCGCTGCCTGCCGGGCACCAGCAGATGCGCGACCCCGCCGATCACGAGGCCCGTGATCAGCCACCCGATGATGACGGAGAGAGTAAGAGTCATGCCGCCCAGCTACCCGGGTTGTCCGGGTTTATGCCGAGAGTGCGCTGCGGCTAAGGCACATTCGCGGGCGTGCTCACCCCACAGGCCACCCCATTCACCGACGTCTCTTCAACCTGGGGAAATATAGGAGCATGAGCGATCCTCTCGGCGATATCGAACGGCGTGTTCTCTGGCTGTCGGCGGCCATCGTGCACCACGCGAACCGCGTACGACCCAACCCGTCCGGCCTGAAGGTCGGCGGGCACCAGGCATCCTCAGCGTCGCTGGTCACGATCATGACGTCGCTGTACTTCCGGCACCTGCGGGCGGGCGACCGCGTCTCGGTGAAGCCGCACGCCTCCCCCGTGCTGCACGCGATCAACTATCTTCTCGGCAACCTGGACCCCAAGCACCTCACCACTCTCCGCGAGTTCGGCGGCCTGCAGAGCTACCCGAGCCGCGCCAAGGACCCGGACCCGGTCGACTACTCCACCGGCTCGGTCGGCATCGGCGCGACGGCGCCGATCTGGGGCGCGATCGCCCGCCGGTACGTCGCCGGGCTCGAGCCAGACGGCGCCGCGGGCGAGTTCGGCCGGCAGTTCTCCCTCGTCGGGGACGCCGAGCTGGACGAGGGCGCGGTCTGGGAGGCGGTCATGGACCCGGCCGTCGCCGAGCTCGGCGAGATCACCTGGATCGTCGACCTGAACCGCCAGTCCCTGGACCGTGTCGTCCCGAACATCGCCGCCGGCCGCCTGCAGGGCATGTTCGCCGCCGCCGGCTGGCAGGTCCTCACCCTCAAGTACGGGCAGCTGCTGACCGGGCTGTTCACCCGCCCCGGCGGGGAGGCGCTGCGCCGGCGCATCGACGAGATGAGCAACCCCGAATACCAGCGGCTCCTGCGCTGCGGCCCGGCCGAGCTGCGCGAGCGCCTCCCCGCCGGGGACGGCCCCCTGCGCGGGCTCGTCGACGGCCTCGACGACGCGACGCTGCTCGCGGCCATCCGCAACCTGGGCGGGCATGACATGGCGTCGCTCGACCACGCGTTCTCCTCGATCGACGACACACGGCCGACGGTCATCTTCGCGTACACGGTAAAGGGGTACGGGCTGCCGACCCAGGGGCACCCGCAGAACCACTCGGCGCTGCTCACCGCGAGCCAGATGACACAGCTGGCGGCCACCCTCGGCGCCGATCCGGAGGACCCGTGGGCACGGTTCGCGCCTGACTCCCCGGCCGCGCGGGCCTGCGAGGACGCCGCGGCCCGGCTGCGCCGGGCGGCGGTGCCGACGCAGACGCCACTGTCCGTGCCGGATGACATGGGCCGCACGCCGTCCGGGGTGATGACCACCCAGGCCGCGCTCGGGCGGGCCCTGCTTGACCTGACGCGCGAGGCGCCGGAGGCGGCCAGGCGCGTGGTGACCGTCAGCCCGGACGTGAGCCTGTCGACGAACCTGGCGGGCTGGGTGAACAAGGTCGGGGTGTGGTCGGTGGCCGACCGGACCGACTGGTTCGCCGACGACGCGGAGACCATCGTGCACTGGCGGGAAAAGACCGGCGGGCAGCATATCGAGCTGGGGATCGCCGAGACGAACCTCGCGGGACTCCTCGGCGAGCTCGGCGCCACCTGGTCGCGCTGGGGATCGCCGCTGCTGCCGATCGGGGTGCTGTACGACCCGTTCGTGGGGCGGGCGCTGGAACCATGGTCGTTCGGGATCTACGCGGGCGGTCAGTCGCTGCTGATCGGGACCCCTTCGGGCGTGTCACTCGCGCCCGAAGGCGGCGCGCACCAGTCCGTGATCACGCCGTCGATCGGGCTGGAGCAGCCGGGCTGCGTGTCGTACGAGCCCGCGTTCGCGGTCGACGCCGAATGGACGCTGCTGGCGTCGTTGTCGCTGATCGGCCGGCCGGGCGGGTCCTCGGCGTACCTGCGGCTGTCGACGCGGCCGGTCGACCAGACCCTGGCCGCGGTGCCGGCCGATCCGGCGGCGCGGGAGCGGCGCAGGCGCCAGGCCGTCGCCGGGGCGTACCCGCTGCGGCGCGCGGCGGCGGCCCCGGCGGTCACCATCGCGGCGATGGGCGTGATGGTGACCGAGGCGCTGCGGGCCGCCGACCGGCTGGCGGAAATCGGCGTGCCGGCCGACGTGGTCTGCGTGACCAGCGCGGGGCTGCTGTTCCAGGCGCTGCGCGCCCGCACGGGCGCCGGCACCGGCCACGAGGACGCCCCGGCGTGGGTGCTGGACCAGGTGTTTCCCGCCGACCGGGCCGCCCCGCTGGTCACCGTGCTGGACGGGCACCCGCACACGCTCGCGTTCCTCGCCGGGGTGAACCAGGTCCGGTGCGTGACGCTGGGCGTCACGTCGTTCGGCCAGTCCGGCGACCTGGAGGACGTGTACCGCTACCACGGCATCGACACCGACAGCATCGTCCGCGCCGCCCTGGACGCCGTCCGGTAAGCGCCCAGCGGATGGTGATCGTCTCCCTCACCTCGCGCTGACCGGCGGGCAGCCACAGCTCGCGCGCACCACGAGCTCGGCGGGCAGGAGCTCGGCGGCCGGCGGCAGCGACGGATCGGCGATCCGCGCAAACAGCCGTTCGCAGGCCCGCTCGCCGATCCGCCGCATCGGCTGGCGCACGGTGGTCAGCGGCGGGTCGCACAAGGCCGCGGGGAAGATGTCGTCGAAGCCGACGACGGCCACGTCCCGCGGGACCCGTACGCCGCTGTCGGCGAGGCGGCGCAGCACGCCGATGGCCATCTGGTCGTTCGCGCAGACGATGGCGTCGGGCAGCTGGCCGCCCGCCCCGGCCGCCCCCGCGAGCAGCCGACCGGCCGCCTGCTCCCCGCCGGCCGCGCTGAACTTCCCGCTGAAGGTGCCCGCCAGCGCCGTGCCGGGACGCTCGGCGATGACCGCCTCCATGGCCCGCCGGCGCACCGTGGCGTCCGGTGACGCGGCCGGGCCGTCGACGAGGGCCAGCCGCCGCCGGCCGTGGACGGTGACGAGGTGCTCCACGAGCGCGTGCGTGCCGGACCAGTTGTCCGCCGCCACCACGTCCGCGTAGGGCTGCCCGGGGTCGCCCGCGATGAGGACCGCCGGCAGCCGCCGGGCCAGCACGGCCAGCTGCCCGCCGGACACGACGCCGTCGCCGATGAGCAGGCCGTCGACCTTGCCGGACAGGGCGAGCAGCCGCGGCATGACGGGGGCGCCCCCGTCCGGGACCGCGCCGGAGGCCTCGTCGTCGCCGAGGTAGGTGACGAGCAGTGACCAGCGGCGGGCGCGCAGCCGGGACTCAACGCCGCGCATCACCTCGTCGCGGAACAGCAGGCTCATCGACTCCAGCTCGTGCCGGCCCAGCCGGGGATCCTCGCGCGCCACGTAGACGAGCCCGACGACGTCCTTGCGGCTCCTGGCCAGGCTCTGCGCGGCGCCGTCGGGGACGTAGCCGAGCTCCTCGATCGCGGCACGCACGCGGGCACGGGTCGTCTCCCGCACCCTGTCCTGCCCGTGCAGCACGCGGGAGACCGTCGCGATGGACACTTTCGCCCGCTTCGCCACGTCATAGAGAGTTACCACGGCACCCGCCCAAAATGTAAGCGTTTACAACGGCAATTCTAAGCGCTTACACTAGCCCGGTCCTGGTGCGAGTCAAGGAGTGGTTCATGACAATCGAGACGTCCGCCGCAGCGGGCCCGCTGTCCTTCCCCGACGGGTTCCTGTGGGGCGCGGCGACCGCTGCGTACCAGATCGAGGGGTCCCCCGACGCCGACGGCAAAGGCCCGTCGATCTGGGACACGTTCAGCCACACCCCGGGCAAGGTGCGCGGCGGCGACACCGGCGACGTCGCGTGCGACTCCTACCGCCGCTACGAGCAGGACGCGGACCTGATCCAGTCGCTCGGCCTGTCCGCCTACCGCTTCTCGATCTCGTGGCCGCGCATCTTCCCGGGCGGCGCGGGGCAGCTCAACCAGGCCGGCCTGGACTACTACAGGCGGCTGCTGGACGCGCTCGGCGAGCGCGGAATCGCCGCGGCCGCGACGCTGTACCACTGGGACCTGCCGCAGCCGCTGCAGGACCGGGGCGGCTGGACCTCCCGTGACACCGCGCTACGCTTCGCCGACTACGCGGCGGCCGTGGGCGAGGCTCTCGGCGACCGGGTCTCGCGCTGGATCACGCTGAACGAGCCGTGGTGCATCGCCAACCTCGGGTACCGCTACGGCGTGCACGCCCCCGGTCTGGCCGACGACGCCGCCGCGGCGGCGGCCACGCACCACGTGCTGCTCGGCCACGGCCTCGCCGTGCCCGCGCTGCGCTCGGTGCTCCCGGCGGGCGCCGAGGTCGGCATCACGCTCAACCTGACCCAGGTCCGGATCACCACCACCGCCGCGGACGGCACGCCCGCGTCGGAGGAGACCCTGGCGCAGCTCGAGCGGGCCCGCCAGATCGCCGACGCGAGCGGCAACGGGGTCTACCTGGAGCCGGTGCTGTCCGGCCGGTACCCGGAGCAGGCGCTCCCGGAGCACGTGCCGCCGGCCAGCCTGATCCGCGACGGCGACATGGCGGCGATCGCCGCCCCGATCGACTTCCTGGGCGTGAACTACTACCAGCCGACGCACCTGCGGCCGGGGAACCCAGCCGACCTGCGCCGCGGCGAGGAACGCGGGGTGCCCGGCACGACCGGCGTCGTGGAGTGGCGGCCGGACTACCTCGAGCACACCAACATGGACTGGCTGATCGACCCCGAGGGCCTGTACGAGCTGCTGCTGCGCCTGTCCAAGGACGCGCCCGGCCTGCCGCTGTACGTGACCGAGAACGGCTGCGCCGCCGAGGACTACGTCAACCCGGACGGCGCCGTCGACGACGTGGAACGGGTGAAGTTCATGCACCGGCACCTGCACGCCGCGGCCCGCGCGATCAACGACGGCGCGAACCTGGCCGGCTACTACGTGTGGTCACTGATGGACAACTTCGAGTGGGCCTACGGGTACCAGAAGCGCTTCGGCGTCGTCTTCGTCGACTTCGCCACGCAGGCCCGTATCCCGAAGGCGAGCTCGAAGTTCTACGCCGACGCGGCCCGCACGAACACGATCCCGGCGCTGCCTGAGTAACACCTGATAAAACCCAAAGAAGGGAACAAGTTTCGACCCTTCTGAGCGATCTTCGGGGCTACACCCTCGCTGCCGCAGTTCCCGCCTCCCAGATTCCGGCACGACGGGCGGCCAGGGGCAGCTGGGAGGCGGGGTCGAACGCGGTGCGCAATACCTCGGCCAGGTCCCGGGTGCCGAGCCAGCCGGAGATCTCCAGGTCCGCGCCGGCGATCGCCTGTGCCACGGCCTGCAGCTGGCGGGCCAGCACCATCGCGGCGCCGGTGTCCCCGCCGCCGGCGGCCCGCACCTGGCCACGGGCACGGCGCTGGTCAATCGTCACCGCGAGATACGTCTCCCGCTGGGTGGTGACCAGCGCGGTCCCGTTCAGCAGCTGCCCCGTGACCTGGCTCGCCAGCTCGGGCACGACGCCGGTGACGTGCGCGGCATGCCAGCTGCGCAGCGCGGCACCGGACTCCGGGATGAGCCGCTCGACCGCCTGCACCCGCACGACCGGGCTGCCGTCGGAGCACAGGCCGGCCAGCAGCGCGCCCCACCCGGCGACCCGTTGATCCTGCCGGGCCGAATCGGCCAGGCCGATCCCCGGGCAGCGGACCTTCGCCACCGCGGTCCACGTGTCGTCATGCGGATGATGGACCACCGCCAGGTCCCCGCCGTTCGCCGCGGGCACCGACAGCAGGCGGACCGGGGCGAGGATGCCCGGCAGGTCCAGCGGAAGCTCGGCCTCGGCGTCCAGCGTGCCCGGCGCGGGCGGCGGGGCGAACGGGCCGGACGCGAACTTGTGCTGGTTCAGGAACCGCACCAGCGCGTAGGAGACGGCAGACACGATCCACTCATCGACGGTCCGCCCGGCGAACCGCGCGAACGCCGTGCCGGCGATGACCACCGCCAGCGGCCAGAACACGGCGGCCGCCCCGAAGCCCCCGCTCGCGATCGGGATGATCACGGCCAGCACCGCGCCCGCGAGCAGAACCGCCCGTCGTCCTGACAGGCCGAAGATCCACGCGACCTTCTCCTGCTGCCAGCCCCCGTACGTCCGGCCGCCGCCAGTGATACCGCTGGTTATGACTCGTCCCCCTCATCGGTCGCGCCGGTCCCGGGCATCTCCGGGATGACCGGTGCCGTCCCGGCCGGGTCCGGTGACGGCGGCGGCCAGCCCGCGGGCGTCGCGCCCCGTGACTGGAAGGCGACACGGATCCGGCCCGCGACGAACCCGAGGGCGATCACCAGCAGCATCGAAGCGCCGATCGCGACCTGTCCCGGCTTGCCCGCCACCTCCGACCAGTCGACGATCCGGCCGATCCGGACCGAGAACGCCGCCTGCGACCCGAACGTCTCCTGCACGCTCCACTGCGTGACCGCACCCCCCGGTGGGCCGGCTTCACCCTGCCCACCGGGACGCCGGCACCGGTGATCACCGCCATCGCCTACGCCGTCGCCCAGCTCCTGTCGACCGACATGACGCGTTCGTCCCAGTCGATGTGGTTGCGCAGCAGCCATGCGCTCGACTCGGACTTGTAGAAGAACCGGAACCCGAACTTCATGAAGGCGTCGCGCATCGTGGCCGCCACCGGCCCCGCCGCCTTGGAAGACGCGGTCTTGGCGCCGAGCGCCACGATCTTGTCGGTCCGCGGCCGCCGCAGGTGCTGGAGCGTCGCGAACGCCCGGACGGGGTCGTCGATGTCGCGCAGGCACCGGCCGAGCGTGACCGCGTCCTCCATCGCCATGGACGCGCCCTGCCCGGAGCTGGTCGAGGCACGGTGCGCGGCGTCGCCGATGATGATGACGCGCCCGCGGGCCCAGGTCCGTATGTTCGGCAGATCGTATTCGGCGCCAACGACGATCAGCTCGTCAGCCTGGGCGCACACAATCGGCTCGACCGGGACGTCGTCACCGGCGAACAGGTCGATGAGCCGCGGCGCCCACGCGCCGATGCCCTCGGCGAGGATCTCCTTGCGGCTCAGCGGTTTGTCCATCGGCACGCTGATGAACCACCACACCTGCATGGCATCCGGCACGAACCAGCCGAAGAATGCTCTACGGCCGAACATCATCTTCCACAGCCCTGGCTCAGGTGGCAAGCCCGGGTTGCGGCCGAACCCACCGAAGGAAACGAGCCCGGTGTAGCGGGGGGACGGCGCGCCGGGGTCGACGTAGGTGCGGGTGGTCGAGTGCACGCCGTCGGCGCCGATGAGGACGTCTCCGGTCGCCCGCGTGCCGTCGTCGAAGTGCGCGGTCACCGACCGGGCGGACTGCTCGATCTGGACGAGGCGCCGGTGGTATTCGGTCATGATGCCGCGGCTGGCCGCCTCACCGGCAAGCGCGGCGAACAGCTCGCCCCGCTTGAACGTGGTCGTGTCCTGGGCGCCTGGACGCGGCAGGCCCGAGGCGACCGTGCCGAGCAACCGCGCCTTGCGGTTGTACATGGATATGCGTGTGGCCGGGATGCCCAGACCCTTGGTGGCGTCGAGGGCATCGATCGCCGCGAGCGCGTCGAGCCCGTTGGTGGCGATGTTGAATCCGGCGCCAACGTGCTCGGCTCCCGGCCCGTGCGCCTCGTAGATTGTCGCGTCGATGCCGGTCTTGCGCAACGCCATCGCCGCGGTGGGCCCTGCGATGCCGGCACCGATGACGAGTGCCTTCTTGATCCGGGTCACTGCTGCCTCGCTCTGGATGTAGTGTGGCAAGATACTTCCTCAAGATGTAACTTCCTAAAGAAGTAAACTGACTATAGAGAGAATGGGTGGACAGTGTCAAACGATGTGGCGCGTGCCGAGCTTCTTGGCCAGGTGGCGGCGGAGGCACCCGCCCACGCGGCCGCGGCCGTCCGGCTCAACATCGCCGTCGCCCACCAACTCGGCCTCCCGCTCACCGATGTGCAGTGCATCGGCCTGCTCACCGATGGCCCGGCCGCCCCCACGCGCCTCGCCGAGCGTCTCGGGCTGACCACCGGCGCAGTGACCAAGGTCCTCGACCGCCTGGAACGCGGTGGCTACGTGCACCGCGTCGCCGACCCGGCTGACCGCCGCCGCATCATCGTGACGGCCAGCTCTGAGGGTCTCGCCGAAGTCGGCCGTCCGTACGCCCCGATCGGCGAGGCCTTCGCCCGCCGGTTCGCCGGCTACACCGACGACGAACTGCGCATCGTGCTGAGGTTCATGCGCGACGGCCGCGAGGTCTCCGAAGCCGAGATCGACCGCATCCGCGGCGCGGGGACCCCACACGCCTCACGTTCGCGCTGAGCCCACCCGCCTCTCGCACCCGCGCCACCCATGCGACGATCGGCTAGTGGGCAGGCAACCGGTGGTGATCGACAACGAAACCCCGCAGCCGCCCTGCTGCCACTGCTCGCCGACAGTTGCCGTGCCTGCAGTGACTTCGGTGCCGCTACAAATGCGGGCGCGGGCCGAGGCGGTGCCAGGTTCGCGGTGTCTTGTGCCTGTAGGTGGCGGGCAGTGAGGGTGGTTTCCTGCTCGCGGCGGGATCAGTACCGGCCGGGTGTCTAGGGCTTGGTGGCTGTTCCTGCTGGCATGGAGAGGTGGACGTGGCCGCTGGCGGCAGGGAGCCCGGCCCATTCGCGTACGTCGGCGAGCCCGGGCGGGTCGTCGCGGAGATTCCATCCGGTGAACAGAGCGCGGATCTCGGCGGTGGTGCGGGCCTGGGGGTCGGCGGGCCCGTGGCGGTAGGCGTCGGCGACCTCGGAGACCTGGAGGGGGTCGGCTCCGTCGCTGGCGGCGTGGGAGATGGCGAGCCAGCTTCCGGGCGGGACGGCGTCCTTGTAGCGGCTGATGAGGGGCTGGAGGTCGCCGCTGATGAAGTGGAGGACGGAGATGAGGAGGATCGCGACGGGGCGGGTGAGGTCAAGCGGCCCGCTGACGGCGGCGAGGACCGCGGCGGGGTCGCGGATGTCGGCCTGGATGACGTGGGTGCCGGGGGCGCGGCGTTCGGCGCGGGAGTGGGCGAGGACGACGGGGTCGTTGTCGACGTATGCGATCCGCGCGGCGGGCTGGAGCCTGCGGGCGGTCTCGTGGACGTTGGGGCTGGTGGGGATTCCGGCTCCAAGGTCGAGGAACTGGGTGACGCCGGCCCCGGCGGCGGCACGGACGCTGCGGGTGAGGAAGGCACGGTTGGCCCGGGCGAGTTCGGGCAGGTCAGGGATGGCGGCGATGGCGCGGCTGGCGGCTTCGCGGTCGGCGGGGTAATTGTCCTTCCCGCGGAGCAGGTAGTCGTAGATCCGGGCCGGGGCGGGCACGGCGGGATCGAACGGGGCGGGCGTGTGCGCCATGGGGCTGCGTCTCCGGGGTTAGGCGAAGCTTGATCCTAACCCTAGTCCGGTATGGCGGTGCGCTCTGCCCGGATGCTACTGGACTCGCGGGCATTGTTTTAGGGTGGCCGACGGGGTGACCCTACTCGGGGCTTGGCTGTCGTGGCGAGGCGCCTGGAGTGATGCATGCCGGTTTTGCCGGTCCTCCGGCAGGGCTGCTCGCACGTGTTTATGGTTTCCGCTTGCTGCCCTTGCGGGTGGTACTGCTGGGCGCCAGGGCTGCTCCACCGGGAGGACCGGCTCTACCATGACCTCGGCCGGCTCTCGTCGAACGCCACCCCGATGACCGCCGCGTTCGCGATCCTCGCCCTTCTCCTCACCCCGCGCCACGGAATCTGTCAACCTGTGTGAGGCGGCCGACTCGAAGTTACGGCTTCCTGCCCCAGATCTCGCATCCGTGAGAAGTGACAGGTAGTGGGCCTACAGGTACCAAAAGCGCTTCGGCGTCGTCTTCGTCGACTTCGCCACGCAGGCCCGTATCCCGAAGGCGAGCTCGAAGTTCTACGCGGACGCGGCCCGCACGAACACGATCCCGGCGCTGCCTGAGTAACACCTGATAAAGACGAAAAACGGAGAGGCTCCGGTAGGGAAGCGAGCCAGCTGACGGGCAGTCGGCAGCGTGCCGCTCGTCGCCGACGTGACTACGTGCCCGTTGCGCGCCCCCGCCGATGCGGTCGGGGTACCTAAGTCTGGCGACTTTGGGGTCGGAGGCCGTCCACGAGGAGATCAAGGAGTCTTCCGGCCTGCTCCCTCCGTCCGCTGGTGACGGTGAAGATGCCGAGAATGCTCGCCGCGACGTCGTCGGCCGTGACATCAGAACGCAGGCTGCCCGCGGCGCTCCCGGCCTGAAGGATGCTGGTGACCGCCGCGAGCAGCTCCCCGCGAGTCTCAGCCAGCGTGATCTCACCGGAGTCGATCATGCTGCGCAGAGTGTCGACCATGCCGTGCTTGGTCAAGAGCCAGTCGCCGAAGAGATCCATCCAGGCTCGCATCGCCTCGCTCGGCGGGAGCCGCTCCAGCAGCGTGTCCGCTCCTTGCGTGAGCCGCTGCACCTGGTCCTGATAGACGGCGTCGACAAGCACCTCCCTGGTGGGGAAATGCCGGTAGAGAGTGGCAATCCCGACGCCGGCCTCGCGCGCGATGGCCCGCATGGACGGTTCCGTGACGGACGCGGCGAAGGTCCTGGTGGCCGCCTCCAGCAGGGCCTCCCGGTTCCGCACGGCATCGGCTCGCAGCCCGGCCGGGTCGGCACTTACCAAAACGGATCACGCTCCACTTGTGTTAGGCTGATCGGCATAACCGGAACGCGATCCACTTTATGTGGCCGCGTCGGGATGCGCTATTTCGAGGAGACCCTGATGACGGGTTCTGACCCGGCGACCGCCACGATGCGCACGGTGCGATTCCACGAGTACGGAGAGCCCGCCAAGGTCCTGCATGTGGAGACCGTGCCGGTCCCCGAGCCGGGACCCGGCCGGATCCGCGTGGCCGTGCACGCGTGCGGGCTCGCCCCGGCCGACTGGGCACTGTGCCGGGGGCTGTTCGCGGGCGATCTGCCCCGGGGCATCGGCATCGACGTGTCCGGCACCGTCGACGCCGTCGGCGACGGCGTCGACGGCGTCAGCGTCGGCGACCTCATGCTCGGAACCGCCGACTGGCGCGGGGCATCGACCGCGGGCGCGTCGGACCGCGCGATCATGGACCGCTGGACCCCCATCCCCGCGGGCCTCGATCTCACGCAGGCGGCCGCGCTGCCGATGTCGGTTGACACGGCCTACCTGCATCTCACCATGCTCGGGCTCGACCCCGGCAAGGCGATCCTGATTCACGGCGCGGGGAGCACCATCGGATACGCCGCGGTGCAGATCGCGCTTCTGCGCGGGATGCGGGTGATCGCCGCCGCCGGACAGACCTACGCCCAACGGCTGCGCGATCTCGGCGCCGAGGTCACGTCCTACGGGGATGGCATGGCCGGACGCGTTCAGGCCATCAGCAACGGCCCGGTTGACCTCGTTCTCGACACGGCGCCAACTGGCGGTGCGCTGCCGGATCTCATCCAGATCGCCGGCGGCGACCCGAAGCGGGTGCTCACTTGCGGTGGCTCGGTCCCGGAGGCCGCGGAGCTCGGGGTCCGCGACAGCTTCCGCGAAGGACGGCCCGAGGGCGTCGACGCGCTGCCCGAGTTCGCCCGGCTGGCAGCCGAGGGCCGCTTCAGCATCCCCGTCGCCCGTACCTTCCCCCTGGAAGACTGGGAGACCGCTCTTGAGATCAGCCAGGGCGGCTACCCCCGGGGCAAGCTCATCCTGGTCCCGGCCTGACAGCCGGCCGACCGGATTAGCGTTGGGGCCAGCCGCTGGCGTCGAAGACGGCGATCGGGTCGAGGTAGTCCCGCCAGTGAGTCACTTTGCCGTCCCTGACCGTGATGATGGAGGCGAAGCGGTTGTCGTACGGCCGCCCCGTGCGGACCGACTCGCCGTGTACCTCATACTCCAGCACGGCCACCGACGCTTCCGGGTCCCGGTAGACGCGGAGATTGTCGGCGCTGCGCACAGCCATGTAGTCGTCGTAACCGCGGTACAGGTCGATCACCGCCTGCCGCCCGTCAACGCGCCGGGGGTAGCCGGGCACGGTGATCACGTACTCGATGACTACATCGTCGGCCAGCAGGTCGAAGTAATCCTCTCCGTCGGCCAGGCCCGCCAGCCCTTCGCGGATGATGCGGAAGAAGGGGCCGTCGGCACCGAAGTTCGAGCTGTCCCTGGTGTACTTGGTCACTTGTCCTCCGGAGCGCGTCGACGGCGAGGCGTCAGTTGATGTCGAACTCGTTGCCCTCGGGGTCCTTCATCCCCACCGCGTAGTGATCAAGTCCGCCGGCGTCCAGGGCCCCGGTGATCACGGCCCCGAGACCCGCCAGCCGCCCGGCCTCGGCGTCGACTCGCTGCCTGCGCACGGAAAGCGGCACGTTTCGGTCCGCCACCGCACGGCCGCCGCAATCGACTCAGCAATAACTCACTAATTCGAAATAATACACGATTAATGGCGACCACCGCCAGGCCAACCGGACCGCCACTCGCGACCCCACCGGCCCGTCCGCGGCGTCACGACCGCCCCGTGCGGCCAGCACCTTCCGCGGCGGTCGCGGGCAGCATCCCGTGGCAGGTCGCGGTACGCAACCACGAGATGGAGTCCTGGTAACCGCAGTACGGCTAGGCCGGCCAGCACGCCCGCTGGGACTTCCCGGGCGCACGGCCGGCCCGACCTACTGCATGTCCACCTGCGGCAACGTCGCGGTGCTCAGCCTCGCCAACGACGTGTCGTACGAGATCCCGGCGAACTTCGGGTATACCGGCGGCGCCCAGGTCGGGTGGCTCAGGAAAGTCCCTCGCGGCGTACCTCGGGCGACGCGCGCTAGTACTTCGCCCCGCTCGTCGATGAGTACAACGTGGACCTGGTCATCAACGGCCACAACCACATCTACGAGCGCAACAACCCGCTGATCAACGGCACGCAGACCTCGACCGCACCGATCGGCTCCACCATCACCCCCGCGACCCAGGGCACCACGTACGTCGTGGCCGGCGGGGCTGGTCAGCTTCGCACTTGGACGTTCACCTGCGGCGGCCGGGCACCGACGTTGCCGACCAGGATCTTGATCGATTCCGGGGCAAGGGTGATCCCCGCCCTGGCCTGCGATCCGGCCGCGGTGCCCTGCACAACCTGGGGGTTCTCCAGGCTGTAGTCCCAGGTGGTCAGCGACCCGCCGCTGAGACCGGTCACGCTCACCGTGACCGGGTTCGCGTCGTCGGTGTTCACCAGGCAGACCGACTCCACCCCGGACAGGTACGAGGCGAAGGCATAGACGGGACTCGCCCCCGCCGGAGTGACCTCGGTCAGCGCGGCTCCCGGAGCGGTCATCTTCGAGGCGAGCACGAAGCCCCAGTAGGCCGGCATCGGCGTGTCCAGCGCGGGTTCTTTGAGCCCCAGCTCGCTGACCGCCGCGCCGCTAGCGTGCGCGCTTGCCAACGCCGGCGTGATCGTGACAGCAGTGCTGGCGACGGCGGCGCCGGCGCTGTGCGCCGCTGTCAGCGGCTGGTCCAGCGTGATGCCGGTGCCCGCCGTGGTGATCGGGGCGCCGTCTGGGTGGCTGCGCCGCAGCGGGCTGGTCAGGACGAGACCGCTGCCGGCGTCGCGGGTGGCAGCGCCGATGGGGTGGCTGCGGCTCAGCGGCGCCGAGAGTGTGATCCCGGACCCGAGGTCCTGGGCGGCCGCGCCCGCCGCGTGTGCCGAGCGGACCGGACTGGACAGGATCACACCGGTGCCGGCGTCGAGCACCGTAGCTCCGGCCGAGTGCGCGGCGGACAACGCCGTCGAGAGCGTAATCCCGCTGCCGCTCGCCCCGGCGCTGCCCACGCTCTGGATCGTGCGGACTTCAAGCGCCGAGCCGGTGTCCACGGCGATGGGCTGCCCGTCGGTGAACCCGGCCACGCTCACGACCTTGACGACGGTGGCGCCGGCCGCGGCGGCTGCGGCTAGCTGTGTGGTGCTCTGCGCTCCCACTGAGGCGATCGCCGAGACGATCTCAAGGTTCGAGCCGGTGTCCAGCATGATCGGGTGTCCGACGGCGACGCCAGTCGCATTGGCCAGGTAGAGCGTGCGAGCACCTGGCTGCACGGCAGTGAGCAGCGTGGTCGCGGACGCGGCGCTTGAGCCGACGGCGGCGATAGTCCGCACCTCTTCGGCCGATCCGGTGTCCACGGTGACCGGGTCGCCGACGTAGTTGGCGATGCCGGTGTTGGAATTGGCCACCGACGCGACGTAGAGCATGGTGTCACCCGCCGCGGCCGGTGCGACCAGGGTGGTGCCGAGGCTGGAGGAGGTGCCGACCTGCGCGATGGTCGCCGTCTCGGCGGCGGCGCCGGTGCCGACCGTTACCTTCCCGCCGGGGACGAAGCCGACCGGCATGAACACCGGAATCGACTGGCCGCCCATGCCGGTGCCGACGATGCGCACCGTCCTGTCGCCGGCCGAGGCAGGCGCGGCCAGGGTGCCTGAGTCGGCGGCGCTGCCCACCGACTCCACTACCCGCGACTCGCCGTCCACGTTCACGGGCGTGCCCGGGGCAAAGTAAAGTTGGTAGTTGGTGTCGGCGCCTTCGGTGGTCAGGGTGAAAGTCTCGGCCACGTTGATCGTACGGTCGCCCGGGCGCGCCGCGGCGGCCAGCGTGGTGCTGCCGGGCAGGGCGGTGATCTTGCGCGATTCCTGGCCCGAGCCCGAGCCGATCGTGAACTGGTGCGCGTAGTGCAGGCCGCTGGCGTCGGTGACGCTGATGAAGCGCGCGCCAGCGGCGGCGGCCGCCGACAGCGTCGTGGCCGTGGGGCCGGGAGTGCCACTGCCGTTGGACAGGAAGCCGAAGTCGCCGTTCATGTCGTCGCTGTTGTGGACTTGCCACCACATGTAGGACTGGGCGCCCAGAGACAGGAAGCGCAGCGCGGTGGTCACCGCGTACAGCGCCGCCACCGGCTGGGCGTTGTAGACAATCTCGGACTGCGAGACGTTGGACTCGCTCACCACGATCGGCGTGCCCGGGTCGTATTCGTTCAGGATCGACCGGAGGTAGCTGACAGCACCGGGGATCCGCTCCACGGTCTCGAACAGCTGCCGGTTGGTCAGCAGCGGAATGCCGAAGATCGGGTACCAGTGGAAATCGACGAAGTCGACCTGGTCGGCGTTGGCCTTGAGCACCGTCCGGTTCCATAGGTCGGGGTCGGCCACCCAGGTGCCGGTGCCGCCGGAGACCGTACGGTCGATGGTCATCGGGAAGCCGACCCGGGTGGCCGGATCCACGGCGTGCATCGCCTCGAAATAAGGACGGACGTTGACCGCGAACGACTGCGGGGTGTGGGGGTCGGGATGCTGGTCGAACTCCCACGGCCCGTACTCCTCGTTGCCGAGCACCCAGACGGCTGACTTGGCCGAGTAGTTCGCGAAGGTCAGTGCGCTGCCGACCCACGCTGCCGCCGAGGCCGGCCCCTGGCTCAGCTGCCCGTAGTTGACCGTGATCATGGGAGCCGCGCCGATCTGCGCGAGCAGCTGCATGTACTCCGGCCAGGGCAGCGCGACGGTGGACTGCTGCCAGTTGGAGAGGTCGGCGCCCCCGCCACCGGGGTAACGGACGCGGCCGATGCGGGCGGCGGCAAGCAGCCCGGGCACCACCGCGTCGGCGAAGTTGCCGTCACCCGACGTGGTGTTCACCCCCAGAGCCTGCGCTGACATCTGATAACCGCCGGCCGGGGCCGATGCCTGCTCCGCCTTGCCCGGCGCGGAGGTCGTGGTCGCATTCGCGGTCGCCGGATCGGCCGACCCGCGCGCGGTAGTCGCGGCCAGTGCCGGTACCGGACGCACCAGCCCGGCCAGCGCGACGGCGCCGCCCCCCGCAGCGCCCCATCCGAGGAATCCTCGCCGGTTCAGACCCTTGCCCGCCGCAGCTGACTCACTTTCAGCCAGTTCCTCCACAGATGCCTCCAAAAGAGAACGATGTCAAAAATCTCCGCCAACGCTACAAGCGCCGGAGTCGGAAGTCACCCCAGCCACAACCGTTTCTTTCAGGTGGCAGTGTGCTCTTCCCGTGCCCGGATCGCGCTGCAGGTCGCCGAGCGAGACAACGCCGAGTTTCATGGCGGCTACAGCGTGGCGGACAGGTGCGCGGCGCGGATTCCCGTGCCGACCGGGGCGGCACTCAGCGCGAGCAGCAGCATCGCGATATTGGCCGCCGCGCCCGTGGCGGCCGCGGCGATGACGAGTGCCATGAGCGGGCGGGACAGCCGCAGCCGGGTTAGGCGGTCGAGTGAGTAGCGGCCGGGTCCGGCGGCGGCGAGGCTGAGCGCGGCGGCGAGGTTCGTGGCCGGCAGTTCGTAACCGCGGTTGGCTGGCCAACGCCGGCCTCATCGAGCGAACCGCCCCCGCACCCGCGCCCCGGCGCCATCTCGGATACGTCCTCGACGGGCTGCGCGCCCCGCCCGCTCGCCCGCGGCGCGGCCACCAGAGCGGGACCAGATCATCGAGGCGATGCGGGCGCTCGGGAAACGCTACGGCTGATCCGCGTGAGCCCGGGAGTACCGATCCAGGACCACCGGCGAACTGACGATGTCATCCATACTCAGCCGACGATGCCGCAGATGACGGCGCTGTTGGCAAACGCTAATCCGCTGGCGCTTACCGCTGGCCGAGAACGCGCTCGAGGGCGCGGGCGACCTCGTCGGCCAGGGTCGCGGCCGGGGCCGCCGCCGTCAATGACGGCGGCGGCTCCTGCGCCGCGTCGCGTACGTAGCGGCAGTCCAGGCACTCGACCTGGTCCAGCCGCCGGATCAGGTGCGCGCTGTCACAGCGGACGCACCGGTCGAGCTCGGGAGCCGCGAACGCGAGGCAGTCCGGGCAGATCAGCACCTGATGCTCGGCGAGCACGCCGCGCTTCCACTGGCTGGATTTCCCAGCCTCCGGGTCCACCTGTCGCGTGCCGCACCGGTAACACGGCATCCGATCCCCCCGATCAACTGCCCACGCCACCCACGCCGCCGCCACGTGACCCCACCGTCACGTGACTCACGGCCGCTCGCGGCCCCACCGCCGCGCACCTTCCCGCCATCACACTCGCGCTCACGACTAGGCGAGGTCGGCGAGCGCCTTCTGATAGTCGGCGATGTCCCGCGCCTGCGGGATCGGGTTGACCACCTTCCAGCGGACGACGCCCTCCTTGTCGATGACGAACGTGCCGCGGGTCGCCAGCCCCTTGGCCTCGTCGAACACGCCGTACTCGGTGGCCACTGACCCGTGCGGCCAGAAGTCCGCGAGCAGCGAGAACTCGAACTTCTCCGCGTCCGCCCACGCGCGGTGCGTGAACATCGAGTCCACCGAGACGGTGAGCAGCTCGACGTCCTCGCGCGCGGTCGCCTCGGGGAACGAGTCCCGCAGCCCGCACAGCTCGCCACTGCAGACAGGGCTGAACGCGAGCGGGTAGAACACCACCACGACGTTCTTCGCGCCGCGGAAACTGGACAGCTTCACCGGCGTGCCGTGCTGGTCGGATAGCTCGAAGTCCGGGGCGACGTCCCCGATCTCTACTGCCATGCCTGCATCCTCTCAGGGTTAGTCCGCGCGTGAAAGCCCACGCCCACGCTTGCCACGGCTAATCTAGCCAGTGGCCGGACGGCAGGCGGCACCGCCCCGTTCGGTATAACGGGCGTTTGATGGTTAGCGTCGTGCTTTAGGCGCCACCAGTCGCGAACCGGACCAGTCACGGCCCGCGCTCACACTCGAAGTCTGGGACAGCCCCGCGGTGGGCGCTGCCTCCCCGATGTCACTTGGCTCCACGTGGCCGGGGCGGCCCGCCTTCGGCGTCAGCAGCCAGATGTACCCCCCGTCGGTAAGCGGCGCCGTCACGTCGACAAGTGCGTCGACGAGGTCGCCGTCCTCCTCTCGCCACCACAGCAGCACTACGTCGACAACGTCTTCGTAGTCCTCGTCCACGAGTTCGACGCCCTCAACCGCCACGATCGCGTCTCGCAACTGCTCGTCGCAATCGGTGTCGTAGCCGATCTCCTGCACCACCTGGCCCGGTTTGATTCCGAGCCGCTCGGCCTGGCCGCGTTCATCCTGCGCCTGGCGCGCGGTCGCGCTCACTGACTTTCCTCCTGAATCCTTCCCCGCGTCCCCCAGCCGCTGTGCGCGTCAGTGGCCGCGTCAGAACTTCTTGTTGGGACAGTTCACACTGGGTCGGCCCCTTGCGCAAGTGGCAATCCGCTCCGCGTGCAAAACCGCTCCCATTTATTGATCTTCCCGCCGCGAACTGCCCTACCCGGCCGGAGCCGGTCCCACCCGGCGGAAGCCGGGCGTGACATGCGGCGACACGTACCGTAACGTACGTCACGGCCCCGCGCATCCGTAAAGCACGCTGCCGTTTCCGGGAAATGCGTCTTCCCGCTGTCGCGCCGGGCGCGTCGTCACTCACCCGTTAAATGCTGTCACGGGATGGAGCGCTACCGCCGGGTAGAGATGAAAATCTCGTCAAGACGTACGACGATTGACCCATACGAGAATGTGAGATTTAGCGGCCAACAGCCGCCCCGAACCGCGAAGGCGAGGCTGCAACCGTGGCTTCCGGACGCCAGCGTTATACCGTCATCAGCGACGGCCTGCCCACCCAGCTGCCGGACATAGACCCCGACGAGACCCGCGAGTGGCTCGACTCCTTCGACTCCGTCACCAGCGCGCGCGGCCGCGAGCGGGCCCGTTACCTCATGCTCCGCCTGCTCGAGCGGGCGCGCGAGCAGCAGGTCGGCGTGCCCGGCCTGCGCTCCACCGACTACATCAATACGATCCCGCCGGAGAAGGAACCCTGGTTCCCCGGCGACGAGTACGTGGAACGCCGCATACGCGCGTACATCCGGTGGAACGCCGCGATCATGGTCTCCCGCGCGAACCGCCCCGGCGGCGCGGGAGTAGGCGGACATATCGCCACATATGCCTCGGCCGCGAGCCTCTACGAGGTCGGCTTCAATCACTTTTTCCGTGGCAAAGATCACGGTGAATCGGGCGACCAGGTCTTCTTCCAGGGCCACGCCGCGCCCGGCATCTACGCCCGCGCTTTCCTCGAGGGCCGGCTGACCCGTGAACAGCTCGACGGGTTCCGGCAGGAGCTGTCGGGCAAGGGCGGCGGGCTCCCCTCCTACCCCCACCCGCGCCTGATGCCGGACTTCTGGGAGTTCCCCACGGTATCGATGGGCCTCGGCGCGATCAACGCGATCTACCAGGCGCGGTTCAACCGGTACCTGCTGGCCCGCGAACTGCACGACACGTCCCGGTCCCACGTGTGGGCGTTCCTCGGCGACGGCGAGATGGACGAGCCGGAGGCCCTGGGCGCGATCGGCCTCCCGGCGCGCGAGGAGCTCGACAACCTGACGTTCGTGATCAACTGCAACCTGCAGCGGCTCGACGGCCCGGTACGCGGTAACGGCAAGATCATCCAGGAGCTCGAGTCGTTCTTCCGCGGCGCCGGCTGGAACGTGATCAAGGTCATCTGGGGCCGCGACTGGGATCCGCTGCTGGCCCGGGACACCGACGGCGTGCTGGTCAACAAGATGAACACCACGCCTGACGGCCAGTTCCAGACCTACGGCGTGGAGTCCGGCGCGTACATCAGGGAGCACTTCTTCGGCGACGACCCGCGGTTGCGGGAGATGGCCGCTCCCCTGTCCGATGACGAGCTGCGCAACCTGTCGCGAGGCGGGCACGACTACCGCAAGGTCTACGCGGCGTTCAAGGCCGCCCGCGAGCATGTCGGCCAGCCGACCGTGATCCTGACCCACACGATCAAGGGCTGGACGCTCGGCAAGGACTTCGAGGCCCGCAATGCCACCCACCAGATGAAGAAGCTCACCCGCGATGAACTGCGGGAGTTCCGCGACCGCCTGTACCTGCCCATCCCGGACAGCGAGCTGGACAAGGAGCTCCCGCCGTACTACCACCCGGGCGAGAACTCCGACGAGATCCAGTACATGAAGGAGCGCCGCGCCGCCCTCGGCGGCGTGCTGCCCCGCCGCGTGGTGCGGGCCAAGCCGCTCCCCCAGCCCCCGGACTCGGTGTACGCCGAGTACCGCAAAGGCTCGGGAAAGCAGTCCGTCGCGACCACGATGGCGTTCGTCCGGATCCTCAAGGACCTCATGAAGGACCCCGTCATCGGTGACCGGTTCGTGCCTGTCATACCCGATGAAGCACGGACGTTCGGGATGGATTCGCTCTTTCCCACCGCCAAGATCTACTCGCCGTTCGGCCAGACCTACGAGGCGGTCGACCGCAACCTGCTGCTGTCGTACAAGGAGTCCGAGCGCGGGCAGATCCTCCACGAGGGCATCTCCGAGGCCGGCGCGATGGGCTCGGTCATCGCCGCCGGGTCCTCGTACGCCACGCACGGGACCCACATGATCCCGGTATACGTGTTCTACTCGATGTTCGGCTGGCAGCGGACCGGGGACCAGATGTGGGCGCTCGGGGACCAGCTCGGCCGGGGCTTCCTGCTGGGCGCGACGGCGGGCCGGACGACGCTGACCGGCGAGGGCCTGCAGCACAACGACGGGCACTCGGTCCTGCTCGCGTCCGTCTCCGAGGCGTGCGTCGCCTACGATCCGGCCTGGGCGTACGAGATCGCCGTGATCGCCCGCGACGCCCTGCGCCGCATGTACGAGGCCACGCCGGAGCACCCGGACGGCGAGAACATCTTCTACTACCTCACCGTCTACAACGAGCCCTACCCGCAGCCCGCCGCCCCGGACGTCCCGGGCCTCGAGGAAGGCATCTTGCGCGGCCTGTACCAGTACGCGCCCCCTTCCCCGTCACGAACGCAGGACCCTCCGTCGGCTCAGCTCCTCGCCTCAGGTGTGGCCCTGCCGTGGGCGCTGCGCGCGCGGGAGCTGCTCAGCGCCGACTGGGGCGTGTCGGCCGCCGTGTGGTCGGCCACGTCGTGGACCGAACTGCGGCGCGACGCCCTGGCGGCGGAGTCGTGGAACATGCTGCACCCGTCGGAACCGCCGCGCGTCCCGTACGTGACGTCGGCGCTGTCCGGCGCCCAGGTGTCCGGCGCCCCGGTGTCCGGCGCTGCGGCGTCCGCTCCCGGGCCGTTCGTGGCCGTCTCCGACTGGATCAAGGCGGTCCCCGACCAGATCGCCCGCTGGGTACCCGGGGCGTACACCTCCCTCGGCACGGACGGCTTCGGCTTCTCCGACACCCGCCCGGCGGCTCGCCGATTCTTCCACGTGGACGCGGAATCGATCACCCTCGCGGTCCTGACGGAACTAGCCAAATCCGGCGCGGTGGACCGCTCCGCCCCCGCCCAGGCGATCACGAAGTACAAACTCGACCTCCCGATCTCCGAGTCCCTCGGCTAGCATCCGCCGCTGACGTGGCACGCTGGAGGGATGCAGGCGAAGCGGGAGGCCACCGGGGACGCGCGGGTGCATCCGGAGACGCTGGCGCGGATCGAGCGGGCGACGGGCGCGCTCGGGACCGCCGCGATCGCCGCGCTGGACGAGCGGCTCCCCTGGTACCGGAAGATGTCCGCCGAGAACCGCTCCTGGCTCGGGCTGCTGGCCCAGGCAGGCATCGCCGCCTTCGTGGAGTGGCTAAAGCATCCCGAGCGCTCCCGGCCCGCCGCCGCCGAGGTCTTCGGCACGGCCCCGCGCGAGCTGGCCCGCGCGGTCAGCCTCCAGCGGGTCGTCGAGATGGTCCGGGTGATCATCGACGCGGTCGAGACGCACGTGGAATCGCTCGCCTCGCCCGGCCACGAGGCCGAACTGCGCGAGGCCGTCCTCGTCTACGCACGGGAGATCGCGTTCAGCGCCGCGCAGGTGTACGCGCGCACCGCCGAGGCGCGCGGCGCCTGGGACGCGCGGCTCGAGGCCCTCGTCGTGGACTCGCTCGTGCGCGGCGAGGCGGCCGAGTCGCTGAACTCGTGGGCGTCGGCGCTGAACTGGTCGTCCTCCCCGGTCTCGGTGATCGCCGGGAACATCAACGGCGAGGATCCCGAGCCGGTCATCGACGAACTGCGTACCGCGGCGCGCCGCGCCCGGCTCGACCTGCTGGCCGGGGTGCAGGGCGCGCGGCTGATCCTCGTGCTGGGCGGCACCGACGACCCGATGGCGACGGCGGAGAAGTTCTCCGGCCGGTTCGGTCCCGGGCCGGTCGTGGTCGGGCCGGCGGTGCGGGACCTGCGCTCGGCGTCGGTGTCCGCCCGGGCGGCGCTCGCCGGGCTGCGCGCCGCGCCCGCGTGGCCGGACGCGCCGCGCCCCGCCAGCGCTGACGAACTGCTGCCGGAACGCGCGCTGGACGGCGACACCGAGGCGGCCAGCGTCCTCGTCGCCGAGGTCTACGAGCCGCTGCTGGCGGGCGGCGCGGCGCTGGTCGACACGCTTACCGCCTACCTGGAGCAGGGCTCGTCGCTGGAGGCCACCGCACGCCTGCTGTTCGTCCACCCGAACACGGTCCGCTACCGCCTGCGCCGCGTCACCGACCTCACCAACTACACCCCCTCCGACGGCCGCGACGGCTTCACGCTGTGGGTCGCCATCATCCTCGGCCGCCTCGCGGCCCGCCGCTCCTCCTGACCCGAAACCCGGCCCGGGGATCGTGGAGCGGGCGAAACCATCGCGAGTGACTGGCCGGCGACAGCCAGGTGAACTATATATGGAGGAAAGCTACAAATCTTCGGCACGAAAGTTCGTGTCGATCGTGACCAGGGTGGCGGACTTCTACAGGGCAAGGTTAACAGCGTGCTGATCATCACGGCGCCCGGCCAGGGCGCTCAGACTCCCGGCTTCCTGTCACCGTGGCTGGAGCTTCCCGGTGTCGCCGAGCAGATCGGCGGCTGGTCCGAGCTGGCGGGACGCGACCTTATCCGCCTTGGCACCACCGGCACCGCCGAGGAGATCACCGACACCGCCGTCGCGCAGCCGCTGCTGGTGGCGGCGGCCCTCGCGGTGGCCGGACTGCTGCCCGGCGAGCCCGACGCGGCCGCCGGCCACAGCGTCGGCGAGCTCGGCGCGGGCGTGATCGCGGGGGTCATCAGCGCCGCCGACGCGATGCGCCTGGTGCGCGTGCGCGGCGGGGCCATGGCCAGCGCGTGCGGCAACGAGGCCACCGGGATGACCGCGGTGCTGGGCGGCGATGAGGACACCGTGCTGACCGCGATCGCGGCGGCCGGCCTCACCCCCGCCAATGTGAACGGCGCCGGGCAGATCGTCGCCGGCGGAACCCTGCCTCAGCTGGAGGCGTTCGCCGCCAGTCCCCCGCCCGGCGCCCGGCTGCGCGCCCTCCAGGTCGCCGGGGCCTTCCACACCGAGCACATGGCGCCCGCGGTCAGCGCCCTCGCCGAGGCGGCGGCCGGGGTCGTCACGAAAGACCCGGCCAGCACGCTGCTGTCCAACGCGGACGGCGGCGTCGTGACTTCCGGGCAGGACTGGATCCAGCGCATCGTCGCCCAGGTCGCCGCGCCGGTCCGCTGGGACCGGTGCATGGCCACCATGACGGAGATCGGCGTGACCGCGCTGCTCGAACTGCCCCCCGCCGGCACCCTGGCGGGCCTCGCCAAGCGGGGCCTGAAGGGCGTCGAGACCCTCGCGCTGAAGACGCCGGACCAGCTGGACGCGGCCCGCGCGCTCTTCGCGGCACATTCGGCCCGCGCGGTCGGCACGGCCGGTTCGACCGGCCCGGCCGACGCGGGTTCATCAATCAGGGAGGCACAGTGAACGGAGTGCGGGTACTTGCGTTCGGCGGGTACCAGCCGGACAAGGTGGTCACCAACGACGACCTTGCCAAGCTCGTCGACACCAACGATGAGTGGATCCGCTCCCGGGTCGGGATCGAGAGCCGCCGGATCGCGGCGGACGACGAGACCGTCACCGACATGGCCGAGGCCGCGGGCGCGAAGGCCCTCGCCGCCAGCGGCCTGAGCCCGGACGACATCGACCTCGTGATCGTGGCGACCTGTACGCCGGAGACGCAGATCCCGAACGTCGCCGCCAGCGCGGCGTACCGGCTCGGCATCAAGGCCCCGGGCGCGTTCGACCTGAACGCCGCCTGCGCCGGCTTCTGCTACGCCATGAGCGTCGCGGCCGACGCGGTCCGGGCCGGCAGCGCGCGTCACGTGCTCGTGATCGGCGCCGAGAAGCTGAGCTCGTGGATCGACTGGACCGACCGGTCAACGTGCATCATCTTCGCCGACGGCGCCGGCGCCGTCATCGTCGGCCCGACCCCCGAGGGCGAGCCGACCGGCATCGGCCCCGTGGTCTGGGGCAGCGCCGGCGACCAGGCCGAGCGGATCGCGATCTCGGAGCGGAACGGCTACCTCCACCAAGACGGGCAGGCCGTGTTCCGCTGGGCGACGACGGCGCTGGCACCGGTCGCGGCGGAGGCCTGCGCGCGGGCCGGGGTGAAGCCGGAAGACATCTCGGCGTTCATCCCGCACCAGGCCAACCTCCGGATCATCGAGCCGATCGCCCGGAAGCTGGGCATCCCGCGCGAGCGCGTCGCCGACGACATCGTGCACGCGGGGAACACCTCATCGGCGTCGGTCCCGCTCGCGCTGGCCCGGATGGCCGAGCAGGGACGCCTGGTGCCGGGCACCCCGGCGCTGCTGCTGGCCTTCGGCGCGGGGCTGTCCTACGCCGCGCAGGTGATCACGCTACCCTGAGCCCGCCCCCCAACTTCGGGCGCACGCTTTCCGTTAACCCACAGCATCCATCCCGTTCGCTACACATGAGGAGAGACAGTGACTGAGCAGGAGATTCTCGCCGGCCTGGCCGAGATCATCGACGAAGTCGCCGGCGTGCCGGCCGACGACGTGACCCCCGAGAAGAGCTTCGTCGAGGACCTCGACATCGACTCCCTGTCGATGGTCGAGATCGCCGTCGCGGCGCAGGACAAGTTCGGCGTCGAGATCCCGGACGAGCAGCTCAAGGACCTGAAGACCGTCCAGGACGTGATCAACTTCGTCAGCAAGGGCGCCTGACGAAGGCAATGGCCGCCTCGCGGGGCAGCGGTTCCGCGAGGCTCCCGGGGTAGTAGCCCTCGCGGGCCGAACATCGAGCATGAGAAGGAGTGTCCAGTGAGCAGCAAAGATCGGGCTAGCGTCGTCATCACGGGTCTCGGCGCTACCACGCCGCTCGGCGGTGATGTCGCGTCTACCTGGTCGGCGATGCTCGCCGGGACCAGCGGGGTGCGGGCCATCACCGAGGAGTGGGCGGACAAGCTCCCGGTGAAGATCGCCGCCCCCGCGGCCGCCGACCCGGTGGATGTCGTCGGTCGGGTGCAGGCCCGCCGGATGGACCGCTGCGAGCAGCTCGCGCTCGTCGCGGCCCGCGAAGCGTGGGCCGACGCGGGCGCCCCCGAGGTGGACCCGTTCCGGCTCGGCGTGGCCGTCACCAGCGGCATCGGCGGCATCGGCTCGACCCTGACGGCGTATGACGCGCTGAACGACCGGGGCTGGAACCGCATCTCCCCGTATACGGTCCCGATGCTGATGCCGAACGGCGCCGCCGGCTGGATCAGCATCGAGTTCAAGGCACGGGCGGGCGCGCACGCGCTGGTGAGCGCGTGTGCGTCCGGCGCCGAGTCGATCGGCTACGGCATGGACATGATCCGCTCGGGCCGCGCCGATGTCGTCATCGCCGGCGGCACCGAGGCGGCGATCATGGCCCTGAACATCGGGGCGTTCGCCGCGATGCGCGCCATGTCTACCCGCAACGACGATCCGGAGCACGCGTCACGGCCGTTCGACAAGGGACGTGACGGCTTCGTCCTCGGCGAGGGCGCGGGCGTCGTGATCCTGGAGTCCCGTGAGCACGCGGTGGAGCGCGGTGCGCGCATCTACGCGGAGGCGGCGGGCGCGGGCTACTCGGCCGACGCCTACCACATCTCCCACGGGCTGCCCGACGGTTCGGGCGTGCGGTTCGCGATCGACGCCGCCGTCAAGGACGCTGGCATCACGCTGGAGCAGGTCGTGCACATCAACGCGCACGCCACGTCCACTCCGGAAGGCGACCCGCTGGAGGCGATCGCGATCGCGGACGCCTTCGGCGACGCGGCTTCCGGCGTCGTGGTGTCGGCGACGAAGTCGATGACCGGGCACCTGCTCGGCGGCGCCGGCGCCATCGAGAGCGTCGCCGCCATCAAGGCCCTCGCCGACCGGGTCGCGCCGCCGACTGTCAACCTCGACGACCTCGACGAGATCGTGACGATTGACATCGCGACGAAGGCGCAGTCCCTCGCGCCGCGGACCGACGGGCCGATGGCGGTGCTGAACAACGCGTTCGGCTTCGGCGGGCACAACGTCACGCTCGCCTTCACCGAGTACGTCCCGGACGAGGACGACTAGCCGCCCGGCCGGCCCGGCCCGGCCCGAAATAGGTGTACGGGAACACCGTCGCCCTGGCGACGGTGTTCCCGTACAGCTCCGGTGCTGGGACCTTAGTCGTTGGACCAGTCCCGGGTGCACAGCACGAGCCGGTAGCCATCCGGGTCTTCCACCGTCACGCCGCAGGCGTCCCAGTAGGGATTGCGCGACGGCACCCGTTGTCCGCCGTGCTGTTCCAGGCGCGCCACGAGATCATCCGGCACGGCCTCGCCGAGGTAGATGACCAGCAGATCCTCGTCGGTCGGGCGCGGTCGCACCGGGTCGGCGGGGTCATGCGTCAGTTCCAGGTGCCAGCCCGCGTCCGGCCAGCCGGCCATCAGCAGGTCGTGGGAATGCGGCGTCCCGTCCGCCGTCTTCCGGAAGAGTTCCCGCAGTCCCAAGCCGGAGATCCAGAACCGCTCCGCCGCCGCGATGTCCCGCGTCGGCCGCGCGATCCGCACATGCGCCCGTCCATCCACCGCCACGTCTTCCTCCTCAGCTCAACACCGATGGGTTCACCTTCGCACAGCCATGACGCTTCCGGCCTAGACCGGAGGGGCGAAGCCGGGGTCCGGAGCCGAGGCCGTTGAGGCTGGCGGGGCCGCGGAGGCGGCGGGCGGCGCCGGGGGCGGGGTGAACGGGGCTGCGGTGTATCCGGCCGTCGGCGGGGGCGCGAGGCGGGCGTATTCGCGGCGGCGGCGTTCGGCCAGGACCACACCAAGGAAGTAGACCGGGGGCATGCCCGGCGGGGGCGCCGGGGACACGCGGGCAGCGATGTCGGCGGCCAGCTGCAGGCCGAGCTGCTCGCGGGCCGGGGAATGCAGGTCGATGTAGCGCGTCAGGTAGCTGGTGGCCGATGCGGCGAGGTGGTCCGGCAGGGCGGACAGGTCCAGCGACGCCGCCCAGGCGATGAGCGGCGGGGTCATCGGCGGCACGATTCCGCCGGCGGCGGGGAACGCCGGCCCGGGATACGCGGCCCCGGGGTAGGCCGGGGCCGGGTAGTTGACCATGGCCGCGCGGGGGGCGCGCTCGCGCAAGGCGAAAGTACCCGCGAAGATGTCGCCGAGACGCTTGCCACGGGACGAGAACAGGGACGTGATGAGGGCGGGCACGCCGATCAGGACCCAGCACTCGATGGCACCGGCCAGGGCTCGCACGAGTGCCTGCCGGAAGCGTTCCGGGCCGCCGTCGTCCGCGACTATCCGCAGGCCGAGGGCCATCTTCCCCGGGGTCCGCCCCCGGCTCAGCGTCTCGAAGATCAGCGGGTAGCCGACGACCACCAGGACGTACCCGGTGACGAAGATCGCCGCGACCCAGGCGGAGTTCAGCCCGGAGTCGGCCGCGAAGCCGACCAGCCCCAGGATGACGAGCAACAGCGGCACCTGGATGAGCATGTCGATAAGATGGGCGAGCATTCTGGTAGGGAACCGCGCGCACGGCAGGTCCAGGACTACCGCGTCCCCGGTGACGATTTCCTCCACGCGCTAAGCCTATTCGTTTATGGTGCTATGCGTGGATAATGAGGCGTTCGCCGCCGCGCACCAGGCCGAGTGGGATCGGCTCGCCGTCCTCGTCGACCGTAGCAGGCGGCTCACCGGCCCCGAGATCGACGAGCTCGTCGAGCTGTACCAGCGCGCCGGGACGCACCTGTCCAGGCTCCGTGCGGGCGTGAGTGCCGTTCCCGGCCCCAACGGGTCCGCCGACCCGGTGCGGACCGCCCAGCTGACGACGCTCGTGGCACGTGCCCGCGCGGCCGTGACCGGCGCGCATGTCCCCTCGTGGCAGCTCGTGGCCCGGTTCGCCCGCTACGGCTTTCCGGCCGCCGTCTACCGGGCACGGTGGTGGTGGCTCGGCGCGGCCGCCGGCTCCCTCCTGGTGGCCGTGGTCACCGGCTGGTGGATCGCCCGCGATCCCGGCGTCCAGTCGGCGCTCCTGCCGCCCGCCGAGGCGAAGGCCCTCGTACAGCAGCAGTTCCAGGGCTACTACACGGCCAGCCCGGCCGCGTCGTTCGCCGCGAAAGTGTGGACGAACAACGTGTGGGTCGCCGCGGAGGCGCTGATCTTCGGGATCCTGCTCGGCATCCCCACCGTCTTCGTGCTCTTCGAGAACTCGCTGAACCTCGGCGTGAACGCCGGCTACCTGTTCGCGCACAGCAAGGGCGTGCTGTTCTTCAGCCTGATCCTGCCCCACGGCATGCTGGAGCTGTCCGCGGTGTTCCTCGCCGCCGCGGCGGGCCTGCGGCTCGGCTGGACCGTGATCGATCCCGGCAACCGGCGGCGCGGGCAGGCCCTCGCCGAAGAGGGCCGTGCGGCCGTCACGATCGCCATCGGGCTGATCGTCGTGCTCGGGGTGTCCGGGGTCATCGAGGCGTTCGTCACCCCGTCCCACCTGCCTACCTGGCTGCGGATCGGGATCGGCGCGGCCGCGGTGGCCGCCTTCATCGCCTATGCGCTCGTCTTCGGCCGCCGGGCGGTCGCGGCGGGCCACACCGGTGACATCGAGGAAGCGCCGGACCTCGTCCCGGTGGCGTAACACCGGACAGCTCACAGGCGCCCGGCGCCCTTCAGGGCTAGGTACGCGTCGGCCAGCGCCGGGGCCAGGCGCGCGGGCGGGGCATCGACCACGGTCACGCCGAGCCTGGTGAGCTGGGCGGACACCTCGGCTCGTTCGGTCAGGGACTTCGCCGCCGCGGCGGCCGAGTAAACGGCGCCCGCCTCTCCGCGCCCGGCGGCCAGCTCCGCCACCCTGGGGTCGGTCACGGCACCGACGAGGAGCTCGTGGCGAGTGGCGACCGCACGGAACTCGGGCAGCAGCGTCACGGACGGGTTCAGGTCCGTCAGCAGCACGACCAGGCAGCGGCGCCGCGCGTGGCTCAGCACGGTCGCGGCGAGCAGGCGCCCGTCGGACTCGGTCAGCTCCGGCTCCAGCGTCGCCATCGCGTCGGTGACGGCGGCGAGCGCCGACGTGCGTGGCGGGGCGAGGACGCGGGCCCGGACGCGCTGGTCGGCGGCGATCAGGTCCACCCGGTCCCCCGCCTGGCTGGCCAGCGCCGTCAGCAGCTGGGTCGCGTCCATCGACGCGTCCAGGCGCGGGAAGCCGCCCACGCGGCCGGCGGACGTGCGCCCGGTGTCGAGGACGATGACGACGCGCCGGTCCCGCTCGGGCCGCCAGGTGCGGACGAGGACGTCCCCGCGCCGCGCCGTCGACCGCCAGTCGATCGACCGCACGTCGTCACCGATCACGTACTCCCGCAGTGAGTCGAACTCGCTGCCCTGCCCGCGCCGCGCGGCCAGCACCTGCCCGTCCAGCTCGCGCAGCTGCGCGAGCTTCGCCGGCAGGTGCTTCCTGCTCTGGAAAGGCGGCAGGGCGCGCACGGTCCAGTCCAGCCGCCTGCCGCTTTGCCGCCCCGCCAGCCCCAGCGGGCCGAACGAGCGCACTGTCACCCGGTCGGCCCGGCAGTCGCCGTGCCGTCGCGGGACGAGCGTGGTGGTGAGCAGTGCCTGGCCGCCCCGCTCGATCCGGAGGGTCCGGCGGGCCGGGGTAGCGTTGGCAGACGGCGGCCAGGCGTCGCGGACCTGCGCGCTGAGCCTCCTGTTGCTGGTGTTCACGATCGTCGTGGTGACCGTGGCCGTCTCGCCCGTGCGGACGCGGGCGTCGCCCGTGCGCTTGAGGTCCAGGGCCCTGACCGGGACGGCGAGAACGATGTCGGCGATGATCGCGGCGAGGAGCAGGCCGTCGATGGCGACGACGGTGGCCGTCGACCGTATCGCGATGACGACGAGCACGGCCGCCAGCGCCACCGCGGCCGCACGGCCGCTCAGTGCCATCGTCTTGCCTCGCCGGCCGGGGTCACCGGGGCACCGGAACGGAGGCCAGAATGCCGTCGAGGACGCCCTCGGGGGTGACGCCCTCCAGCTCGGCCTCGGGCCGCGGCTGGACGCGGTGGCGCAGCGTCGGCTTGGCCAGGGCCTTGACGTCATCGGGGATGACGTAGTCGCGGCCCGCCAGCCAGGCCCAGGCGCGGCTCGTGGCGAGCAGCGCGGTGGCGCCGCGCGGGGACACGCCCAGGCGCAGGCTCGGCGACTGCCGCGTCGCGCGGCACAGGTCGACGATGTAGCCCGCGATCTCCGGCGATACCTTCGTCTCGCTCGCGGACTGCCTGGCCGCACGCAGCTCGGCCGGACCGGCCACCGGGCGGATAGCGGACAGGTCGCGCGGGTCGAAGCCAGCGGCGTGCCGGGTGACGAGGTCGATCTCGGCGTCACGCTCGGGGACGGTGACCAGGAGCTTGAGGAGGAACCGGTCCAGCTGCGCCTCGGGGAGCGGGTAGGTGCCCTCGTACTCGACCGGGTTCTGGGTCGCGGCGACGAGAAACGGGTCCGGCAGCGGCCGCGGACGGCCCTCGACCGAGACCTGCCGCTCTTCCATGGCCTCGAGGAGCGCGGCCTGGGTCTTCGGCGGCGTGCGGTTGATCTCGTCGGCCAGGAAGATATTCGTGAACACCGGGCCCTCGCGGAACTCGAACTCGGCGGTGCGCGCGTCGTAGACCAGGGACCCGGTGACGTCGCCGGGCATGAGGTCCGGGGTGAACTGCAGGCGCTTGGCGTCGATGCTCAGCGTGCTCGCCAGCGACCGGGCCAGGAGGGTCTTGGCCACGCCGGGGACGCCCTCGAGGAGGACGTGGCCACGGGCCACGAGGGCGATAAGCAAGCCGGTCACGACCTGGTCCTGGCCGACCACGGCCTTGGCGATCTCGGCGCGCACCGCGCCGAGGGCCTCGCGCGGATCGCGCGCGCCGTAGCGGTCGTAGGGATCTGGGGGCGTCACGATTGACGTACCTTCCGTTCGAGGGTGTCCAGGTCGCCGGCGAGGGCGACCAGCTGCGCGTCGTTGCCGGGCGGCGGACCGTAGAGCAGGGCGGTCACGTCGTCCGGGGAATCGCCGGTGCGGGCCGAGATCGTGCGGGCCGCGACGGCCGCGGCGCTGTCCGTTTCGCCGCCGGTGCCCGTCCTCGAACCAGTGCCCGTGCCGGTGAGGCGGCTGATGCGGTCGCGGGCGGCCTGGCGCAGCTCCGCGGCGGCGCGGTCGCGGGCGCGGCGGGCCCGGTAGAGGCGGCCGTGTCCCTCGACGGTCTCCGACGCGCGGACGATCACGGGCAGGCGCTCGGCGACGAGCGGGCCGAGGCGGCGGGCCCGCCACGCGGCGGCCAGCAGGGCGGCGATCGCCAGCTGGATCACGATCAGGTACACCGGCCACGGCACGAGGCTGGTGAACGAGCGCTGCCCGGTCCCGGTCGCCTGGGCCACGGCGTTCGGCGACGGGGCGACCCAGTAGATCGTCCGCGCGTGCCGCAGGAGGTTGAGGGCGAGCGCGGCGTCGCCGTCGGACGCCAGGTACTGGTTGGTGAGCGGGTCCCCGCTGCCGAGGACGCTGATCGTGCGGCCCTTGTCGGTGTAAGCGACCATCGCGTAGCCGCCGGCGGAGGGATAGCAGGCGGCGGCGCGGGGGTTGCCGGTCTCCAGGACCGTGCCGCCGACGTACACGCTGCCCGCGAGGTTGGCGGACTGGTCGTTGCACAGCGGTGGCAGCACGCCGGGGCCGGCGGACTGGCCGGTGGCGACAACGGCGGGCGCGATCGCGCTCAGCGCGGCCGGGGTGGGGCCGACAAGGAGAATGTCCCCGGGGAAACGGCTGGCCGCGGTCAGCTGCGCGCGGGTCAGGTCGCCGGGGCTGGTGAGAATCTCCAGGTTTCCGGCGCTCGTGCCGCCGGCACTGGCGGCGTTCTCCGGGACCCGCGTGCTGACCACGTGCTGCCCGCGGGCCGCCAGCAGGTCGAAGAGGGCGTGCCCGCCGGACGGGCCGGTGTCGCCCGGGTCGAGGTAGTTCGTCGCGGGCGGCTGCAGCAGCGCGATGACGACCCCGGCGGCGAGCACCACGAGCCCGAGCAGGATCGGCAGGCGCCAGCTACGGATTATCGTCCTGGTTTGCGTGGTGCCGCTCATGGCGCGCTCCTGGCCAGAGCCGAGTCAGCGGCGAGGGCGTCGTCGAGGTCGCGCAGCCGCTCGTAGCCGGCCGCCGTGCCTATGCCGTAGCCGTAGCGGATCCGGTCGAACGCCCGGGCCGCCTCGAGCAGGTCGCTCCCGTGTGCCGGGAAGCGCGCGCCCGCCTGGGCGGCCAGTTCGTCCGCGGTCCGGCCCGCGTCCGGGACCAGGACGCCGCGTTCCTCGCAGCTCACCGCGATGGCCCGCAGTCGCTGGAGCACGGCCGTGCTGTAGTCGCCTTCCCCCGCGCTCGCCGCCGCGGCGGCCCGCAGTTGCCGGGCGGTCAGTGGGAGGGTGTCGGGCGAGAGCACGGCGCGTGCCCCGCGGCGGCCCGACCCGGCGAACGGTCCCACCCCCGCGACGATCACGGCGATGATCACGACCACCAGCGCCGCCAGGGCGACCAGCGACCACCAGCCGCCCGGTGTGTTCGAGTTCGTGAAGCTGAAGAGCCGTTGCAGGAACCGCTCGATCGCGCCGAGCACCTCCTGCGGGACCGATGTCTGGTGGTAGATCGCCTTGGACAGTTCCTGCCGGGCGAGACGCTGCGCCGGGTCGCGGCCGATGGGGGCGGCCGGGATCACCAGGGTCCTGGGGGCGAGGCGGGCGGTGTCGGTCCCGGGTTCTGGAAGCCAGGGGTGGCGAAGTCCCGCGCGGGCGGCGGCGCCGGGAACTGGCCGCCTTGCGTGGCGGCGGCTTGCAGCGCGATGTCCATCCCCTCCCGCCGCATGCGCAGGTCGGTGTAGAGCAGCACGAGCACGCCCGCGAGCAGCGGAGCGGTCAGCGTGTCGGAGATGATCGTGCCGACCGCCGAGGCGACGGTCGCGGCCACGGACGGCGCCGCCGGGTGGGTGGTGCCGGCCGCGCCGAATCCCGCGGTCAGGCTGCTGGCGCCGCCGACGAGCGAGAACGGGAGGCGGATGATGAAGCCCGCCAGGCCCACGATCACCTCGGTGAGCAGCGTGATCCCGAAGACGCGCCACGAACTGCGCCGGACCAGGCGCCACGAGCGGCCCATGGCCTTGATCGGGCCCGTGCGCTCTAGTACGACGACCGGGACGATGAGCGACCACCGGATCGCCACGATGACCGCGAAGACCGTCGCGGCGAGCCCCAGGACGACCGCCACCAGCACGCCCACCGCGACCAGGTGCGCGCCGGCGCTGAGCGCGACGCCGATGCCGACGGCGATGCCCACCGCGATCGCCCAGCCCAGGCCGATGAACACCGCGGCCAGGATCACCGTCGCGAGGAGCGGGCCGAGGCGGGAGCGAGTGGCTCGCCAGGCGCCGGCGAGGGATTTGCGCTGGCCGAGCACGCCATGGCCGACCGCCAGCGTGAGGATGCCGGTCAGGATGGTGTCCGCGAAGAAGGTGACGATCCCGGCCGCGACGGCCAGGGAGATGAAGGTGATCCCGAGGCCAGTCGCCTGTGACGGGGTAAGGGTGTTGGTGCCCGTCGAGGAGACCGTGACGTGGGTGAACAGGTCACGCTGCACGACGTAGCTGATCACCGCGAGCACCACGCCGGCGACGGCGGCGACGATCGCGGACGGCACGAGGATCGCCTTCGGGTTCCACTTGATCGCGGTGAATGAACCGTCGAGCATCTCGCCGACGCCGAGGGGCCGGAGCGGGATAATCCCCGGCTTCGGGGCGGACGGCTTCCCGTAGCCGCCGCCGTACGGCGCGTAGCCCGGGTAGGGAGGATATGCCTGGTAGGGACCGCCCCGCGGGGCCCCGTACCCGGGAGCCCCGTACCCCGGCTGGGGTCCGTACCCGGGCTGGGGTCCGTACCCGGATGGCGGGCCGTATCCGGGCGGGGGCACGCCGTAACCCGGTGGCGTGCCGTAGCCCGACGGGACGCCGTACCCAGGAGGCGGGAACTGTCCAGGCTGGCCGGTGTTCCCCGTACCCGGCTGCTCATCATCGTTCTCGTGCTGGCCTGGGTAATCAGACCCGGGACCTTCCGTCACTTTTTGCCTCTTTTGGGTGGGCCCTCACGCGGGCGGACGCAATATCGTGGCACGCCAGGAGAGGACACGGAAGTCCCTTTTGGGTAACGAGTTAGTTGCTTCCGGCGGCCGGCACCCGCGGATTACCCCTTCGGGGTGCCGTCCCCGCTCGGCGCGGACGGGCCGGTCGGCGGCTCGCCCTCGCTGCCGTTCCCGCCACCGTCGCCCTCACCGTCGCCCTCACCGTCGCCGGAGTGCGACTCCGCGCCCGAGGCCTCCCGGCCTTCCGCCAGGAGTTCCTCCAGGCGGGCGCCGTGCAGGCGGCGGAACGTGCGGTGTGCCCGCGCGCGGTCCAGGATCGCCACCTCGAGCTGGTCCGCGGTCAGCTCGGTGGTCCCGTTGGCCGCCGCGGCGGACGACCCCGACGTGCCCGACGACCCGGCCGACGGCGCCGCCAGGGCGTCCAGGGCCGCGCCGAGGGCCTCCGCCAGCGACATGCCATCGGAGAACCGCTCCTTGAGCACGGTCGCCACCTGATCGGCCTGGCCGCCGAAGGCGACGAAGCCCGGCTCGTCCGAGACCGATCCATCGAACGTGATGCGGTAGATCTGGTCGTTGTCGGGTGTCGAGCCGACCTCGGCGACCACGAGCTCCACCTCATACGGCTTGAGGCTCTGGGTGAAGATCTGGTCGAGGTTCTGCGCGTAGTAGTTCGCGATGCTCCGCGCGGTCACGTCGCTGCGGTCATACCGGTAACCGGTGAGGTCGGCGTAGGTGACGCCGGCCTTCCTGAGCGTCTCGTACTCGGTGTACCGGCCGACTGCGGCGAACGCGATCCGGTCGTAGATCTCGCTGATCTTGTGCAGCGCGCTCGACGCGTTCGGCGCCACCATGAGGATGCCGCCGGCGTACTGGAGGGTCACGCAGCTGCGGCCGCGCGCGATTCCCCTGCGCGCGTAGTCGGCCTTGTCCCGCATCGCCTGCTCTGGCGATACGTATCCAAACGGCATGGTCACCGCGAGCGCTTCCTTTGCTTCGTCGTGAGTGGAGGGTGGTGTGTGCTAGCTGGCGCTGCGCAGCGGCGCCGACGGCCCGTCGGGCGATTGCATGCGCTCGCCGACCACCTGCTGCGCGTATTCCGCGGCCTCGGCGTCCGGCAGCCGCCGGAAGCCATCGCCGGTGATGGTGGCGACGACCGGGAAGATCCGCCGGCTGACATCGGGGCCGCCGGTGGCGGAGTCGTCGTCGGCGGCGTCGTACAGGGCCTGCACGCAGGCGAGCACGGCGTCCTCGACGGGCATGTCGTCGCGGTAGAGCTTCTTCAGCGAGCCCCGGGCGAAGACCGAGCCCGAGCCGATCGAGTAGAAGCGGTACTCCTCGTAGGGACCGCCGACCGGGTCGTAGCTGAAGATCCGCCCGGTGCCGGAGTTCTCGTCGTAACCGGCGAACAGGGGGATCCAGACCAGCCCCTGCATCGCGCCGCTGATGTTGCCGCGGACCATCGCCGCGAGCTGGTTCGCCTTGCCCTCCAGCGACAGCTGGCGGCCTTCCATCTTCTCGTAATGCTCAAGCTCGACCGAGAACAGCCGGGAGAATTCCAGGCCCAGCGAGCCCGTCCCGGCGAACCCCATCGCGGAGAACTCGTCGCTGCGGAATATCTTCTCGACGTCCCGCTTGGCGATCATGCTCCCCATCGTGGCCCGCCGGTCGCCCGCGAGGACAACGCCGCGCTCGCATGAGACGGCGACGATCGTCGTGGCGTGCGGCAGGTCCTTGATGAAGTCCCCGCCGCCTGGCTGGGGGCCCGGGCCGCGCTGGCCGGCTCCCTGGGCCCCCGGCAGCAGGTCCGGAGCGTACGAGACGAGGAAGTCCGAGAAGGACGGGATCCGTACCTCCATGAACGCCTCGGCCGGCCGCCGGCCGCTGTCAGAGTTTGTGCCCACTCCGCCTCCCTGCTGAAGCTGAACGTGATCCTCTCGAGCAGACACTACTGCCCGCGGCTACCGCTATCCACCTGTGCGGGCTTTCGCCCGCCGCGAACCCGGCCCCGGGTTAGCGCCTGAACCGGTCAGCGAGTCCGGAGGGACTCACTGGCCGCCCTTCTGCACATAGGACCGGACGAACTCCTCGGCGTTTTCCTCGAGCACCTCGTCGATCTCGTCGAGGATGGAGTCCACGTCGTCGGAGAGCTTCTCGTGCCGTTCCTTGACTTCCTCGGCCGAGGCGGCCTGCTCCTCCTCGGTCTCCTCCGTCCGCCGCGTAGTCTGCCGCTGGCCTCCGGTGTCCTTCGTCGCCATCCGTCTACCTCCGTCACTCCGGGTGTCACCGGGGATGACCCCCAAGCCCAACGTTATCCTCGCCCGCGGGTGCCGCGTTCAATCCTCCGCGAGATCACGATCATTGCGGAATCGCAAATCCGTCCCGTCCTGGACATTCCGCCGTGCCGCTTTTCCGCGCGTTTCCCGCGGCTCAGTCCTGGGACGTAAGTGCGTTGACGAGGTCGGCCGCCGTCCGGCAGCGGTCGAGCAGGCCGCCGACGTGGGCGCGCGTGCCCCGCAGCGGCTCCAGGGTCGGTACGCGCTGGAGGGACTCCCGGCCGGCGATGTCGAAGATCACCGAGTCCCAGGAGGCCGCCGCCACCGATTCCGAGTACTGCCGCAGGCACCGGCCGCGGAAGTAGGCGCGCGTGTCCTCCGGCGGGTTGTCGACCGCCCAGGCGATCGCGTCCTCGTCGGTCAGCCGGACCATCCGGTCGCGGGCGACGAGCCGGTTGTACAACCCGCGGGAGCGCCGCACGTCGGAGTACTGGAGGTCGAACAGCTGGAGCTTCGGGTGCTCCCAGCCGAGGTTGTCACGGTGCCGGTAGCCCTCGAGCAGTTCCAGCTTGGCGACCCAGTCAAGCTCCCGCGACAGCTGCATGGGGTCGTCCGCCAGCCGCGTGAGGACCGACTCCCAGCGGTCGAGGACGTCGGCCGTCACCGGGTCCACGTCGGCGCCGTACCTGTCCTCGACGTACTTGCGGGCGTGCTCGAGATACTCGGTCTGCAGCTGCAGACCGGTCATCTTGCGGCCGTCCCGCAGCGTCACCAGGTACTTCAGGGTCGGGTCGTGCGACACGGCGCGCAGGTCCGCGACCGACGCGTCCAACGACAGGTCGACCGTGATGAACTTGTCCTCGATCATCGCGAGTACCAGGGCGGTGGTCCCCAGCTTGAGGTAGGTGGACACCTCGCTCATGTTCGCGTCGCCGAGGATGACGTGCAGCCGCCGGTACTTCTCCGGGTCGGCGTGCGGCTCGTCGCGCGTGTTGATGATCGGGCGCTTCAGCGTGGTCTCCAGGCCGACCTCGACCTCAAAGAAGTCGGCACGCTGGGAGATCTGGAATCCCGAGCCGCGGCCATCGGCCCCGATGCCCACGCGGCCGGCGCCGCAGAACACCTGCCGGGTAACGAAGAACGGCGTCAGGAAGCGGACGATGTCCGCGAACGGCGTGGAACGGCGCATGAGGTAGTTCTCATGGGTGCCGTACGACGCGCCCTTGTTGTCGGTGTTGTTCTTGTACAGCTGGATCCCCGCGCTGCCCGGCACGGTGGCGGCCTTGGCCGCCGCCTCCTCCATGATCCGCTCGCCGGCCTTGTCCCAGATCATCGCCGACAGCGGATTCGTGCACTCTGGCGCCGAATACTCCGGGTGCGCGTGGTCCACGTACAGCCGGGCCCCGTTCGTCAAGATGACGTTGGCCAGGCCCAGGTCCTCATCGGTGAGCTGGGTGGAATCCGCCGCCTCGCGCGCGAGGTCGAAGCCGCGGGCGTCGCGGAGCGGGTTCTCCTCCTCGAAGTCCCAGCGCGCACGCCGCGCACGCGCGGCCGTGGCCGCCTGGTAGGCGTTCACGATCTGCGACGAGGTAACCATCGAATTGGCACCCGGCTGGCCGGGTACGGCGATGCCGTACTCGGTCTCGGTGCCCATGACCCGCAGCACGCTCATAGAAATGCAGCCTATCCCGGGGGAATGACCCCCCGTACCCCCCGGCGACGCGGCCGGCAAGGGAAACCCTTGCCGGCCGCGTGCCTCTTGCTGAGGTTCGGTGAACCTTCGGTCACAGATACTGACCAGTATTGGCGACTGTGTCGATGGACCGGCCCGCCTCTGTCCCCTGCTTGCCGGAGACGAGGGTCCGGATGTAGACGATGCGCTCGCCCTTCTTACCGGAGATGCGCGCCCAGTCGTCCGGGTTGGTGGTGTTGGGCAGGTCCTCGTTCTCGCGGAACTCGTCGACGCAGGCGGCGAGCAGGTGCGCGACGCGGATGCCCTTCTGTCCCGTGTCGAGGAACTGCTTGATGGCCATCTGCTTGGCGCGGGCCACGATGTTCTCGATCATGGCGCCGGAGTTGAAGTCCTTGAAGTACAGGACTTCCTTGTCGCCGTTGGCGTAGGTGACCTCGAGGTAGCGGTTCTCCTCGGTCTCGGCGTACATCCGCTCGACGATCCGCTGGACCATCGCGTCGACCGTGGCCCGCTCGGACCCGCCGTGCTCCTTCATGTCGTCGGGGTGCAGCGGGAGTTCGGTCGTGACGTACTTGGTGAAGATGTCCTTCGCCGCCTCGGCGTCAGGCCGCTCGATCTTGATCTTGACGTCCAGGCGGCCGGGCCGCAGGATCGCCGGGTCGATCATGTCCTCGCGGTTGGAGGCGCCGATGACGATGACGTTCTCCAGGCCCTCGACACCGTCGATCTCGCTCAGCAGCTGAGGCACGATCGTGTTCTCGACGTCGGAGGAGACACCGGATCCGCGGGTGCGGAAGATCGAGTCCATCTCATCGAAGAACACGATCACCGGCATGCCCTCGGACGCCTTCTCGCGCGCCCGCTGGAAGACCAGCCGGATGTGCCGCTCGGTCTCGCCCACGTACTTGTTCAGCAGTTCGGGGCCCTTGATGTTGAGGAAGAAGCTCTTCCCCTCGGCGCCCTTCTTGACCTCACCCGCGGTCTTGGTCGCGACCTGCTTGGCGAGGGAGTTCGCCACCGCCTTGGCGATGAGCGTCTTACCGCAGCCAGGCGGACCGTAGAGCAGCACGCCCTTGGGCGGGCGGAGCTGGTGCTCACGGTACAAGTCGGCGTGCAGGTAGGGCAGCTCGATCGCGTCGCGGATCTGCTCTATCTGCGTGCCGAGACCGCCGATGTCGGTGTAGGCGATGTCGGGGACCTCTTCGAGGATGAGCTCCTCGACCTCGGCCTTGGGGATGCGCTCGTAGACGTAGCCGGAGCGGGGCTCGAGCAGCAGCGAGTCGCCGCCGCGGAGCACCTCATCCAGCAGCGGCGCCGCCAGACGGACGATCCGCTCCTCGTCGGCGTGCGAGATGACCAGGGCGCGCTCGCCGTCGGCGAGCAGCTCCTTGAGCATCACTACCTCGCCGGCGGTCTCGTATCCCTGGGACAAGACGATGTTGAGGGCCTCGTTGAGCACGACCTCCTGGCCGGGCTTGAGTTCCTCGAGCTCTACGTTGGGGCTGACATTGACCCGCATCTTCCGGCCGCCCGTGAAGACGTCCGCCGTGTTGTCCTCGCTGGCCGCGAGGAACACCCCGAAGCCGGACGGCGGCTGCGCCAGCCGGTCGACTTCTTCCTTGAGCGCGATGATCTGGTCCCTGGCCTCGCGCAACGTCGAGGCTAGCCGCTCGTTCTGCGCAGTTACCGAAGTGAGGCTCGCCTCCGTCTCACGAAGACGTTCCTCCAGCAAGCGAACCTGGCGTGGTGAATCGGCAAGCCGACGTCGCAGCACCGCGATCTCCTCATCGAGGAAGGAGATCTGCGCGGTAAGGCTGCTCACCTCATCCTCGTGCCGCGAAGCCCGCCCGCCGTCATCCCTAGCTGCCACGGCCCACACCTCCTCCCGGGAGTTGAACTATCTAGACCCTACCTACCTGAAAGCGTTTCCTAACCTCTCTGCACGTATCCGATTCGTCACGCCGAGATCAGGACCGAAGGAAACCGCAGGCCAGAAGATACGTGCTTACCAGAGAGTTACTTTTACTTCGCGCGATGTGACTCATCTTGCCAGAACGGCGGTGGTGCTCGTCCACTCTCAAGCCCTCCGGCTCGCCGTGTCTCAAGCACCACCCAGTCCCCACGTGTCATCCTCCCTCTCGGACGTCACGGCTCCTCCACGGCAGGCAGTACCCGGGTGTCCGGTCACTTTAACCAGACATTTCAGGAATATCTGGGCGGGCAGCAGGGTCTTCGTGGAAACGGGCGCCGGCTGTCGATGGCGGGCCGCGGGCGGCGGGCTACCGGGCGGCGGCCGCGGGCTACCTGACGGGGGCGGACGAGGGAACTGGATGTCACATCACCCACGTTCCTAGTTCACTCGATGTGACAGGAGCCCCCTTAGAAGGGGATCAAAGTGACATCCAGCGCAATAGGAAGGGAACCAACGTGACATCCAGCCCCTTCAGGAGCGGCCCCGAGGGAGCAGGCGGGCCCGCGGGAAAGGGCCGGAAGGGAGCCGTTGCGACATCCAGCGCCTTTGGGCGCGTCAGGATGAGGCGGGAGGAACGTCGGCGGTCTCCTGGGCGGCGCGGTCCTCCTGGGCGACGAGATCTTCACGGACGGCTGGGTCCGCCTGGGCGGCGAGATCTTCCCGGACGGCTGGGTCCGCCTGGGCGGCGGGCTCTTCTTCGGGGTGGGCGCCCTTCGAGGGGCGGCGGCGGCGCGCGGGGGCGGTGACGCCGTCGGCCAGGCGGCGGGCCGTGACCAGGAAGGCCGTGTGGCCGATCATGCGATGTTCCGGGCGGACCGCGAGGCCGTCCACGTGCCAGCCTCGCATCAGCGTCTCCCAGGACGCCGGCTCGAAGAAGCCGCCGTGCGACCGGAGTTCTTCCACCACGCGGGAAAGCTGGGTCGTGGTGGCGACGTAGACGCAGACGAGGCCGCCGGGGATGAGCGCCCGGGCCGCGTCGGCGACGCATTCCCAGGGGGCCAGCATGTCGAGCAATACCCGGTCGTAGGTGCCAGGTTCGTCCGCCTCGGTGACCGAAGCGGGGATGGCGGGCGAGTCCGCCAGGGACGTTCGGGCGAATTCAGGCGAGCCCGGGACGGAGAAATCACCGACCCGGAGGCGCCACTGGGCGGGCCGCTCGCCGAAGTACTTCGCCACGTTCGCCTGCGCGATCTGCGCGAAGTCGGCGCGGCGCTCGAACGAGATCAGCTCCCCGGCGGGCCCGATCGCCCGCAGCAGCCAGCACGACAGCGCGCCGGAGCCGGCGCCGGCCTCCAGGACGCGGGCGCCGGGGAAGATGTCGGCGTAGGCGAGGATCTGGGCGGCGTCCTTCGGGTAGATGAGGGCCGCACCGCGCTTCATGGCGAGGGTGTAGTCCGCCAGCAGCGGACGCAGGGCCACGTACGCGGTGCCGCCCGTCGCCATCACGACGCTGCCTTCCGGCGCGCCGATCAGCTCGTCGTGCTTCAGCGAGCCGCGGTGCGTGTGGAATTCGGCGCCCTCGCGCAAGACGATCTGGTGCATTCGGCCTTTGGGATCGGTGAGCTGCACCTGGTCCCCGGCCGCGAACGGTCCGCGTTTATTCACCCGGAAAGGCTAGTGGCTCCTACACGCCCGCGAAGACATTGTCCAGGTCGCGGGCCGCGAGCACGCCGTACACCTGGCCGGACGGCTCGACCAGGAGGTACTCGCTGGCGGGGGCGCGCTTGATCGCCTCCAGCAGTTCCACGCCGGAGATGTCGGCGGGCAAGACGAGATTCGGCTCGATGGACCGCGCGACCGTGCCGGCCTCGATCCAGGGGCGGCGCTGCGGCGGCGTCGCCATCACCGCGGCCTCGTTGACGATCGCGATCGGCTTGCCCGCGTGATCGACGATGACGACGGCGCGCGCACGGGATTCGTCGGCACGGCGGACCGCCTCGGCCAGCGGCGTGGTCGCCGACACCGAGATCGCCCGGCGGGCGAGACGGCGGGCCTGCAGCTCGGGCAGGCGCTCGCGGAACTTCGTGGCGCGGATGGACTGGCCGGCGCCGAGCCACATGAACGCCGCGATCGCCACGACCCAGACCACGCTGAACGTGGTGCCGCCGACGATGGAGCTGAAGTACGGAGTGAACGGGATGGCCAGCAGCGCGACCGCCATTACCCGGCCCGCCCAGGCGGCGGCGATGGTGGCGGTGGCGGGGCGCCCGGTGAACTTCCAGATAACGGCGCGCAGCATCCGGCCGCCGTCGAGCGGCAGGCCGGGCAGGAAGTTGAAGATCCCGACGATGAGGTTGACCCACATGAGCTGCCAGACCAGCTCTCCGCTCCAGCCCGTGCGGAACACCTGCAGCAGACCCCACGCGGCGAGGGCGAGGACCAGCGACAGCATGGGGCCGGCCGCGGAGACGCAGAACTCCCGCAGCGGCGTCTGCGGTTCCTTCTCGATCTCGGACACGCCGCCGAGCGGGTACAGGAGAATGCGGCGCACCGGCAGGCCGTAGCCCCGCGCGACGACCGAGTGGCTCAGCTCGTGGACCAGCACGCTCAGATAGAGCAGGATCACGAAAACAACCGCGAGGAGATACTTGCCCGCGCCCGCGCCGAGGGTCGTGCCGAAATTGTTCGCGTACAGGACGACGTAGACGGCGGCGATCACGATCCAGTACGGCGAGATGTACACCGGTATGCCGAACGGCCGGGCGATGACTATCCCGGAGTTCCGTCGCCGCCCTTGGCGATCCGTCTGGTCCTGCTGGCCCTGCTGCGGAGGATCGGCTTGGCTGTTTGCCACACCCTGATGCTACGTGCATCCGGGCATGCCTGCGGAATGTCAGTGGCGTGCCCTACGGTGGCGCTGTGGACGAACCTGAGATCGCATTGCCCCCCGCGCCCTCGGCGCTCTCCCCGTCGCGCGCGTCCGACTTCATGACCTGCCCGTTGCTTTATCGTTTCCGGGTGATTGACCGGCTCCCCGAGCCGCCGACGACGGCGACCGCGCGGGGGACGCTGGTGCACGCCGTGCTGGAGCGGCTATTCGACCAGCCCGCGCCGGAGCGGACCCCGGATACGGCCCTGGGCCTGATCGGCGGCGAGTGGGACCGGCTGGCGGCGGCGAGCCCCGACCTGGCCGCGCTATTCCCGTCGGAGGACGAGCGGACGGTCTGGCTGGGCGAGGTGCGCGCGTCGCTGGACGGCTATTTCACGCTTGAGGATCCCCGGCGGCTCCAGCCCGCCGAGCGGGAGTGGTACGTGGAGACCACGCTCGATTCCGGGCTGCGGCTGCGCGGGTACGTGGACCGGCTCGACGTGGCGCCGGGCGGGGAGATCCGGGTTGTCGACTACAAGACCGGGAAAGTGCCGCGGGAGGCCTACGAGGCCAGCGCCCTGTTCCAGATGAAGTTCTACGCGCTGGTGATATGGCGGCTGCGCGGGGTGATCCCGCGGCTGCTGCAGCTGATGTACCTGGCGGACGGCGAGGTGCTGCGCTACTCCCCCGACGAGGCGGACCTGCGGGCTACGCAGCGCAAGCTGGAGGCGCTGTGGCAGGCGATCGAGCGGGCGCGCGAGTCCGGTGATTTCCGGCCGCGGCCGAGCAAGCTGTGCGACTGGTGCCGGCACAAGGCGCTGTGCCCGGAGTTCGGCGGGACCCTGCCGCCGATGCCTGGTTCCGCACCGGCGGCGGCCGAGACTGTTCCGGCGACCACCAGCCCCGTCCCCGAGCCGCGGGCAGGCGCTGTCCCCGGCCCGGCCGCGGCCGAGTTGAACTTAGTCGAGATATTACTTAATAATATGGGCATGTCGATTATCGAGGCCAAGGGCCTCGCGCGGACTTTCACCAGCAAGAAGCGCTCGGTGCACGCCGTGCGTGGCGTGGACCTGACCGTCGAAGAAGGCGAGATCGTCGGTTTCCTGGGGCCGAACGGGGCGGGCAAGACCACTACGCTCCGCATGCTCACCACGCTCCTGTCGCCGACCGCGGGAACCGCGACCGTCGCCGGCGCCGATCTGCTGCGCGACCCCGTGGGGGTACGACGCCGGATCGGCTACGTGCCGCAGGCGATCGGGCAGACCATGGGGGGCACCGACAACCAGTGCCGGGTATCTGAGGAACTCCTCGACCAGGCCGCCCTGTACCGGATCGGCAAGGCCGAGGCCGCCCGCCGCGCCGCGCTGCTGACGTCGCAGCTGGATCTCGGCGGCCTCGACTCGCGCCTCGTCAAGACACTGTCGGGTGGGCAGCGGCGCCGCCTGGAGATCGCGCTCGGCCTCGTGCACGAGCCGCCGCTGGTGTTCCTCGACGAGCCCACCACGGGACTGGACCCGCAAAGCCGGTCCAACTTGTGGGACCACATCCGCGCGCTACGCTCCGACCTGGGGACCACGGTGTTCCTGACCACGCACTACCTGGACGAGGCCGACGCCCTCTGCGACCGGGTGTTCATCATCGACCACGGCGTGATCGTGGGCGAGGGCACCCCGGACGAGCTCAAGCGGCGGGTGTCCGGGGACGTGGTGACGCTGGCGGTCACGGACGTGGCCGACGGGGCGGTGAGCGCCGCGGACCGGGCCAGGGAACTGCTCGGGCGCCAGCCGGTCGTCAAGGAGGTGGCCGTCGCCGAGGACGGCGCGCTGCGGCTGACCGTGTCCCAGGGGGCGGAGGCGCTGCCGGCGCTGCTGCGCGTGCTGGACGACGAGGGGATCACGCTGCAGTCGATCAACCTGTCCCGGCCCACGCTGGATGACGTGTTCCTGACGATGACCGGCCGGTCGCTGCGGGACGACTCCCCTGGGGCCGCCGGAGCGGCGGGTTCCGCCGGGGCCGCCGGTTCCGCCGGGGCCGCGGGCGAGGTGGCCGGGGAACCGGTCGCGGAGAGCAAGGGGTGACGGGGATGTCTTTCGTGCACGACACGCTGATCGTGTTCCGGCGGCAGTGGCGCCTGTCGATGCGCAACCCGGCATGGGTGATCATCTCGCTGGTCCAGCCGGTGCTGTACCTGGCCCTGTTCGCCCCGCTGCTGACCAAGCTGCCATCCAGCGTCTTCGTCGGCGGGAACGGCTCGGCCGCCGGGGGAAGCGCCGAGGCGTACCGGTTCTTCGTTCCCGGGCTGCTTATCCAGCTGGGGCTGTTCGGCTCGACGTTCGTCGGGTTCGCGATCATCTCGGACTGGCGGGCCGGCGTCATCGAACGGTTCCGCGTTACCCCGGTGAGCCGCCTCGCGATCATGGCCGGCCGGGTGCTGCGCGACGTCATCGTCCTGCTCGTCCAGGCGATCGTCCTGGTGCTGGTCGGACTGGCGTTCGGTCTGCGGGCGCCGGTCTCCGCCGTCCTAGTCAGCCTCGGATTCATCGTCCTCGTGGCGGTGGGGCTGGCGTCGGTCTCCTACGCGACCGCGCTGCTGATCAAGAGCGAGGACGCGTTCGCGCCGCTGCTGAACTCGGTGATCTTGCCGCTCACGTTGCTGTCCGGGATCATGCTGCCGCTCTCGCTCGGTCCCGGCTGGCTCCAGGGCATCGCGCGGGTCAGCCCGTTCCGGTACATCATCGATGCCATGCGGTCGGCGTTCACCGGGCAGTACGCCGCCACAATCATGATCGAGGGCGTCGCGGTCGCGGCGGGACTGGCGATCATCTGCCTGTGGCTCGGCTCCCGTGCGTTCGTCCGTGAGAACGCGTAGCCCGGGTCGGGCCTCCAGACCAGTCAGGCCACGGCAACCGCGAGCAGGATCAGGGCGGGGACCGCGACGACGGCGAGCGCGTGCCACGACCAGCTGGCCGACATCGCCGGAGCCGGCTCATCGCTCGCTCCCGGAGTCGGCTTGCGGGCGCGCTCGCGCTCCGCGCGCTTGTCGAGCCGCACCGCGATGGCCTTGGCGACCGGCAGGGAGGCCAGGTAGCGCGCCTCGTCGGGCAGCCGGGACGACGGTCCGTCGGATCCGGCCTCGCCCGCCAGCCACCGCGCCGTGTCCCTGGAACCGAACGGGATGCCGCGCCTCGGCCTCGCCCCGCCGCTCGCGATACTCCGCCTCGCGCGAGCCGAGACATACAGCGCCCAGCACTGGAGTTTCCGGCCGTCCCCGTAACGGACCCGCACCCACTCCCCCGTGTCCACGGACGTGATCAGGCGCCATGGAACATGATGCACGCGGAACGGGTTCACCACCGTCAGCCCGCTGACGTCCATCACGACCCGAGGCCGCAACGCCAGCGTGTACACCAGCCCGGTGACCAGCAGCAGGATCGCCGAGATCACCGCGCCGAACCGCGCCGACGGCAGCCCCTGGTCCGCGTAATCGATCACGTTCAGGGCGACGAACGCGAGCCACACCCACCACAGCACCACGGGCGGGGCCAGCCGGATGACCTCACGATCCCCCGGGCGCACGCCCACCCCGGAAGCCGGGGTAACGCGGGACGACGTCATGCCGTCAGGTTATGCGGACGCGCGGGTCGAGGGCCGCGTAGATCAGGTCGACGATGATGTTCGCGACCACCACGAAGATCGCGGCGAGGATCACGACCCCGATGATCACCGGCAGGTTGTCCTGGGTCACGGCCTGGACCGCGGCCTGGCCGATGCCGCCCAGGCCGAACACGGTCTCCACCACGACCACACCGCCGAGCAACTGCCCGACATCGACGCCAAGCTGCGACAGCACCGGGGTGAGGGCGGCTCGGACGGCGTGCCGGAAGAGCACGCGCCGCTCGGACAGGCCCTTCGCCCGCGCGGTCCGGATGTAGTCCTCGCCGAGCGTCTCCAGCAGCTGCCCGCGGGAGAGCCGCGTGTAGACCGCGGCCTGGACCGACGCGAGGGTGATCCACGGCAGCAGCATGTGCCCGATCCAGGGCCCGATCCCGCCCGTGATAGGGAAGTAGCCGGTGTTGATCCACGTGAACCCGTGAGAGTACAGCGGCTGGAACACGAGCCAGATCAGCAGCTCGCCGATGACGAACACCGGCATCGACAGCCCGATCAGGACCGCCACGTTGGAGAACCGGTCGAAGAACGATCGTGCCCGCGTGGCGCTGATGATCCCGACGGAGATACCTACGATCAGCCACAGGATCGTGCCGCCGATGACCACGGAGACGGTGGCGGGCAGGTCCTGCTTGAGAATGGTGGTCACGGCCTCCTGGGTGAAGTAGGAGTACCCGAGGTTCCCGTGCACCAGGTTGTCGAGGAAGTGCCAGTACTGGGTCATGATCGGCTCGTTCAGCCCCAGGTGCGCGACGACCTCGTTGATCACCGCCGGCGTCGCGGCCCGGCCCGCGAGCTCGCGGGCGACCGTCTCGACCGGCCTGGTGAAGAACAGGAAGAACGCGGCGGTGGCGACCAGCCAGATCACGACGACCCCGGTGAGGACGCGCCTGATGATGTATCCGACAATAGCCATTTGTTTTGTTCGCCTATCCGTCAGCTGCCGTCCGGTGCTCGCACCGGGTCAGGGAGACTCGAGTCCGGTCCGGAACCCCCGGCCGCCTTCCTGCGCTTGGCACGCAGGCCCCGCATGCGCCGCGCGGCGATCAGCCGCTCGGTGCGCGGGTCCATCGCGTCGCGGATGCCGTCGCCGAGCAGGTTGAACGCGAGTGTGGTGATCAGCAGGAAGAGCGCGGGGAACAGCAGGTACCACCAGGCGACCTGGTAGAAGTTTTCCGCGTCGGCGAGCATGTTGCCCCAGCTCGGGGTCGGCGGCTGGATGCCGAGCCCGAGGAAGGACAGCGTGGACTCGAACACGATCGCGTTCGGGATGTAGAGGGTGGCGACGACCAGCACCGGGGCGAGCAGGTTCGGCAGGATGTCGACGAACATGATCCGGAAGGGGCCGGCACCGATCGATCGCGCGGCTTCGATGTACTCCCGCTCCTTGATCGCCAGCGTCTGGCCGCGCACGATACGCGCGATGCCCGCCCAGGAGAAGAAGGTGATGACGATCAAGATGATCGTCAGGCTCGGGCCGAACGCCTCGGCCAGCGCCAGCGCCAGGATCACGTACGGGAACGCGAGCACGGCGTCCGTGAGCCGGCCGAGAACCGTGTCGATGATCCCGCCGAAGTACCCGGCCATCAGGCCGATCGCCACCCCGAGGAACGCCGCGATGGCCGTGGTGATGATGCCAACCTCAAGCGAGACCCGCGCGCCGTACAGGATCCGGACGAACACGTCCCGCCCGACGCTGTCACTGCCCAGCCAGAAGCCGTTGGTGAACGGCCCGACCGGGTTGCCGTATGCGTTCTCGCCCTGGTTGGGGTAGGAGGTGTCCACCGGGTGGTGGGTGATCCCGGCGAACACGGGGGCGATGACCGCGAGGACGATCATGAGGATGACCACGCCGAGGGCGATCATCGACACCCGGTCCGACCGCAGCCGCCGCCAGGTGAGCTGCCACTGGGTGCGGCCCTCGACGGGCCCGCTCGCTTCCTGGGCCGATTCGGCGCCTTGCGCCTGGAAGTCGATCTCGGTGATGCTCATGCGAGTTCCTTCGTGCCGGCGGCGGCAAGGCTCTCGCCGTCCGCGACCGGGAAGTGGCAAGCCGCGAGGTGCGCCTCACCGCCGACGGTCTCCGCCGCGGCGGCGGGCGAGGCAACCTCGGCGGCCGCGCTTTGCTTGTATCGAACGAGCGCTGGTTCCTCCGTCGCGCACAGGTCCTGTGCCTTCGGGCACCGAGGGTGGAACCGGCACCCGGCGGGCGGATCGATGGGCGACGGGACATCACCGGTGAGGATGACCCGCTGCCGTGCGGCGGCGGTGTCCGGGTCCGCGGCCGAGGCGGCCGACAGCAGCGCCACGGAGTAGGGGTGCCGCGGATGCTCGTAGAGGCTTTCCTTCGGCCCGGCCTCGCCGATCCGGCCGAGGTACATGACGGCCACCTTGTCGCTCACGTGCCTGACGACTTCCAGGTCGTGGGCGATGAACAGGTAGGACAGGCCGTACTCCTGCTGCAGGTCGGCGAGCAGGTTCAGCACCTGCGCCTGGATCGACACGTCGAGCGCGGACACCGGCTCGTCGCAGATGATCAGTTTCGGCCGCAGCGCCAGGGCTCGTGCCACGCCGATGCGCTGGCGCTGACCTCCGGAGAACTCGGCGGGAAACCGGTTGTAGTGTTCGGGGTTGAGCCCGACCCGCTCCATCAGGTCCTGCACCTGGCGCTTGCGCTCGGCACCGGTCGCGGTTTTGTGGACGGTGAACGGGTCGCCGATGATCGCGCCGACCCGGCGGCGCGGGTTGAGCGAGCTGTATGGGTCCTGGAAGATCATCTGGACCTCGCGGCGCAGCGGGCGCATCGCCCCGCGCGACAGGTTCGTGATGTCGCGGCCGTTGAAGTTGACCGTGCCGGACGTCACCGGGATCAGCCCGGCGACGCAGCGGGCGAGGGTCGACTTGCCGCTGCCGGTCTCGCCGACCAGCCCGAGCGTCTTGCCGCGCTCGATGACCAGCGAGACGTCATCGACCGCGTGCACGTGTCCCACGGTGTGCTTGACGAACCCGCCGGCCTTCACGGGGAAGTGCTTGACCAGGTTCTCAACCCGGACTAGGACGTTGTCGTCGCTGCTCACGTTGTCATCGGCGCCCATCAGTCGCCTGCTCCCTCGTCACCCGTAGCGGCGACCTCGGCCGCTTCCTCGCCGCGGTGCTCGCGTACCGCTTCCTCACGCAGTTCCTCCGCCTTCTCCGACAGCCCGGCCGCCCGCGACGGGAGCCAGCAGGCCGAGGTGTGCTCACCGCTCTCGGTGACCGGGTGCAGCACCGGCTCCTCGTGCAGGCAGCGGTCGAACACGTAAGCGCACCGGGGATTGAACTTGCACCCGGCCGGCAGACTGATCAGGCTCGGCGGCGATCCGGCGATCGGCTTGAGGCGGTCACCCGATGAGGAACTGCTGGGGATGGACTCGAGCAGGCCCTTCGTGTACGGGTGGTGGGAGGAGTAGAACACTTCCCGCTTGGGCGCCTTCTCCGCGGCACGGCCCGCGTACATGACCATGACGTCGTCGGCGATGTCGGCGACCACCCCGAGGTCGTGCGTGATCATGATCAGCGCGGTGCCGGAATCCTGCTGCAGGCGCAGCAGGAGGTCGATGATCTGTGCCTGGACGGTCGCGTCGAGAGCTGTTGTCGGCTCGTCCGCGATGATCAGCTTCGGCTCCAGGGACAGCGCCATCGCGATCATCGCGCGCTGGCGCATTCCGCCGGAGAACTGGTGCGGGTAGTCATCGACGCGGGTCTCCGGCTTGGGAATGCCCACCCGTCTCAGCAGGTCTATGGACCGCTCCCGGGCTTCCTTCTTGGACACCGACTTTTCGTGCGCCCGGATCATCTCGGCAATCTGCCAGCCGATCCGGTACAGCGGGTGCAGGCTTGTCAGGGGGTCCTGGAAGATCACGGAGATGCGCGCGCCGCGCACGTGCCGCATCTCGTTCTCGGACAGGTCCAGCAGGTCGGCGCCCTCGAACAGGGCGTTGCCGGTTACCTCGGCGCCCGGGGTGAGCCCGAGGAGCGTCTGAGTCAGCACGGTCTTGCCGCTGCCGGACTCGCCGACGATGCCTAGCGTCCGCCCAGGCTCGACCTCGAACGAGACGCCGCGGACCGCCTGTACCACACCGTCAGCGGTCGGGAAGCTGACGTGCAGGTCCTTAACCTCAAGCAGGGTCACTACGTTTCCTCCGGCCAGTCCGCCCGCACGCGGGTCGGCGCGTTTCGGGCAAGGCTAGCGTCGCAATCACTATTACGGCTACCGCGCAGGTCCGGCCGGGACGGATGCGTCCCGGCCGGCCTGCATGGTTACGGTGTTCCCGAGGTGACCGGTCAGCCGTTCGTCAGGTAGATGTTGGCCAGGTCCGTGTCCCCGATGTTCGGGTTGAACAGCGCGGTCTGGTAGGTCCTGCCGTTGGGCAGCACGCCGCGCACGTTCGAGCTCGCGGCTACCGCCGTGTTCTCGCTCATGATGGGCACGAGCGCCGCGTCCTTCATGATCTGTTCGTCCGCCGAATGCCAGATGGCCCCGGCGGCGGCCACCGTGGGCGCCACCTCCGCCTTGGTGATGTCAGAGTTCACGCTCGCGTTGTAGTAGCAGCCGTAGTTGACGGTGTTGAGGTAGCAGGCCGGGCCCTGGAAGAGCGCCTGGATCAGGGTGCGGCCGTTGTTGCCGAACCAGTCCGGGAACCAGTTGGACTGGGCCAGGTCCCACGTGCCGGGCTTGTTCGACGGGGCGTTGGACAGGTCCGTGAAGAAGCTCGAGGTCGGCTCGGTCTGCCCCTTCAGCGTGATGCCGCACTGGGCGAGGGACGCCTGCATGACCTGGAACAGCCGGCTGTCCGACGTGTCGTCCTGGTATGTGTAGTTGACCGTGATGCCCTTGGCGTAGCCCGCCTTGGCCAGGTAGTCCTTGCACTCGGCGACGTTGCCGGCACCGTTGTTGTCCGGGTACAGGTTGTAGTTCACGTACCCGCCATTGCCCGGGGGAATAACGCCGTTGATGACCGTGGCGACCTGCGGCCCGCCGACCGCCTTGACCATCGCTTCCTTATCGACCCCGTATTCCACGGCGATACGGAAGTCGAGGTTGGCGACGACCTTGTTGTCGTTCGGGCTCTGCAGGTTGAACACGACGTAGGGCCAGGTATTCGACTGCTGCCAGATCTCGAACCACGGGACCTTCTTCGCGATCAGCCCCTGGATGGCCGACGGGTCGAGCGGCGTTCCCTCGTCGGTCAGGTTCATGCTGCCTGATTCGACGTCCGACAGCTGCGTCTGCGCGGAGGATCCGTTGATCGTCTCCACGATCTTGGCCACGTACTGGTGCCTGATGTCGTCCGTGGACTGCTTCCACGTGGGGTTCTGCACGAACGTGATCGACTTGCCAGCGACGTACCCGCCCGGGGGAATCGCGTACGGGCCGTCGGAGATCAGGTGCTCGTCGAGCTGCAGGCTGCCCGGCAGGTAGTTGTCGTACTCGACAGGCCGGGCCGAGGCGAACGGCATCGCCAGCATGTACAGGAAGTCACTGTAGGCCCCCGTCAGCGTGAACTGGATCGTCGACGAGTTCGGCGTCGAGATGCCCGCGATGCTGTGCGTGTTCTGGAAAGCCGCGATCTGCGCCGGCGTCGGCGACTTGACCTTCGCGAAGTACGCGGTCTCCTCGTTGTCGTAGGCCTGCATGCCCTTGATCGTCGAGGTGTAGTAGGCGGCGTTGCCGACCGGGGCGACCGGGTTGAAGAACGCCTTGAACTCGCGGAGGAAGTCCTGGGAGGTCACTTGGCGAGCCGGCGTCGTGTCCCAGTCCACGCCGGGCTTGATGTGGAAGGTGTATACCGTCCCGCCGCCGGTGATCCCGCCGTTCGCGACGGTCGGCACCTCGGTCGCGGCGTCCGCCGCCGGAGTGGTGTTGGTCGTCCAGCCGGCGCTGGACGTCGACGAGTACGGCACCGTCTGGTAGCTGACAAGCTGCCGGGTGTAGATACGCTCCAGCATGTAGTTCGTCGTGACGTACGAGGGGACCGGGTCCATGTAGCTCGGGCCACTGGTCGAGACGACGTTAAGCGTGCCGCCGGAAACGGGCTTCTCGGAACTGGTGGTCGTGGAGGCCTTGGGCGCGCCGGAGTTCGCCGAACTCGAGCACGCGGCCAGCCCGACCGCGACGGCCGTTACCGCGATGAGCGCGCCGGCACGCTTGGACGCTCTGGTCATAAGCATGTTCCTCTTGGTCTTCTCAGGTGAGGCTGAGTGTCAGTGCTTAACGAGAGATTCTGCGCTACTCGCGCCGAATTCCAGACCAAAATGCCCGTCGTGGCTCGATTGTGATGAAAAAAGTCCTCGTTCGTCACATGAGGTAACGGAAATATAACCTATGAGCCAGCTGCCACTTATGTCCGTATAAGTGGCGATTCTCAGCAACTAATCCATCACGTCGCAGTGTTCCCGCCCGTCACAGCTCCCGCGGATATCATATGCCCCGCTTCCGCAGGATCTCGTCGATGTCCTTCATGTCGTCGTCGGCCGCGGCGGACTTCGCGGGGGCCTTGCCGCCCTTGGCCGCCGGCTGTGTCTTCGCCGGCTGGACCTGAGTCTTGGCGGGCTGAGTCCGCGTGAGGGTGTCCAGCGCCCGCGTGCCCGTGGGCCCGGCCTGGCCGAGAGCGCCCGCCGCGCCCGCGGAGCCCGCCAGCCCGGTCTCGTCGTCGGCCCCGCCCGTCTTCTTCCGCTCGGCACGCGCGGCCCGGCGCGCCAGCCTGGCCGCCCGGCGGCGGCTCTTGCCGTGCGTGGAGGTGAAGAGCACCGCGGCGACCCCGGCGACGGCGATGCCCGCCCACTTCTCCGGGGAGAAGAAGAAGCCGTCGGCGTAATGCCCGATCGCCAGGCCGATCTTCCAGAACATCTCGATCGACCCGGTCAGGTACGCCGCGAGCGGCAGCAGCGACCACGCCGCGCCGCGCATCATCGACAGACGCCCGTGCCGTCGCCCGTAGTAGTAGCTGATCACGAGTCCGACCGCGGTCAGCCCCACGCAGATCGGGAGCCAGACGAAGCTGTCGTAATTCATGGCGCGCGCCTCCCTGCCCTCACTTCCCAGGTTAGTCGTACCCGCCAAACGCCCGCCGCACTGCTAACCCCACCAAAACCGGTGGAGCCACCCCCACCTGGCCGGGCGCCCCGCCGCTGGCTCGGGCGCCTCCTTGTGTGGGTCATTCGTGCCACAGCCCCGATTTGGCGCCGCCAGCGCGCCAGACCTATCGCGGCTCGTCGATTATTTAGTTGGTTGTTTCGGGCGTGTCGCGGGCCGCCAGTGATCAGGCAAACGGCACATCAGGGGTGCGTGCCGGGCGGTGGCGGAACTCGGTGTCACGTTGCCCGCCTTCCTATGGCGCCCGATGTCGCATCAGCTCCCGTCTTCGGAGGTGGATGACGCATCGACCGCCATAGGAAGGAAGCGGATGACGCATCGACCGCCTTAGGAAGGAAGCGGATGACGCATCGGCCGCCTTCCGGCGGCGCCGCGCGCGACCGGCCCGAGAGGCGGTCGCCAGCACATCCTGTCGCCGGAGCCACGCACCGAACCAGACAACCACCAGTAACTATCCGACAGGCCCTATATATGGCATTTACGACACTTACGACCAATGATCAGGAAGGTGAGCGCTTTCGGGCACGTCCGAGGCCAGTCTCCGGCCAGCTATAAGCGATATTTCCGGTGCGAGATCGGTCTTCGGCGTGCTCAACCAGCCCGATGGCACCACCGACCCATGAAACCCTGCCGGGAGCGGTGGGGACTCGGGGGGAGGTGACTCCGGGGCCGACGGGGGCTCCGGGGCGGCTACGGGAGGGCGGCGAATTCGCGGAGGGTGCCGACGGTGACCTCGGTGAGCGAGGCGACCACCATGCGCTGGCCGGGCACCGGCGGGATCGGCACGACAGACGGCACCGCGACGACCCGGCAGCCCGCCGCCCCGGCCGAGGCCGCGCCGTTAGGCGAGTCCTCGAGCGCGACGCAGTTCCCGGGATCGGCGTCCAGCAGCTTCGCGCCCAGCAGGTACGGATCCGGCGCCGGCTTGGTCGCGGCCACGTCCTCGGCGCACACCGTCACCGGGAACGGCAGCCCGGTCGCGTCGAGCACCGCCTCGGCGAACTCCCGCTGCGAGGACGTGACTAGCGCGTACGGCACCCCGGCGGCGGCGACCGCGGCCACGATCTCCCGCGCGCCCGGCCGGATGACGACGCGCCCGGCGCGGGTGCGCTCCAGCATCCCGTCGAGCATCCACCGCGCGATGGTCTCCGGCGGCGCCGGGCGACTCGCCTTGGCAAGCAGGTAGCTCACGGTGCGCTCCATGCTTCCGCCGAGCAGCGCCTCCTGGTCCTGCGCCGTCCACGGCGCGCCGAGCCGCTCCATCACCTCGGTCTCGGTCTCCAGCCACAGCGGCTCGGTGTCCACGAGCAGACCGTCCATGTCGAACAGCACCGCCGCAAGGCTCACGCGCGTCTCCTCCGCCTCATCCGTTGTCAGGTCCTGTTACTCAGGATCGTAGGCGAGGTTCGGCCGCAGCCACTTCTCGGCCTCGCCGACGTCCATGCCGCGGCGACGGGCGTAGTCCTCGACCTGGTCGCGGCCGATGCGGCCCACGGTGAAGTAGCGGGACCGCTCGTGCGCGAACAGCAGGCCGCTGACGCTGGAGGCCGGCGTCATCGCGTAAGAGGAGGTCAGGTTCATGCCGAAGTCTTCCGCCCCCAGCAGCCCGAACAGCTCTCGCTTCAGGCTGTGGTCCGGCGACGCCGGGTAGCCGAACGCCGGGCGGATGCCGCGGAATCGCTCGGCGTGCAGCTCCTCGATGTCCACCGGGCCGTCCGGCTCGTACCAGTCGCGGCGGGCGCGCAGGTGCGTGTGCTCGGCGAACGCCTCGGCCAGGCGGTCCGCGAGCGCCTTGACCATGATCGCCTTGTAGTCGTCGTTGTCGGCCTCGTACTTCTTGGCGAGGTCGTCGGCGCCGTGGATCGCCACGGCGAACCCGCCGACGTAATCGCCGTCCGGGGCGACGTAGTCGGCGAGGGACCGGTTGGGCCGGCCGTCCGGCTTGACGGTCTGCTGCCGCAGCATGGGCACCCGGAGCTCCGCCGGCCCCGTACCGGCGCCCGGGGCGTCGGCGGCGCGGTCGATGATGATGTCGTCACCATCGGCGCGGGCAGGCCAGAAGCCGTAGCCGCCGCTGGCGGTCAGCAGGCCCTCGGCGGTGATCTCCTCCAGCAGCGCGCTGCCGTCGTCGAACAGCTCCTTCGCCTGCGGGTCGCCGAGGATCGCAGGGTACTTGCCCTTCAGCTCCCAGGCGATGAAGAAGAACTGCCAGTCGATCATCGCGCGCAGCTCGGCCAGCGACGGGGCGACCGCGCGGAGGCCGGTGAACGCCGGGACCGGCAGGCCGTCGAAGGGCACCTGCTCGCGGTTGCGGCGAGCGGCGTCGATGGACAGCATCGGCTGGCTGCGGCGGGCCTCGTGCTGCTCGCGCAGGCGCTGCTGGTCGACGCGGTTGCCGGCGTCCAGCTCGGACGCGCGCGCGGGGTCGAGCAGGCCCTGCACCACGCCGACGACACGGGAGGCGTCCAGGACGTGCAGTGTCGAGGCGCCGTAAGCGGGGGCGATGCGGACCGCCGTGTGCTGGCGCGACGTGGTGGCGCCGCCGATCAGCAGCGGCTTGGTGATGCCGCGGCGTTCCATCTCGGCCGCGACGTTCACCATCTCGTCCAGTGACGGGGTGATCAGGCCCGACAGGCCGATGATGTCGGCTTCCTCGGCGACGGCGGTGTCGAGGATCTTCGCGGCGGGGACCATCACGCCCAGGTCGATGACCTCATAGTTGTTGCAGCCGAGCACGACGCCGACGATGTTCTTGCCGATGTCGTGCACGTCGCCCTTGACGGTGGCGAGCACCACCTTGCCGTTGCCGCGCGACTTCTCCTCCGGCGCCAGGCCGGCCTCGGCGCGCTCGGCCTCGATTGCCGCCTTCTCCGCTTCCATGAACGGCTCGAGGTAGGCGACGGCCCGCTTCATCACCCGGGCGGACTTGACCACCTGCGGGAGGAACATCTTCCCCGCCCCGAACAGGTCGCCAACGATCTTCATGCCGTCCATCAGCGGGCCCTCGATGACCTCCAGGGGACGGGCCGCCTCCTGCCGGGCCTCCTCGGTGTCGGCCTCGACGTGGTCGGCGATGCCGTGCACGAGCGCGTGGGACAGGCGCTCGGCCACCGGCGCGTCCCGCCACGCGAGGTCCTGCGTCTGCCTGGCCTGGCCGCCACCCTGCGACTTCACCTGCTCCGCGTACTCGACGAGCCGGTCGGTCGCGTCCTCGCGCCGGTCGAACAGGACGTCCTCCACCAACTCCAGCAAGTCCGGAGCGATGTCCTCGTACACGTCGAGCTGGCCGGCGTTGACGATGCCCATATCGAGCCCGGCGCGGATCGCGTGGTACAGGAAAGCCGCGTGCATCGCGCGGCGCACGGTCTCGTTGCCGCGGAAGGCGAAGCTCAGGTTGGAGATGCCGCCGCTGGTGCGGGCCCCGGGGCAGCGCTCCTTGATCAGCGGCAGCGCGTCGATGAACGCCTTCGCGTACCCGTTGTGCTCGGCGATGCCGGTGGCGACGGCGAGCACGTTCGGGTCGAAGACGATGTCCCCCGGCGTGATGCCAACCTTCTGCGTCAGCAGGTCGTAGGCACGGCCGCAGATCTCGACCTTGCGCTCGGTCGTGTCGGCCTGCCCCGCCTCGTCGAAGGCCATGACCACCGCGCCCGCCCCGTACTCCTTGATCTTCCGCGCATGCTCGAGGAAGACCTCCTCGCCTTCCTTCAGGCTGATCGAGTTGACGATGCCCTTGCCCTGGACGCACTTCAGCCCGGCCTCGAGGACGCTCCACTTGGAGCTGTCGACCACCACCGGGATCCGAGCGGCCTCGGGCTCCGTCGCGATCAGGTTCAGGAACGTGGTCATGGCCTGCTCGCTGTCGAGCAGGTCCGCGTCCATGTTCACGTCGAGGAGGTTCGCGCCGCCCCGCACCTGATCCAGGGCGACGTTCGCGGCCGTCTGGTAATCATCGGCCTCGATCAGCCGCCGGAACTTCGCGCTGCCCATGACGTTGGTGCGCTCGCCGATCATGACGAAGCCGGTGTCCGACGTAATGTCGAACGGCTCCAGGCCGGACAGCCTGCTGACCCCGCCCGCCGTCCGCGGTACGGCGCGGTGGCGGCGGCCGTCGACCGCCTGCGCGATCGCCGCGATGTGGGCCGGCGTGGTGCCGCAGCAGCCGCCGACGATGTTCACCAGGCCCTCGGCGGCGAAGTCGCGCAGGAAGTACGCGGTGTCCTCGGGTGTCTCGTCGTAGCCGCCGAACGCGTTCGGCAGCCCCGCGTTCGGGTGGCAGGCCGTGTACGTCCCGGCCAGGCTGGCCAGCTCGGTGATGTGCGGCCTTATCTCCTTGCCGCCCAGGGAGCAGTTCACCCCCACGACGAGCGGGTCCGCGTGCCGCACCGAATTCCAGAACGCCTCGACCGTCTGCCCGGACAGGGTCCGCCCGGACAGGTCGACGATCGTCACCGACAGCCACAACGGCAGGTCCGGGGCGACGTCGCGTGCCGCCTTGATGGCGGCCTTGGCGTTGAGCGTGTCGAAGATCGTCTCGATCAGCAGCAGGTCCACGCCGCCCTCGGCGAGCGCCGCGATCTGCTCGGCGTAGGAGGCGCGCACCTGGTCGAAGGTGACGGCGCGGTAGGCCGGGTCCTCGACCTTGGGCGACAGCGAGAGCGTGACGTTCAGCGGGCCGACCGAGCCGGCCACGAAACGGCGCCGGCCGGTCTCGCGGGCCGCCTCGTCGGCGGCCTGCCGGGCGAGCGCCGCGCCGCGCGCGTTCATCTCGTAGACCCGGCTCTCCAGGCCGTAGTCCGACTGGCCGAAGCTGGTGGCGGTGAACGTGTTGGTCGTCGTGATGTCCGCGCCGGCCGCCAGGTACTCGCGGTGCACGTCGAGCACAAGGTCCGGGCGCGTGATGTTCAGCAGGTCGGGGTCCCCGGCGGTGTCGCGCTCGTGCCCGTCGAGCCGGTAGTCGGCCGCTGACAGCTGCCGGGACTGGATCATCGTGCCCCAGGCGCCGTCAAGGACGGCGATCCGCTGGTCGAGCAGTCCGGCTAGTTCCCCCACGGGGTACCTCCTGGTTCGGCATTCGCTGTGGCAGGAGGCGCCCTTGGTCATCGCCAGGCACGCGCGGCGGGCCGCGCGCCAGGGCCGAGCGTGGCGGGCTAGCTACCCGTTGCAGCGCCTCTCGGCCGGCACTGTCCATGATAAGGGCCCGGACCTAATTTTTGAAGTAGATTCTTGTGTCGCGCCACAACCGCCCGCATGGACGTAACCACAGAAACAGTACGCCCGAAACCGCGACGCGCACACGTGACGCCGCGAGCGCGGCGGGCGACGTAGGCTGTAGGTTGCAGGGCAGGGCGCGAGAAGACACGGAGGTGGGGTCATCAAGTTCAGCGACGTCGACGGACCGCTCGTCCACCCGGTGGCGATAGCTGCTTTCGAGGGATGGAACGACGCGGCGGAGGCGGCCAGCGGCGTGGTCAATCACCTGGGCATCTCGTGGGAATCCACGCCGATCGCCGCGATCGACCCTGATGACTTCTACGACTTCCAGGTGAACCGCCCGGTGGTCGAGGTCGTGGCCGGCAAGACCGAGCGGCTGATCTGGCCGACCACCCGCCTGTCCCTCGCGCGGGCCAGCGCGACGGGGTTGTCGCGGGACATCGTGCTCGTCCACGGCGTGGAACCGAACATGCGGTGGCGCGGCTTCACCGAGGAGCTCATCAGCGGCCTGTCCGAACTGGGCGTGGAAATGGTGATCATCGTCGGCGCCCTGCTCGCCGACTCGCCCCACACCCGCCCGGTCCCCGTCCAGGTGAGCGGGTCCGACACGCGACTCCTGCGCGGCGTCGGGTCCGAGGCCTCGGACTACAAGGGATCGTCGGGGATCGTCGGCGTGCTCCAGTACTCGCTCGGCGCGGCCGACATCCCGGCCGTGACGCTGTGGGCGTCCGTGCCGCACTACGTCGCCCAGGCCCCCTCCCCGAAGGCGACCCTCGCGCTGCTGCGCACCGTCGAGGACGTCCTCGACGTGACGCTGCCGATGGCGGACCTGCCCGAGGAGGCCCGCGCGTGGGAACGGGGCGTGGACGAACTCGCGCAGCAGGACTCCGACGTCGCCGAGTACGTGCGGACGCTGGAGGAGGCCAAGGACGCCACCGACCTGCCCGAGGCGTCCGGCGACGCGATCGCGCGCGAATTCGAGCGGTACCTGCGCCGCCGCGGCAACTCTGAGCACGGCGACCTGTAAGCCGTTAGACCGGCGGCCAGGGGACGGCGGGCCAGTCCTCCGGCGGGTACGGGTGGACGCGGTGCCGCAGCAGGATGTCGACCCGTTCCCTGGTGGCGGCCACCTCGGCGGGGGTCAGGTGCTTGCTCAGCTCTCCCGCGAGCCAGCCGTCGGTGAGCTCGCCGGCCAGGTGTTCCAGCGCCGCCACGCTGCGCCGGGGCAGCGTCTTGCCGCGCCATTGCCACAAGACAGTGCGCAGCTTGTAGTCCTCCGAGAACGTGACACCGTGGTCGCAGCCGTACAGGTGCCCGTCGCCGGTCGGGAGCAGGTGGCCGATCTTGCGGTCGGCGTTGTTGATGACGGCGTCGAACACCGCCATGTTGCGCAGCCCCGTGTGGTCGCCGCGGCGCGACAGCGCGATGAGGTCCGTCTCTGGATCGAGGTCGATCCACAGCTGGCACATGCCCGGCCCGAACGGCCCGTCGCGCATCACCGTCGGCGGCACGATGTTCCAGCCCGCCGCCTTGCTGACCGCGTACGCGGCGACCTCGCGGCCCGCCAGGGTCCCATCCGGGAAGTCCCACAGCGGGCGCTCCCCCGCCACCGGCTTGTACACGCAGTTGGCCTCGACGCCGCCGCCTTTGATCGTGCAGTACAGCGTCGCGTTGGACGCGTCCACGAGGCGGCCCTCCACCTCGAGGGCGCCCCGCTCGAGCAGTTCGATCGCGGCGCGCTCGCCCCCGGGCAGGCCCCGGTCCGCGCCGGGGGGAGTCCGCTCCCCGGGAGTGTCCGCGTTCGCCGCGGTCGTTCCGTCAGGCATCGGTGGCGGCCCGGTGACCGTTCTGCCGGGGGCAGATGTGACCGCCCGCGTCCAGCGGCAGCCCGCACAGCGGGCACGGCGGGCGCCCCGCGGAGACGATCTGCAGCGCCCGCTCGGCGAACGCCCGCGCGGCCGCGGGCGAGATCCGCACGCGCAGGACGCCCGGCCCGTCCACGGGCACTTCCTCGGCCAGCGGCTCGACCGGCTCGTCGCTCTCTTCCTGTGCTTCGATCACGACCTGGTCGCCGTCGCTGTCCCAGGCGAGCGCGATCGCCCCGACCCGAAAGTCCTCGGTGAGCGGCAGGTCCAGCGGCTGGTCGTCCTTGAGCGACGTGGGCGCCGCGGCGGGGATGGAGACACTGCCGCCGGTGCGCCGCAGGACCTCGTCGAGCAGCTCGTCGATCCGCTCGGCGAGGAGGCTGACCTGGAACTTCTCCAGGACGACGCTGGTCACGCGACCCGTCGAGGTGGCCTGCAGGTAAAACGTGCGATCGCCGGGCTGGCCGACGGAGCCTGCCACGAACCTGTCCGGCGGGTCATAGTAAAAGACCGGCATATCTCCTATCCTCCCGCGCTGCCCGCGCTACCCGCACCGCCGCCAATCATGGCGTCACTTTCCCCGCCGGCCCCGCCCGCCCGGGCAGGGTCCGCGCCCGTGTCCGCGTCCGACGCCGGCCGCGGCAGCAGGTCGTCCACGCCGCCACCGGTGTCGTTCAGCCGGAGCAGAAAGGGCCGCAGCGGCGTGTAGCGGATGACGGTGAGCGAGCACGGGTCCGCGACGATGCGCTGGCACTGGTCCAGGTGCAATCCCAGGCTATCGGCCACGATGGCCTTGATGACGTCCCCGTGGGAACAGATGACGTAGGTGGCGTCCTTGCCAAGCTTGTCGTTCCACTCCCGCACCGCCGACACCGCGCGGTGCTGCATGTCGAGCATGGACTCGCCCTCGGCGCCGGGGAAGCGCACGGCGCTCGGATGCGCCTGCACCACCGGCCACAGCGGGTCCTTCTCGAGTTCCTTCAGCGGCTTGCCGGTCCAGTCCCCGTACCGGCACTCGCCCACGCGGTCGTCAGTCACCGGACCGGCCGCGCCGGGGCGGACGGCACTGATCGCCGCGGCGGTCTGCTGACAGCGTTCCAGCGGGCTGGCCACGACCGCGGCCAGCGGAACGGGGGCCAGCCGCTCGGCGAGCGCCTTCGCCTGGGCCTGCCCGCGCTCGTCGAGAGGGATTCCGGGCGTCCAGCCCGTCAGCAGCTGCCCGGTCGTGGCGGTGAGGCCGTGCCGCACCAGCAGAACAGTTGTCACGCCTCCCGAGCCTAGTGCAGCGGCGGGCCCCACGCCGATTCGGAGAGCGTGTACTCGGCGTCCCCGAAGCGCACCAGATCACCCGCCCGCACCTCGACGGGGTCGCGCACCAGCCATCCGTTCACCCTCGTCCCGTTGGTCGAGCCGAGGTCGGTCAACCGCCAGCCGGCCGGTGTGCGCTCCAGGCGCGCGTGCCCACGGGACACGGTGATGTCGTCGATCACCAGGTCGCAGCCGGGGGCGCGGCCGATGCTGAACGCCGTCGCAGCGCCCCGCGGGAACGGCAGCACGGCGGCCTGGCGAGGACCGGGGGCGTCCACCGAACGGCGCGGGCCAAGCGGCCCGGGCGCGCGCGAGAACCACGCGGTCAGCCCGCGCGCCGGGGCGGGCGCGGGGCCGGACGCGGGATGTGGCACGGGACCGGACGCTGTGCCCGGAGCGTGGCCGGGCAGTCCGCCGAGCACCCGGTGGAGCGCCGAACCCGCCCAGCCGGGCGACAGCCAGCCGGCGGGCAGCAGGCCCCGCCGGCGCTTAGGGGCGGGCAGGTCGGCGAACAGCGGCGGCAGCTCCGACTGGCGGCGCGCGCCGAGCGCCGAGTTCATCCGGTACAGGAACGTCTCGTGGGACATCCGGCCCGCGGCGAAGTGCTCGCGCAGCTCGCCGATCGCCGCGTCCCGCTCCGCGTCCGACGCCCGGGTACCCGGGTCGGCGCCGCCAGCCGGCCGCGGGGCGGGCAGCGGGGCAGGCTGTACGGCGTCCGGTAGCGTCGGCATTTCGGCCGTAGTTGCTCCCATGTCATGGAGTATCGACAAATAGCCGCCCCGGCGCAAACAGCGCAGGGTGGCCCGCTAGCGCCATCCGGAGGCGGCGCCGTACGCGTTTCACGGGTCGAACGCGCCAACGCCGCCAGCACGACGACCGTCCCGCCGGATATACCGGATATAGCCCCCGAAACCGCCGCCCCGGAAAGCCGTCTCACGGCCATCCGACATGATCACGGGTCGGTAGCGCCAAATACTGGCATGTACGACCCATGATCATCGAAACGGACCGCCAGGCGAGACGGAACGACAGCCAGACTGCCCGAAATAACCCCATATAACGGCCATTCCGGGCGAGCTTGCTTCAAGATCATGGGTCGGTGATGCCATGCGCGCCGAAACGACCCATGATCTTGGGCGGAGCGGGCAGTGCGGCCGGCACGAGGTGCGGGCAGTCGGGCGTCGCGAGGCGCCGACTGCGGGCAGGGCGAACCGCGGGACGGGGTCAGGCGCCGACCGCGGGCAGGGCGAACCGCAGGGACGGGGTCAGGCGCCGACCGCGGGCAGGGCGAACCGCAGGGACGGGGTCAGGCGCCGACCGCGTGCGCGCCGCCGTCGACGTGCACGATCTCCCCCGTCGTGGCCGGGAAGAAGTCCGACAGCAGCGCGACCACGGCCCGGGCGGTCGCGTCCGGGCTGGTGTTGTCCCAGCCAAGCGGGGCCCGCTCAGCCCACACGTCCTCGAACTTGCTGAAACCGGGGATCGACTTGGCGGCCATCGTCTTCAGCGGGCCGGCCGACACGAGGTTCACCCGGACCCGCTGCGACCCGAGGTCACGCGCGAGGTAGCGGGCACAGGACTCCAGGCCCGCCTTGGCCACGCCCATCCAGTCGTAGCCGGGCCACGCGACGCTCGCGTCGAAGTCCAGGCCGACGACCGATCCGCCGTCGCCCATCAGCGGCAGCGCCGCCATGGCGAGGGACTTCAGCGAGAAGGTGGACACCTGGACCGCCTTCGCCACGTCCTCCCACTCGGTGGCGAGGAAGTTGCCGCCGAGGGCGGTCTGCGGCGCGTTCCCGATCGAGTGGACCACGCCGTCGAGGCCGCCGACGTGCTCGCGGACCCTGTCCGCCAGCGAGGCCAGCTGCTCGTTGTCGGTCACGTTGAGCTCGATCACCGGAGCCGGCTCGGGCAGCCGCTTCGCGATCCGCTCCACCAGGGACGGCCGCGGGAAAGCGGTGAGCACGACGGCCGCGCCTTCCAGCTGCGCCACGCGCGCGACGTGGAAGGCGATCGAGGCGTCGGTGAGGACGCCGGTGACCAGGATCCGCTTGCCGTCGAGGATGCCCATCGAGATATCTCCCTAATGTCCCATGCCGAGGCCGCCGTCGACCGGAATCACGGCGCCCGTGATGTATGCCCCGTCCGGTCCGGCGAGGAAGGCCACCGTACCGGCGACCTCGTCCGCGTCCGCGTACCGGCCGAGCGGTACCGCCCCGAGGATCGCCGCCTTCCGCTCGTCGGTGAGCACCGCCGTCATGTCGCTGTCGACGAACCCCGGCGCCACCACGTTGGCCGTGATGCCCCGCGAGCCGAGCTCGCGCGCCAGGGACCGGGCGAGCCCGACCAGGCCCGCCTTCGAGGCGGCGTAGTTGGCCTGCCCCGGTGACCCGTACAGTCCCACCACGGAGGAGATGAAGATCATCCGTCCGCGGCGCATCTTCATCATGCCGCGCACCGCGCGCTTGGCGACCCGGTAGGAGCCGGTCAGGTTCGTGTCGAGCACGTCCGTGAAGGCTTCCTCCTTCAGGAGGGCGAGCAGCTGATCGGCGGTGATCCCGGCGTTGGCCACCACCACCTCGACCGGCCCCTGCTCCTGCTCCACGGCCGTGAACGCCGCGTCCACCGAGGCCGCGTCGCGCACGTCGCACCGCACCACGGACAGCCCCTCAACCGGTTCGCCCGACCGCGAGGTGACCGTGACGCTGTCCCCGCCGGCGGCGAGCCGCCGCGCGATCGCCAGCCCGATCCCCCGGTTGCCGCCCGTAACCAGTACCGAACGCCCCACGCTCCGGTCCTCCTGTCGTCGTTGTCCGCCAGCCGAGAGTACCGCCACGCCGGGTTTGACAGGCACATTCCCGGTAACGGCGATGCGCGGCGGCTGGGTACGCCAAGGCTCGTGAGATAGGTTGGCATGCCGTGGACGATCACAATGGACGGATCGACGCCGAGTTCGCCGGCCTGCCGCTGAGGAATCTGGCGGATGCCGCGCTCGACGCAGCGAAATCAGGCGGGGCGAGCCACGCCGACTTCCGGATAGAGCGGATCAGGGGCCAGCAGGTCAGCCTCGGCGACGGGAAGCTCCAGAGCCTGTCCGACGCCGACGACAGCGGCCTCGCGGTGCGGGTCATCGTGGACGGGACGTGGGGCTTCGCCTCCGCCGTCGACCTCACGCCCGAGGCGGCACGGGACGCGGCCCGCGAGGCGGTCGAGGTCGCCAAGGTGGCGGCCGCCATGAACACCGAGCGCATCGACCTCGCGCCCGAGCCCGCCCACGGCGACGTCACCTGGGTCTCGGCCTACGAGATCGACCCGTTCGCCGTCTCCCCCAAGGAGAAGGCGGACCTGCTGTCGGCGTGGTCGACGGGCCTGCTGGCACACCCCGTCGTGTCCCATGTGGACGCGAGCCTCCTGCAGGTCAAGGAATGCAAGTTCTACACCGACGGCGCGACCACGGCCACCCAGCAGCGGGTGCGGCTGCACCCGGAGATCACCGCGATCGCGGTCACCGACTCCGGGTTCGACGACATGCGCACGCTCGCGCCGCCGGTCGGCCGCGGCTGGGAGTACCTCACCGGGACCGCGTGGGACTTCCCGGCGGAACTGTCCCAGCTGCCCGAGCTGCTGGCCGAGAAGCTGAAGGCCCCGTCCATCGAGGCCGGCCGCTATGACCTGGTCATCGACCCGTCCAACCTGTGGCTCACGATCCACGAGTCGATCGGGCACGCCACCGAGCTGGACCGTGCGCTCGGCTACGAGGCCGCCTACGCGGGCACGAGCTTCGCCACGATAGACAAGCTGAACAAGCTCCAGTACGGGTCGCCGGTCATGCACATCACCGGCGACCGCACCGCCGAGCACGGACTGTCGACCGTCGGCTACGACGACGAGGGCGTCGCGGGCCAGTCGTGGGACCTGATCTCCGGCGGCGTCCTCGTCGGGTACCAGCTCGACCGGCGGATGGCACTGCTGCAAGGCTTCGGCCGGTCCAACGGATGCGCGTTCGCGGACTCCCCCGGCCACATGCCGCTGCAGCGGATGGCCAACGTCTCGCTGCGCCCGGCCGACGGCGGCCCGGACACCGCGGGCCTGCTCGCAGGCGTCGAGGACGGCATCTACATCCTCGGCGACAAGTCCTGGTCGATCGACATGCAGCGGTATAACTTCCAGTTCACCGGGCAGCGCTTCTTCCGGATCAGGAACGGCAAGCTCGCCGGGCAGGTCAAGGACGTCGCCTACCAGGCGACGACCACGGACTTCTGGAACTCGATGGAAGCGGTCGGCGGACCGCAGACATACGTCCTCGGCGGCGCGTTCAACTGCGGCAAGGGCCAGCCCGGCCAGGTCGCCCCCGTCAGCCACGGCGCGCCCGCCGCGCTCTTCCGCCAGGTGCGGATCCTCAACACAGCGGAGGAAGGCCAGTGACAGCGCAAGAGCCAGCGACGCCACAGGAGACTGTCGAGCGCGCCCTGTCGTTCGCGAAGCCAGGCGGCGAGTGCGTCGTCATCGCCGACGAGTCGTCCACCGCCAACCTGCGCTGGGCGGGCAACACGCTCACCACCAACGGCGTCGCGAGCACCCGCAGCCTCACGGTCATCGCGGTCGACCGGCGCGCTGACGGCACCGCCGGGGTCGGCGTGGTGTCGCGCTCCGGGCTGCGCCCGGACCAGGTCGAGGACGTCGTGCGGGAAGCCGAGAAGGCCGCCGCCCAGTCCTCCCCCGCCGAGGACGCGGAAGCGCTGGTGAGCGCAGGCGCCAGCGACGTGATGGATGAATGGGGCGAAGCCCCGGGGAAAACAGAGATCGGCGTATTCCGCGATTTCGCCACTGACCTCGGCGAGACGCTCCGTGCGGCCGAAGGTGCCGGACGCAAGCTCTACGGCTTCGCCGAGCACGGCGTGACGTCGACCTTCCTCGGCACGTCGGCCGGGGTGCGGCGCCGCTACGACCAGCCCGCGGGCCGCCTGGAGCTGAACGCGAAATCGGGCGACCTGTCCCGTTCCGCGTGGGCCGGCGCGGCGACCAGGGACTTCACCGACGTGGACGTCGCCGCCCTGGACGCCTCGCTCACCGAGCGGCTGTCGTGGCAAGAGCGGCGCGTCGAGCTCCCGGCCGGGCGGTATGAGACGATCCTGCCGCCGACCGCCACCTCCGACCTGATGATCTACCTGTACTGGTCGGCGGGGGCCCGCGACGCACACGAGGGCCGGACCGTGTTCGCCCGGCCCGGCGGGGGGACGCGGGTCGGCGAGCGGCTCTCCCAGCTGCCCGTCTCGCTGTTCAGCGACCCGGACTACCCCGGGCTGCAGTGCGCGCCGTTCACGATCGCGCACGCCTCCGGGCGGGACTCCTCGGTGTTCGACAACGGGCTGGCGTCCCCGCGCGCGTCCTGGATCACCGACGGCGCCCTCACCGCGCTGTACTCCAGCCGCTACTCCGCGGGCCTGGCCGGGCTGCCGGTGGCGCCCGAGATCGACAACCTGATCATGTCCGGCGGCCCGGACGCCACGGCCTCGCTGGAGTCGATGATCGCGTCGACGTCGCGGGGCCTGCTGCTGACGTGCCTGTGGTACATCCGCGAGGTAGACCCGCAGACGCTGCTGCTGACCGGGCTCACCCGCGACGGCGTGTACCTCGTCGAGAACGGCGAGGTGACCGGCGCGGTCAACAACTTCCGGTTCAACGAGTCGCCGGTGGGCCTGCTGTCCCGGCTGGCCGAGGTCGGGGCGGCCGAGCAGACGCTGCCGCGCGAGTGGGGCGACTACTTCACCCGCGCCGCGATGCCGCCGGTGCGCGTGGACGGGTTCAACATGTCATCGGTCAGCCAGGCCAGTTGACGCGCGGCGATACCTTGGAAGTGTGAAGGTGGGTCATTCCCAGGACCAGCAGGTCCACCTGGTCACCCAGGCGCGTCGGCCGATGTCTGAAGACATCCGGTACCGGCAGCATCGCTACCTGCTCATGATGGCGATCCGGACGATCTGCCTTGGCGCCGCATTGCTCATGTTCGTCAACCACCTCGGGTGGCTGACGGCCTTCCCCGCGGCCGGCGCGATCTTCATCCCGTACATCGCCGTCGTGTTCGCTAACGGCGGACGCGAGCCCGACAACGTACGAGGTTTCGTCGAGTACCAGATGAGCCAGCGGAAACTGCCGGCGCCCCCCGAGCCTCCTACCTCGGAAAATGGCAACGGCGGCGATTCGCCAAAGAATTAGGTCTTGACACATAAGGGGGGGTTTCCGTGTACGATTCATATCGGTGCTCTGGTCCCCCGTCAGGGCACCACTGCCGGCCTTCCGGGCCCCCGTCGGAAGGCCGATGATTGCGACGCCGGGTGGTTTGCCCCCGTAGCCACCCGGCGTCGCCCTTTATTTTTTGGTTTTTATTCGGTCTTGCTGAACTCCGCGATCGCTATGGCGAGCAGTACCGCGCCCATCACGGCGACCATTCCCAGCGAGACACCTATCGGCACGAGCCACCCGCCCCACGTCACGCCCGGGCTGAGCACGGCGATCGCGGCCGGGGAGACGTTGAGGTGGCTGAACACCGCGTGCCGCATGGGCTCGACGCTGTCAG
>Ga0210389_10000146_pt1 | contig 72302 bp, 58 predicted proteins | sample IncBWH28OmetaG_FD_160127 | JGI IMG/M metagenome (GOLD analysis project Ga0210389, IMG submission 160127) | Forest soil microbial communities from Barre Woods Harvard Forest LTER site, Petersham, Massachusetts, United States - Inc-BW-H-28-O ...
CAGCCGTGTGACCGACATGCGAAGCCGCCGCCGGGCGCGGCCGGTCAGCCGGCAGCGCCAGCTCCTCCGGCGACCCCGCCAGCGCCTCCCGCCAGTACCCGATCTGCCGCGCGATCAAGCTCTCCGGGTCGTCCTCGGAGCCGAGCAGCTCCCGCTGCCACAGCGTGTAATCCGCATACTGCACCGGCAGCGGCACCCACCCCGGCACCCGGCCCGCCGCCCGCGCCGCGTACGCCATCGAGATATCCCGGCCCAGCGGGCCCATGGACCAGCCATCGCCGGCGATGTGGTGCACCAGCACCAGCAGCACGTGCTCGCCCGGCCCGGTACCGAACAGCCATACCTTGACTGGCACCTGCGCCGACAGGTCGAACGCGTACCGCGCCGCCTCGACGAGGTCCGCTGAGCCGCCCTCCGCGGTGATCAGCTCCCAGTCCAGCTCGGCCAGGTCCGCCACGTGCTGATACGGCTCGCCGTCGGCGGCGGGCAGTATCGTGCGCAGCACCTCATGCCGGCCCAGCACATCCCGCAGCGCCGCCCCCAGCGCCGTCACGTCCAGCTCACCCGTCAGCCGCAGCACGAGCGGCGCGTTGTACGTCGGGCTCGGCCCCTCCAGCTGGGCCAGGAACCACAGCCGCCGCTGCGCGAACGACAGCGGCACAAGCGCCGGCCGCTCCCGCACCGCCAGCGCGGCCCGCGCCGCGCCCGCGCCGTCCAGCCGCACCGCCAGCCCGGCCGGTGTCGGCGCCTCGAACAGCACCCGGATCGGCACCTCCACCCCCAGCACCGACCGCACCCGCGACGCCAGCCGCGTCGCGAGCAGCGAATGGCCGCCCAGGGCGAAGAACGAATCGTGCACACCCACCTGCGCAAGCCCGAGCACCTCGGCGAACACCCCGCACAGCAGTTCCTCCTGCAGGCTGGACGGGCCGCGCCCGCCGCCCGCGGCCGCCGCGTAGTCCGGCTCGGGCAGCGCCCTGCGGTCCAGCTTCCCGTTCGCCGTCAGCGGCAGCGCCTCCAGCACCACCACCGCGGCCGGCACCATGTACTCCGGCAGCCGGGCCAGCAGGGACTCCCGCACCGACCGCGCCAGCCCGCCCCCAGTACCCTCAGCCGCCGGAACGACATAGGCGACGAGCCGCCGGTCTCCCGTCTCGTCCTCCCGCATTACGACGGCCGCCTGGGTCACGAGCGGATGCGACACGAGCGCGGTCTCCACCTCACCGAGCTCGATCCGGAACCCCCGGATCTTCACCTGCTCATCGGCCCGCCCAACGAACACCAGCTCGCCGCCAGCCGTCCAGCGGGCCAGGTCGCCCGTCCGGTACATCCGCTCCCCGGCCGCGAACGGGCACGCCACGAACCGCCCGGCCGTCAGGCCAACGCGGCCGAGATATCCCCGCGCCAGCTGCCCGCCGGCCACGTACAGTTCCCCGGTCACCCCGGCCGGGACCGGGGACAGCCACTCATCCAGCACCAGAGCCCGCAGCCCGGGAATGGCACGGCCAATGAGGCTGCCGCCCGACGGTGCGCCGGCGACCACCTCGGCATTGATGGGCAGGTAGCTGACGTGCACGGTCGTCTCGGTGATTCCGTACATGTTGACCAGCACCGGCGCGTCATCGGGGTGACGCTCGTACCACGTCCGCAGCCGCCCGGCGTCCAGGGCCTCGCCGCCGAACACCACCGCTCGCAGCGCCAGCCCGCGGCCTGCTTCGGGCTCCGCCGCTTCCGCCTGCATCAGCTGGTAGAACGCCGACGGCGTCTGGTTAAGCACCGACACCTGCTCACGCACCAGCAAGTCCAGGAACTCACGTGGTGACCGCGACACTCCGAACGGCACTACGACCAGGCGGCCGCCGTACAGCAGCGCGCCCCACAACTCCCATACGGAGAAGTCGAACGCGAATGAGTGAAACCACGCCCAGGCATCCTCGACGCCGAAGTCGAATCGTTCGCGCACGGCGCCGAACAGCCGCACCACATTGACGTGCGGGACGATCACGCCCTTGGGACGGCCGGTGGATCCGGAGGTGTAGATGACATACGCCGGGTGCCGCGGGTCCAGCACGCCGCTGCGCCCGGCATCGGTCAGGTCGGCCTCGGCCGAGCCGGAGATTTCCGCCATCACGGCCGGATCGTCCAGCATCACAGCGGCCACCACGTCCGGCGACGGCACATGCTGGTGCACGTCGCGGCTGGTGACCAGCACCGCCGGACGGGCGTCGGCCAGCATGAAACCGATCCGGTCGGCCGGATATGACGGATCGACTGGCAGGTAGGCTCCGCCGGCCTTGACCACCGCCAGCAGCGTCACCACCAGCTCAGCCGAACGCTCCAGCGCGACCGCCACCAAGGTGTCCGGCCCCACTCCGCGAGCGACCAGCACCCGCGCCAGCTGGTTCGCCCGCGCGTTCAGCTCCGCATACGACAGCTCCGCGCCGTCGAACGCCACCGCCACCGCATCCGGTGTCCGTGCTACCTGCGCCTCAAAGAGCTCCGGCAGCGTCGCCGCCGGCACCTCCAGCGCCGCGTCGTTCCACTGTGCCAGCACCCGGTCCCGCTCAGCCGGATCCAGGATCTCGGCCCGGCCAACAGCCTCGTCGGCGGACGCCGCCATCATCCAGGTCAGGACCCGGAGATACCGAGCGGAAATCCCGGGAACCGAAGCCGGATCGTGAATGTCGCGGTTCGCATCGACATCAATCTGGAGAGCCTCGCCCGGCCGGTCGTAAACGTCGATCCGCACGCCGTCTATCGGGCCGTTGGACAGCGGATGGGAAACGCCTGCCGTATTGCCAAATTGCATCCGGTAGTCAAAGGGCATGACATTGACAAGAACATCGCACAATGCGCCGAAATCCGTCAGCCTCAGGTCCCGGAGAATATCCTCGAAACGATAGCGCTGATGGCGGCGCGCCTCGCGGATTACCGTGTTGGCTTGTTCTATCACTTCCGCGACGGTGGTCTCCCGGCCGATCGAGAACCGGATGGGCAGGAGGTTCGCGGTCATGCCGGGAATGGCCAGCTCTCGCGGTCCGGTCCGGCCTCGGCTATTGACGCCGATGACGACGTCTGACATCCCTGTGATGCGGTGCTGGTACACAGCCGCGGCGGCGGTCATGAAACCGCTGAGGCTGGTCCGCAGGCGCCACGCGGCCGCCTTCAGCCCGGTGGTCACGTCAGCGGAGACGTCGACGGCGTGCCGGGTCGGCATCTCTGGCAGCCGCCGTATCTGATGCTTTCCCTGAAGGCCGTCGGCCGGGAGATCAGACAGCTGGCTCAGCCAGTATTCCCGGTCCTCGCCGAAGGCGGCGGAGGCCCGGTAGGCGCGCTCGGAATCGAAAAGCACGCGCACCGACTCGAGGGCGCTCCCCGCGGGCTCTCGTTCCTCCAGCAGGGCATTGTAAATGTCCGCTACGCGCGCGGCCACGAGCGCGCCTCCGTGCGCGTCGATCATGATGTGGTGACAGCGCTGGTACCAGTAGAAGTGCGCCGGCCCGAGCTTGAGCACGCCCTGGGTGAACAGCGGCCCGCCGCCCAGGTCCGCCGCACGTTCCAGGTCCGCCCGCATCCAGTCCCCCGCGGCCTGCCCGGGGTCCGGCGCCGCGCTGAAGTCAATGACGTGGATCGGATAGTCACGCGACTCATCGAAGTACTGCAGCACCGCCCCATCGGTCTCGCGGAAGCGGAGCCGATACGTATCTGCCTCGTCGATGGCGCGCCGCAGCGCTTCGACGAAGAGACTCATTTCGATGTCGCCGTGGAACTCCAAATATTCACCGATGCTGAAGACCGGGTTGTCCGCTGCGAGCTGCTGGGCATGCCACACATGCAGCTGTCCAGTCATTAGCTCCCGGGATCCATTTTCAGATGCGACCATTCTCAAGAACCCCAAACATTTGACTCGCCGAACGAAACCTGCCTCCGACGCCCTGGATGTTTAACCAGTTGATCGGGCATGGTTGAACACGTCGATTCCACCTCGACCACTATCCGACAAATAAGCTGGGCTATCAATACCTTGTTAGAGGTGTTTAACTGCGTCTCAGCCACCGTTGAACAGCACAGAAATGACGGAAGCCCCCTAATTAGGGGGCTTCCGTCATTTCTCTGAATTCTGTGGCAGCCTATTCGAAACGCGCGTCGTTGGGATCGGTCACGCGATTGAGCAGCGGCAGCGCAGCCGCGATAACAAGCAGGGAAACTATGATGCCCACTCCCATGCTCAGGAAATAAGAGGAACCGGGAAGCGCGACGGACGTGCTTTTGGAGGCGAACTGTTTGACTATGGGCACCGCTACGGCCAGGCCGACGCCAGCCGCAACGATGGACGCCGTGAGCAATGGCACCATAGATTCCAGCAGCACCACGCCGTAAAGCGCACGAGTCGGCGTGCCGGTGAGGCGTATCAGGGTAAACGGCCGCTTACGCTCGACCACGCCGGCGCAAACCGCGATGGCCAGGCTGCATCCGGCGACGAGAATCGTCAGCCAGACCACGACGAGCGCGATCTGCTGGATCTCTTCGTACTGTGCCGACCTCGCCTGTGCCACTTCGCCGAACGTCTCTGGTGCGTCAACCGCTCCGGCCAGGGCCGTGTACTCGGTAAGCAGCGTGCGCACTCGCTCTGTTGTCGCCGCGTCATTCGTCTTGACCAGTACGCCACCGAGAGCCAGGCTTCCGACCTGGCTGGAGGCCGTGGTGGTGCTATCGCCGACAATGGGCAGATGGAGGCCCAGCAGGTTGTCGGAGACCATCACTCCCCCGAAGTCGGCTCGAACAGCTGTCGCTCCCGCGCCGCATGTGCCCAGCTCGGAGAATTGCCGCAGACTCTGACAGCTGACGATGAAGTCGGCCGCGGAGCAGCCGTCAGCCCCGCAAGAGATTCCGCTGGGCTGACGCTTCTGCTGCGACGGCGGCCCGCCGGGCGTGGGCAGCGGACTTTGCGACGCTACGCTCTGGCCGGGGGCAACATACAGCGGCAACACCGTGACGCCAGGATACGAATGCAGCCGGCTCAAAAGCTGCGCTCCGGTGCTCCCGGACAGTCCGAGGGACGCGGGGGTACTCCCCGGATGGGCGCCGATGCTCCCCGAATAGGAGGCCGCGAATGACACGCGAAGGACGTTCTTCAGCGTTCCGCTGCCCACATTCTGCTGGCCGGCGAGGATCGCCGGCACGATCCCGGCGATCGCCGTACCGAGGAACACCGCCAGCACGAGACCGCTCACTGACCGGAACGTGCCCTTCGGGTCGTTGGACAGCCGCCGCGCGGCCAGCAACGACGCCGCCCCGCGGCTGAACACCGCGACCAGGCGCGCCGCCTGCATAGTAAGCCAGGAGCCGCCCACGATCAGGCCGCCCATGATCAGCACGAGTCCGACATCGATGAGTGGGAAATCCTTGACCTGGCCCTTGCCGACAGCCGCAATCGGGATAATGAACAACGCCAGCCCGATCAGCAGCGGGAGCACACGCCACGCGCGCGGAGCCGGCGGCGTAGTCTTCCTGGCGGCTCCGAGAGGTGAGATGCGCACCCGCTGCAGCGACCACAAGGCGCCGAAGGCCGCGGCGACCGGGACCCCGACGAGCGCGATGGCATATTCGAGGCCGCTCGGGTTAACCAGGGCGGGGAAATAGCGCGAACCAGTGATCTCGATGTCGGCAGCTACCGGCTGCAGCAGCTGGAAGACCCCCAGGCCGACGAGAGTGCCGATTATGGCACCCGCCAGGGCATCCACGGAGGCGATCACGTTGACCTGATTCGACGTCGCGCCCACCAGCCGCAATGCCGCGAATCGTTCCTCTCGCCGGGCCGCGGCGAGTCGGGTGGCCGTACCGATGAGCACCACCAGCGGGACTATCAGGCCGACCAGGATGAGACCGAAGCCGAACTCGTAGTACGACGACGAGCTGTTGACCGCAGGACTCGTGGAGATGCTGCGCACCAGCTGCGTTGCCGGCAGCGCGGCTAGCTGCTGCGGCGTGTACCCGATGACGATCGCGAGCTCGTCCGGGCCGCTCAGGCCCGCGTTGCCAATCTCGCCCACCTGCGTTCCGGGGAACCGGGCACCGAGCTCGTCACTTGGAACCGTCTTCAGCAAGGATGCCAACGCCGGCGAGACGTAAACCTGTCCTGGACCCGGCATCCGGGTCAGGCCGGGAATCGTCGGCGCGCCCGGGCCGAGCGCGGCGACGTCGAGCCGCTCGATGGCCTTGCCTTCGTAATAGTCCTTGCTGTAATTCCACAGTTCTGCGCTCGACGCGGACAGCTGCGTAGCCGCCGTCACACGTGTACCGGTCGTGCACTCCCAGCACTGCCTGTTGTTGGTCGCGGAGAAGGCGTTGAAGGAGGCCAGCACCGAAAGCAGGATGCCGACGCCGACCGCCACCGCCCCCGCGACCAGCAACAGCCTGGTCAGCGCCTCGCGACCGCTGCTGAGCGTCAGCCGCAGGCCAAGTCTGAGGATCATCAGTCCGCCACCCTCGCCGAGTAGGTGCTGCTCACCTGACCGTCCCGCACCGTGACCTCTCGATCGGCCCAGGCGGCCACGCGAGCGTCGTGGGTGACCAGGACCACGCTGGTCCCCTCCTCACGAGCCAGGCCGACCATCAGTTCCATCACCTTTTCGCTCATGGCCGAGTCGAGCGAGCCAGTCGGCTCGTCAGCGAACAGGACCTTGGGACGAGCTACCAGCGATCGGGCGATCGCTACTCGCTGCGCCTGGCCACCGGACAACTCGCCTACCCTACGGCCACCAAGGCCGTCGATGCCCAGCCGTCCGAGCCAGGATTCAGCCCGCTTGTAGGCTTCCTTGCGGCCGACCTTATTGAGCAGCAGCGGCAGGGCTATGTTGTCCAGGACGGTCAGCTCAGGAACAAGCTGACCGAACTGGAAGACGAAGCCGAAGTCCGTGCGCCGCAGCCGGGTCCGCGCGGCGTCGCTGAGCGTGTCCATGCGCCGACCGTCGTACCACACCTCACCGCTGTCAGGCGTGAAGATGCCGGCCAGGCAGTGCAGCAGCGTCGATTTACCCGAACCGCTGGGACCCATTACAGCGAGGATCTCCCCATCGGCCACCGCGACGTTCGCGCCTCGAAGCGCAGGGGTCTGGCCGAATGACCGGTAGATGTCACGCGCCTCAAGCATGATGCCAGTCTCGCTTGGCGCCATGGGGCCATGGTCACTTCTCATGTTGAATGCACCACTTCCTCAATGTCGCTTACCAGGACGGCCGTATCGATCCATCCATGCGTCGTCGCATCCGATCCCCACGGGGGTTCCGCAACCCCATGAGGATCCGTACGCCGAGAGTATACACCGAGTCAGTACCCCGAGTGTATACCTTGCGTTTAGCACTACCTGGAGGGAAGCTGACCAGGAAGGATGACCACGTCCAGCCAGGGAGATCACCCCCCTTGGCGGCACGTACCGGCAGTCCACGATTCAGCCGAGTCGTGGTGGCCGAGGGAACGTCGCCAGGAAGGTGAGATCGCCTTGTCGCAAGCCGTTAGCTGTAGCCCAGATGGCGTACGCAAGATCCGAATTCGTCGTCATCCTGCTGCCACTGCTGGTACGCCGCCTCGACGTCCGCGCCGAGACCCGACCACGATAGCTCCGCGTGCTCCATTTGGTCGCCTGGTGGATGCGACCCGGGATCACGCAATGCGTGAAGGCCCTGGGTTCTGGTTGCCCGCTGGACGGCATGAAAATTCTCCATGGACCCATTCGCCACCGCTCGCTCTATTCGCCCTTCCTCCCCACTGGCGAGGCCCAAGAACCGCACAATGCGACTCAGGCTTGTTCCTGGATCGTCGCTAATATCCTGATACTTGACCGTCAGCACTTCCGCGTCGGGAAAGTATCGATGAACAGCCGCTGGATACGTCCATTCCCGCGAATTCTGCTGCCACGTCCCACAGCCGAGGCCATGGTCGTCTTCGCCCGAGAGGACGAGACCGCCGAACCCGGGGACGATACCACGATGCGCGATGACAGATTTAGCGAACTCTACCCTGTTCACCTCCGGGACATTCATCGCCTGCATTCCGCGCACAATTATCTCGCGCGGGTCCTGTGACACATACACGATCTTCTTAGTAAGTTTTTGATATCGCCGCATAACATCGGCCTTGGGAAGGAAATGAGTCTGGACAATCGCCTGACCGGAGCTATTAAACGAAGGCGGCATCACCTTTCCTTCACCCAAAAGCCTCCATTGTTCCGGCAGTTCATCATCCATAACATCAAAGGAATTAATCTTCGTATCTCGCATATAACTCGCGAGCATAAAACGAATCCACACATATTCGAGTCCCATATAAGACACAAGCCAGTTAACGTATGTCAATTCCGATACTCCTATGGGTAAGCCGCTCTTCCTGGGCGAAGCATTCAACTGCGGCACGCAAGCAATTGAACGGCGGAAGCTCTGGGGCCGGGCGGATCAGTCTTCGTAGCCGAACTCCTTCACGCAGAGGCGGAACTCCTCATCGTCGCGCAGCCACTGTTGATAGGCCGCCTCGACATCCGCCCCGAGCGCCGACAAAGACTGGTTCGTCAGCCCCTTGCCCACCAACGGCCCACTGCGCTTAGCGCGACCTATGCGAGCGTCGTCGCGCTGCTCAAGTTCACGCATCTTTCCTAGTGACGCGTTGCGCACCGCCCGCTCAACGCGGTCCGGGTCGCTCAGCCCGCCGAGTTCCAGGAACTGGATAATGCCGCTCAGAGCCGCCACCGGATCCGCGCGCATGTCTTCGTACCTGATGGTCAACACCTCCGCACGCGGAAAGTACTGATGAACGGACGCCCGGGATGTCCACTCCCGCACGCTCTGCTGCCACGTTCCCCAGCCCTTCTTGAACCACAAGGAAACACCGCGCTGCGCGATAAAGTCTTTGGCGAACGCATCGTTCTTCGCCTTGTCGATACCCAGCATCCGCGCGGAGCTAAAAATGACATCACGCGGATTGCGCACCAGAGAAACCACCTTTCCGGTCAGCTCCCGGTACTCCTGCATAACCTCCGTTCCAGGCAAGAAATGAGTCTTGACGATCACCTGCGAAGAGTCGCCAACGGGGACCATGCTCCCGACTCGCAGGAGCACCGCATAGTCCGGAATCAAGTCTTTTAGACCGCCGCGTACCGACCCCCTTACCGACGCGACCTCAGCATCCAAGAGATAATTTGCCAGCATGACACGTGCCCATGTGTTCCCAGATTTAGGATAGGACGCAAGCCAGGCAACGGAAGACAACTTAGATTCTCCTAATCATCGCGAGCATACACTCGGTATTTAGTTAACGTGGCCATGATAGATGAGAAGAGTAATTTTCAACTGCTACAGCACATCAGTTGAACAGTAACTACTCAATTTCTCGGCCCCGCTGTAACATCGAGCACTGGCCACTGATGTCATTAATGTTCCCGACTGGAGGAAATACCATGCGCGATAGCGCTGGACCAGCGTATCTACGTTCGAATGTGATTATCGAACCGCTGGTTGACAGGTTCTACGCTTGGCTGCACACTGTCGCTCCGGTTCAGGCGGCGATGAACTTGGCGTTCTTGCAGCTGCCCCTCCTGGAGTCGTATCTCGAATCCCCCCAGGTACATATCGCGGCGAGCACCAACCCGGAGCTTCGCGGCGGCTACTTCGTGGGAATCGAGGAGGCGCGCAGCGCCGAGATCGCCGGACTGGTCGAATCCATAAAGCGGGACCGGACCGAGATGCTGCAGTTCGCCGCGGCGATAGCCGAGGCTGAGGAGCTGCTGCAGGTCAACGCGACCGGATTCGATCTGACACCGCTCTACGGGAAGCTTCCGGCTGCCCTGAACGGTCTTGTCGAGATGGCCTATGACACGAGCAATCAGCCGACGCTACGGTTTCTCGAGTCACTCATCTACCACAGCTCGGTCTACGACGAGGGCCGCCAGTCCGTTCAGATATCGCTCGACGGCGGCGTGGAGCGGCCCTTCATCCTGAGCACGCCACGGCTGCCCGCACCTGACGTCCTCGAGTTGCCGCTGCCGTTCCGTCATCCGGGGCTGCAGGAGCTAGTGACGGCCAGGTTCCGGCCGACGACGGCGGCCCGGCTGCGTGAGGCACTTGAACTAGACGACGCCGAGGCCGCGATGCTGGACGGCCTGCTCGATGACCAGCCGAGCCTGTCTCCCGACCGGCACATCGACGGCGGCGGCCGCATCCGCTATTTCGGTCACGCTTGCCTGCTGCTGCAAACCGAGCAGGCCGCGATTGTCACCGATCCGTTTATGAGCACCGACAAGACATCGGGGAACTGGTACACGCTCGACGACCTGCCCGATCACATCGACCTGGCGCTCATCACCCACGGCCACCAGGACCACATCGTGCTGGAGACCCTGCTGCAGTTGCGCGGGCGGGTGGACAAGGTCGTCGTGCCAAGTTCCTCACGCGGCAACCGGGCCGATCCATCCATGTGCCACTACCTGCGGCATCTGGGCCTGCCCGCTATTGAGGTCGACGACTTCGACGCGGTCAGCTTCCCCGGCGGGAAGGTAACCGCCACGCCGTTCCTCGGCGAACACGCCGACCTCGATATCCGCGGGAAGTCGACCTACTGGGTAGAACTGGCTGGCAAATCGGTCTTCGTCGGCGCCGACTCCTCGGGTATCGATCCGGTACTCTACCGGCACATCCGCAGCCACCTCGGCAAGGCCGACATGGCGTTCCTGGGCATGGAATGCGACGGTGCGCCCCTCACCTGGCTGTACCAGGGCCTGCTGACCCGCCCGGTGAGCAAGAAGATGAGTAATTCGCGGAAGCTCTCGGGCTCGAACGCGGCCCAAGCCGCGGACATCATGATCGAGCTCGGCGCCGATGAGGCCTACATCTACGCCATGGGGGAAGAGAGCTGGGAGGGCCACGTCATGGCGACCAGCTACAACGAGAACTCGTACCAGCTCAAGCAGATCGGCGAGTTTCTCGACTGGTGCAAACAGCGCGGGATAACCGCGGAACACCTCTTCAACCAGCGTGAATGGCGCTGGTGACTTCGCCGGCATGCCTTACGTAGACACGAACGGCATCCGCCTTTCCTACCGGCACTCCGGTAACGGAAAGAAAGTGCTGCTCATCATGGGTATGGGCACTCCCGGACATGTATGGAATATGCATCAGGTGCCGGCGCTGCTGCGGGCTGGCTATGCTCCGGTCACCTTCGAGAACCGGGGCATAGCCCCCACAGACGCACCGGAGGGAAAGTACTCGATCGACGACCTCGTAGAAGATACGAAAGGCCTGATCGAAGCCCTGAATCTGGCCCCCTGTCGCGTCATCGGGACCTCGCTCGGCGCCATGGTCGCCCAGGAGATGGCGATCAGGTACCCCGCCCTGCTCCGGTGCAGTGTCCTGATCGCGACCCGGGCTCGAGCGGATACAGCCCGGCTCGCACAGGTAGAGGCCGACCGCGCGCTCGCGGAGAGCGGTCTCGACCTCCCCGCCGAGTATCTGGCCTCCTCGACCATGGCCCTGATGCTCTCACCCGCGACCGCGAATAACGATGCGGCAATATCCAGTTGGCTAGAGGTATTCAGCGTATCCGGACGCGGCGGTAACTCCGCGGGCGGCCAGGTCTGGATCGACACTACATCAGATCGCCGCAAGGCGTTGCGCGCTATTTCCGCACCGTGCCGGGTTATCGCCTACAGCGACGATATCATCACGCCCCCACACCTCGCTGCCGAGGTCGCCGACGCCATTCCAGACTGCGACTATATTGAGATCCCCGATTGCGGCCACCTAGGGAATCTCGAACAGCCGGAAAAGACCAATATAGCGATTATCGAGTTCCTTGACAAGCATTAGATTTTCGCAGTCACGACGGCCGGAAATACACGAACCGCGAAAACAAGCGAGGTAGCAATCGTGGCTATGACGCCAACTAGCACGCGCCAGGCGCGCATGCATTTCACCGACGGGACAATCACTAAACAGAAGGTCAAGAAAGGTACTATACGGCGCATATTGCCGTATGCCAAGAAGTACCGATGGTCTTTGGCGATCCTGCTGGCGATGACGGCCTTGGACGCGCTTATCACTGCGGGAACCCCCCTGGCGCTCAGGGGACTCATCAACGACGGGATCATGTTCGGGCGGATCAGGCTCGTCCTCTTCTTCTCGCTGGGCATAGCGGCGCTTTCGACGGTTGACGCGATAGCGGTCTACATCCAGACCTGGTTCTCGGGCCGCGTGGGCCAAGGGCTTATCTACGATCTGCGCACAAAAGTGTTCGGCCATGTGCAGTCACAGCCGCTCATGTTCTTCACCCGTACTCAGACAGGGGCGCTCATAAGCAGGCTGAACACCGATGTCATCGGCGCCCAGCAGGCATTGACTTCCCTGCTCTCACAATCGCTATCAACCGTCCTGACCCTGATCTTCATCGTGGGCACGATGTTTTTCCTCTCCTGGCAGATCACCGTCGCGGCACTGGTGATGCTGCCGTTCTTCGTGCTGCCCGGCAAATGGGTGGGCAGGAGGCTGCAACGGCTCACCCGGGAAGGCATGCAGCTCGACGCCGAGATGAGCTCGGTGATGAACGAGCGTTTCAACGTCGCGGGAGCCATGCTCACCAAGCTCTATGGCAGGCCGGAGGAAGAGTATTCCTCGTTCGCGGGCAAGGCCGCCCAGGTCCGCAATATCGCGGTGCTTTCGACCGTGTACGGCCGGTTGCTGTTCATCATCGCCTCGCTGCTCACCGGGCTGGCCTCTGCCCTGGTATACGGTCTCGGCGGCACCCTCGCGATCAATCACCTGCTCAATATCGGCACGCTCGTGGCCATGGCCACTCTGCTGCTGCGACTGTACGGACCGGTCAACACGCTGACCAACATGCAGGTTAACTTCATGACCGCGCTCGTGAGCTTCGATCGCGTCTTCGAGGTGCTCGACCTCAAGCCGCTGATCTCGGAGCGTCCCAATGCGACCACGCTATCCGTTGCGCGACGAGGGTCCGATAACCACCGCGGAGAACCGGACATTGAATTCGACCAGGTTTGCTTCCGCTACCCGAGAGCCGACGAAGTGTCGCTCGCCTCGCTGGAGTCGATCGCTGTACGCACATCGTATAAAGGCAGCAATACACCGGTCCTGTATGACGTGAGTTTCCACGCTCCCGCCGGACAGCTGACGGCCTTGGTCGGACCATCGGGCGCGGGGAAGTCCACAATCACGAACCTGGTGCCGCGCCTTTACGATCCCGTATCGGGCACGGTGCGAATCGGCGGCCAAGACCTCCGGGACTTGACGCTGGCCTCTCTTCATGACGCCATCGGCGTCGTCAGCCAGGACGCACACCTGTTCCACGACACTATCCGTGTCAACCTCGCGTATGCCCGCCCTGGTGCCACGGAGCCGGAGATGATCGAGGCCTGCGATGCGGCCCGGATCTGGGAGATGATATCCGCGCTGCCGGACGGCCTCGACACGGTCGTCGGCGATCGCGGGTACCGCATGTCCGGCGGCGAAAAGCAGCGGATCGCCCTGGCTCGGCTGCTGCTCAAGTCCCCGCCGATCGTAGTGCTGGACGAGGCCACCGCACATCTCGACTCCGAGTCCGAGGCGGCGATACAGCGAGCGCTCAAGACCGCCCTGACCGACCGGACTTCGCTGGTTATCGCACACCGGCTGTCCACCATTCGCGACGCCGACCAGATCCTGGTCGTCGACCAGGGCCGCGTCCGGGAACGGGGAACGCACAGCCAGCTGCTCGCCCGCGAGGGCCTCTACGCGGACCTGTACCGGACGCAGTTCATGCCGCAGGGGACCGGCAGCGAGCAGGAGGAAGTGCCGACCTGAGTTCAACCGGGCCACGCCAGCGGTTGAACATATAGCGGCAGCAGGCGCCAACTTGCGGCAGACTCTGATTATGCCGTTTCATTATCCAGTAGCACTACAGAAACTAAGCTAGGAGCACTAATGAGCGTTATCGATGCCAATGTCGAGCAGCGGATTACTGAGCTTGCGTGCACTCACCTTGAACTCAGCCCCGACGAGCTGACCGACACCGCACTATTTATCGAGGATTACGGTGCCGACTCGCTTGGCATCATCGATTTCGTGGCTGCCATCGAAAAGGAATTTTCGGTTGTCATCAATCAGGAGGACCTTCCCGAGCTAGTTAACCTGGCGGCCGTTTACAGCTATCTCGCGAATTTGTCAACCCGTTAACCTATATCCCTGGATAATTTCATGAATCGCAGCGATGCGAGCCGCGTGGTTATCACGGGACTCGGCATAATTTCCAGCATCGGTATCGGCATACCAGAGTTCGTCGAGAGCTTGCGGTCCGGCCGAAGCGGCGCGAAGCCAATTACCTCATTCGACACAACCGGATACGATTATTCCAACGGGTGCGAGATAGTTGACTTCGACCCGGCCCGGTGGATCAAGGAAGTGCCGATAGCGGAACTCGGCCGGACGAGCCAGTTCTCCGTCGCCGCGGCCCGCATGGCGGTTGAGGACGCCGGGCTGTCAGTTGACCAGCTGCGCTCGGCCCGCTGCCACATATCAATCGGCACGACCGATGGAGAATCCAGGGATCTCGATCATCTCACCGAAACTCAGGTGCGGAGCGGCTGGGAGGCACTGGACCCAGTCGTCTCCCGCCGCGCTACGGCTAACCTGCTGCCGGTGGCGATCGCGCGCGAGTTCGGCCTGACCCAGGCCGAGACGACGACGATCGCGACCGCTTGCTCGGCGGGAAACTACTCGATCGGCAACGGATTCGACGCGATCCGGGTGGGTGACGCCGATATCGCGCTGTGCGGCGGCGCGGACGCGGTCTGCCGGAAGACATTTACCGCGTTCTACCGGCTCGGCACGATCGCTCCTGACTGCTGCCGGCCGTTCGATCGCGACCGCCGGGGAATCCTGACCGGTGAAGGGGCCGGCGTCCTGATCCTCGAGCGCCTTGAGTCCGCGATAGCCCGCGGGGCGACCATTTACGCCGAGGTGCTTGGTTACGGCCTCACGTGTGACGCCTATCATCCCGTAGCGCCCGAGCCCGCGAGCGTCGCCCGCTGCATGGCTCTCGCGCTGCGGGACGCAGACGTCAAGCCGGACGAGGTCGACCTGATTTCCGCCCATGGCACCGGCACTAAGGCCAACGACGTCACCGAGGTACGCGCGATACGCGAGGTCTTCGGCGACAGCGTGCCCCGCACTATCTCACTGAAGTCGATGCTCGGCCACACAATGGGCGCGGCCAGCGCTCTCGCGGCGATCGCGTGCTCGCTCGCGATCACGCACCGCTTTATCCCGCCCACCATCAACCACCGGGTGACAGATCCGGAATGCCCCATCGACTGCGTGCCCAACGCCTCGGTCGCGGCGGATCTCCGGATAGTGCAGAACAACGGGCTCGCCTTCGGCGGGAACAACGCCGTAGTGGTTCTCAGCCGGTACGACGAGGAGGCCAGGTGACGGCCATGACGACGACCGCGCCGGTCATCACCGGATGGTCAGCCATCTCGCCATTCGGACCGGACGGGCGCGCGTTCGCGGGCGGGATCCGCGAGGGGCGCCGCACCCGGGCCCGGGTTGACCCGGCCGACTGGCCGGTTCCCGACGAGCACGCGTGCCTCGTCCCCGGGTTCGACGTGACGGAGGCCCTCGGCGCCAAGGGCACCCGGACAATGAACCGCGCCACCGGCCTGACGGTGGCCGCGGTCGGGCAGCTGCTGGGCCACGAAAAGCCCACCGCGCGAGTCAGCGAGGGCACTGCCTTCGCGCTCGGCACCACGACCGGCAGCGCGCAGAGCATGATGGACTTCACCCGGCAGTCGTTCGTGAATGAACGCCCGTACCTGGTCGAGCCCGCGCTGGTCCCCTATGGGGTCATGAACGTCACGGCGGCACGCTGTGCGATCTGGCACGGTCTGAAGGGACCGAACACCACGATCGCCACCGGCCGTCCCGCCGGGATCTCGGCCCTGAGGTACGCGGGCCGACTGCTCGCGACGGGCCGGGCCGAGCGAGCACTGGCCGGCGCCGTCGAGGAGTATTCGGTCTCTCGCTCGTGGCTGCACCATCATGGCAAGGAGGGCAATGGCGGCACGCTCGGCGAGGGAGTCGCGATCTTCATGGTCGAGCCCGCCACGTCGGCCGCGCGACCGCTGGCGACGTTGCTCGCGACCGAGTTCCGGACCTGCGTGGACGGTGATTTCGGCACGGTTGTGCGGATGGCGATCCGGGCCGCGCTGGCACGCGCCGGCCTGCCGGGCGCTGACGTGTACCTCGCCTCGCCGTCCGGCGCGTCCGGCGCCGCGGGCCAGGCCGAGCGCGCGGCGCTGGCCGAGGTAACGAGCGAGGCCGCAATCTCGCGCGTCCCGGAGCTCGCGGAACTGATCGCCGATGCGGGCGCCGCCTCGAGCGCCCTCCAGGTCGCCGCGGTGCTATCCGTGGCCGAGGCGACTCCCGCCGCGGGGAAAACCGCGGTGATCACGTCGGTCGACCCGGATGGCGCCGTTGCCTGCGCGCTGCTCCGCCTGGAGGACAGCGATCCCGGACCGGCGGGAAGCCTCGATGGGTGAGACGCGGATCGCGCTGATCAGCGGCGGCTCGCGCGGCATCGGCCGCGCGAGCGCCCTGCGGCTGGCGCGGGACGGATTCGACATCAGCTTTTGCTACCGCAGCGCGGAAGGAGCGGCCGACGAGGTCGCGAAAGAGATAGCCGCCCTGGGCCGCCGGGTTCTCCCGGTACAGGCGGACGTATCCCGCGCCAGCCAGACACGGGCCTGGGTCGCCCGCACCGAGCAGGAACTCGGCCCGGTCGATGTGGTAGTCGCCTCGGCGGGCATCACCCGCGACCGGCCGCTGGTGCTCATGACGGACGAGGACTGGGAAGACGTCATGCGAACCAATGTCGGCGGCGTCTTTCACCTGTGCCGTGCCGCCGTGCACGGCATGATGAAGCGCCGCTCGGGCGCCATCCTCACGATCTCCTCGGTCGCCGGGGTCTACGGGAACCCGGCCCAGTCCAACTACGCGAGCGCCAAGGCCGGCATCATCGGCTTCACCCGGTCGTTGGCCAAGGAGGTCGGGCGGTACGGGATCCGCGCTAACGCTGTCGCACCCGGCCTGATCAGTACGGACATGACTGGTGAACTCAGTGAGAAGGTACTGTCCCGGCTCACCGAGGCCATAGCGCTGCGGCGGTTCGGACGGCCGGAAGAAGTAGCCGACCTGGTGGCATTCCTCGCCTCCGACAGCGCGACCTACATCACCGGCAGCGTGATCGAGATTCACGGCGGGATAGCGATCTGACATGAGCGGAAATGACGGGGACACGCGAAACGACTGGGACGCGATCGTCGTCGGGAGCGGTATGGGCGGCCTGGTCTGCGCCGCCTACCTGGCGGTCGCCGGGCACCGCGTCCTCGTGCTCGAGCAGCACGACGTCGCCGGCGGCAACAGTCACACGTTCCGCCGGCGCCGGGCCTATCAGTTCGACGTCGGGGTGCATTACCTGGGCGACTGCGGACCGGACGGCGTCTTGCCCGCCATTCTCGGCGGCCTCGGCCTGCGCGACCGCGTGCGCTTCCTCGAGATGGACCGGGACGGTTTCGACCGGATTATGCTGCCGGGCCTGACGATCGACGTGCCAGCCGGATGGGCCCGCTATCGGGACCGCCTCATCGCGGCGCTGCCGCGGGACGCGGCGGGTATCACCACGTTCACCGGCATCTGTGAAGACATCGCCGCGGCCGGGCGACGCGGACTGCTCTCACCCGGCATCGGCCTGCAGGCCATCGCCGGGCGCGCGGAAAACCACCGCTGGGCGAAATGCTCGCTCGCGGAACTCCTCGACCACTGCGAGCTCTCCACCGTCGCCCGGACCGTGCTGGCCGCGCAGTCCGGGAATTACGGCGCCGCCCCCGAAGACGTCTGCGTCGCGACTCACGCGGGCGTCATGGACCACTACCTGCGCGGGGCCTACTACCCCGTCGGCGGCGGACAGGTGCTCGCCGCCTCGCTGGTGGAAGTCATCGAGGCGTATGGCGGGGAGGTCCGGACCCGCTGCGTCTGCCGGCGCATCATGGTCGACCACGGCCGGGCGGCCGGCGTGGAGATCGCCGACGATATCAAGCTGCGCGCGCCGATCGTGATCTCCAACGCCGACTACCGGCGCACGATTCTCGAGCTGTGCGGCCCGGACAGCGGCATCTCCCCTGTGCTCGTCGCGCGGGCTCGCGCGGCCACGATGCGGCTGCCACTGGTCGTGCTGTACCTCGCGCTGGACATCGAGCTGCCGGATACCCCGAACGCCAACATCTGGTGGCTGGACACCGAGGACATCGAGCAGCGGTACGCCGAGCTTCGCGACGGCGCGAGCGGCACGCTGCCCCTCATCTTCATCTCCAACGCTTCCGTCAAGGAACAGGGGCAGGGCCCGGCCAGTCCGGCCGGGCACACCAACCTCCAGGTGATGACGATGTGCCCGCCCGGCTACGAGTTCTGGGAGCTCAGCGGTGGACCGGCCGATGGCGTCCGCTACCGGCGCGATCCCCGGTACGTGGCGGCGAAACAGCGTCTGACGAACGCGATGCTCACGGCCGCGGAGTCGGCGATCGGCCCGTTTCGCGAGCACATCGTGCATTGCGAGATCGCCACGCCGCTGACCAACGAGCGGTACACCTTCGCCAGGGGCGGAACCGCCTACGGGCTGAACCGATGGGGCCCGCGCGGTAGCCGGCCGGATATGCGCCCCGATATCGGGACCAGCGTGCCGGGCTTGTACGTGGTCGGCCAGAGCACCCGCTTCGGCAGCGGGATCCTCGGCACGGCGATCAGCGGGATCATGTGCGCGTCCCGCATCCTCGGGCGCCCGCTGCTGCCCGAGGTACACGCGGGCGCCGTGCTGGCCAACGTGTCGCGGCTGCCGGATCGGGCGCCGGGGTGGGACCCGCTCGCCGTCTCCCGGGGAAAGCGGCGCCAGGGCGCGCGCGGGCTCGCCCGGATTCGCGCTTGATCAGGAACCAGAAATGATAAGGGCCGGAAAAGCCGCCGGCCCTGGACCGGAGTTTCGGTCCAGGGCCGGCGGCTTTCGCGTCGGCGCGTCAGCGCCCGGCCAGCTGGCTGAACCGGCTGACCTTCCCGAGCACGTCGTCGCTGTAGATCCGCAGCGCCTGCTGCACGGCGAATTCGGCCATGTACTGGCGGAACTCCTCGAATGACTCGCCCCCGACGCCGAGCATGTGGCGGTTAGCGGCCACGGCGGGACGTCGCGTCTGGCTTACCACCTGGCCGATCACGGCCTCGAGGTCGTCCCGCTCCGCGACCTCGTCCACGAGGAGGCGTGCCAGCGGGTCACTGGCCCAGATCCGGCGCCCCTGCAAGATAACCTGTCGCGCCAGCCGCGGCCCGGCGCACCGGGGCAGCCGGAAGTTGGACGCGCCAGGCACGATACCCTCCTGCGCGGCGGGCAGGCTCAGGAAGGCGTCGGCGGCCGCGATGACGTGGTCGCACACGAGCAGCAGTTGCATCCCGCCGCCGATGGCGAAGCCGTCCACCACCGCCACCCACGGTTTCCCCGCCGCGGGCACAGGAGGGCCGACCGCGGCCCCGAAGCCCGTCGCCGGCGCCCGCCAGTCCGCGTCGACGCCGTCGGATGCGGCGAGACCATTGGCGGCGAGACCGCGCACCATCTTGTGGATGTAGCCGAGCTCGCGCCGCAGCAGGAAACCGGCGAGGGTGATCTGGCCCGAGTGCAGCGCCTTGAGGTTGATCCCCGCGCTGAAGATCCGGCGGCCCTGGTAGCGCGAATGGCTCATGACCCCGCCGCGCAGCACCCCGGCCTGGACGGCCGGATCAAGCAGCGCGAGGTCGACCGCCGTCTCCATGTCCTCGACCTGCCGCTCGTCCTCCGCGTTCAGGCAGTCATCCCGGCACATGGTGAGGTAGGCGATTCCCCGGTCACGTGCGATACGCACTGAGCCGAGATCAGCGGCACCCGTCCGGCTGAAGTCGGGCAGCAGCCCCAGCGCGCGGGGAGTCGGCCGGAGCATCGCCGTCATCAGGTGCCGGCCGGCCAGCGGCGAACGCAGTATCCCGCGCACGAAGATGCCCTGGTCGACCTCGCGGCCTTCCTTGGCCGCCTGCGGCCGGCCGCGTTCGGCGGCCATCTGGTCCGGCGTCGGCACCAGCCCGGGGAAAGCAGCGGCGGCGGCCGCGAGCAGCTCATCCACGCGCAAGCTGTCCGCCCCGCCGACGGTCAGCTCGTCGTAAACGGCCTCGGCGTGGATCGCCATGAAGCGGTCCCGGAGCTTGCGCACGGCTTCGTGCGCGTCAGCGGCGGCGGACTGCTGCTCCGCCGATCGCCGTGCTGGCTCGGGCAGCGCGGCGATCTCCTCGTCCGCCCGCGTGGCGGCGGCGGCCAGGGCTTCCCGCGCACGGGAAAGATCGCCCTGGAGCGCCGTCGCCACCGGCGAAAAGATTTCTGTCACGCCGCGCTTGCCGTCTCACGTCGAAGCGCGCGGTCGCACGCCGCCAGGTGGGCGCCGAGGGCATCCTCGTAGCTGACGGTGAGCGCCTCGGTCATGAGCTGCCGCCTGATGGCCAGTTCGCTGCCCGGCATGGAGACCGCCAGCTCGATCGCCTTCCCGAGCGCGGTCGTGACGTCCGCGGCGACCTCGTCGATCAGGCCTATCCCGAGAGCCTCACCCGCGCTGATCGGCTTGCCGAACAGGATTGCCTGGCGCGCCGACGCCGTCCCCGCGGCCTGCCGGGCCAGCCGGAACAGGGCCATGCCGGGCCAGGCGCCCGCAGCCGTCCCGGGTAGCAGCAGCCGCGTTCCGGCGCCCGCGATCCGGTAGTCGGTGGCCAGCAGCGCGTCCAGTGCGGTCCCGCCGCACTCCCCGTCGGCGACCGCGATCGTGACCACAGGCAGCGACTCCAGCCGCCGCACCGTGCGCTCCCACTTGCTGACCAGCGGTGTCGACAGGCCGCCGGCCCAGTCCCCGGCCGGCACGCCGGACACGTGGACCACCACTACGCCCCGCTCGCCGCGGTCGTCCGCCGCGTCGCAGGCGGCCGCCAGCGTCCGCACCGTGTCCGGTGTCAGCGGGCGGGAGCCGTCGACGTACATCACCATAGGCTGCGCCGTCACCATTGAATTAGCCCCGTCTCGATCGTGGAGCCAGGCCCCATTGTCATCAGCACTCCGTACTCGCCTGGGGTGGCCACGTTCTCACGGACCAGGCGCTCATAAGAAAAGAGGAACGAGCCGCTGGACAGGTTCCCGTAGTCGCGCAGCACCCCGGTGGTGTGCCGCACGTCATGCCGGGTGAGGCCCAGGTTGACGCGGACCGCGTCGATGACCTTCTTGCCTCCGGAATGCACGAGCCAGTGGCTGATATCGGAGCGGCGCAAGCCGTTTCTGGCCAGCAGCCGATCGATGACCAGCTCCGCGTGCGCACCCACCACGTACGGGATGTCCGGGTCGAGGAAGAAGCTGAACTTGCCCTGGTCGCTGTCCCAGTCATAGCGCATGGCACCGAGTGCGTCGGTGATGATGTGACTGGCGAAGCCAAGGACTCGCGGCCCCTCCACGGCCGGAAACTCATCGTCCGCGGTGAGCGCGATGGCCGCCGCGCCGTCACCGAAGAGGCTGTTGACGACCGCCGTCCGCATAGTGGAGTCGAACGCGTAGGCCGCCGAGCAGGCCTCCGCGCACACCATGAGGGCGAGCTGCCCGGGGTTCGCGGCCGACCAGGCGGACGTCACGCCCAGTGCGTTCAGCCCGGCGTTGCAGCCCATGCCGACGATGTCGACCCGGCTGCAGTGCGGCGCGACGCCCATTTCACGGATCAGCAGCGCCGTGAGCCCAGGGGTGAGGAAACCGGTGGAGGTCACGCAGGTCAGATGACCGATGTCGTCAATCGAGGCACCCACGCTCTTCAGGCACGCTTCTACGGCCCGCGCCCCCATGTCGACGGCGAGCGCCTTGTGCTTGTCGAGCAGTTGTCCCTGCTCCTCGATGGCTCGGGTGCCATCGTCCTGAAGCGGGGGAAGCGAGAGGTAGCGCCGCTGGATGGCGCTGTTGAGGAAAACCGAGCGAATTTTAGGATCCGCGATGCGGAAAGTAGCAAGTAGTTCCTGCTGCGAGTACGAGTCCTGGGATACGGCCGTTCCCACCCCGGCGATTCGCGGGGCGGTCACTTTCTCTTTGACGGTCACCGGTACGTCCACCCCCACCTGCGGGGCTTACTGCGGGCTGATGCCTTGGTCGCAATCAATTCGATCACCCTTCTCTAGATACGTCGGCTAGCCTCTGCCTCGACGAATTTGGCCAGCCGGTTAATACCCTCAACAATTTCTTCATCCGACAGGTAACTCACGGACAGCCGGATGCTGTGATCTCCGCCACCGTGCGGATAGAAATATGACATCGGCGTCCAGATAACACCGAAGTCCTCCGCAGAACGTGCCAGCGCGTCGTTCCCGACGGCGAACGGCACGCGCATGCTGAGAAAGAATCCGCCCGCTGGCTCATTCCACCGGACGCCCGAAACGGCCCGCTGCCGCGCCGGGAAGCACACCTCGAGCTGTCGGAGAGTGGTTCGCATGGCGTTTGCGTAGTAGCCGGCCGCCTCGGCGTTGAACTCCGAGACGCGCCCCTGGCAGGCCAGCAGCATGCCCGCTATGGCGGCCTGGCTCACCGCCGGGGTGTTCACCGTCACCATGCTCTTGATCTTGGCCAGCTCGTCCGCCAGCAGCCCAGTGCGCCCGGAGGCACTGGTGACGGGCTGATCGGCGACCGCGAAACCTACCCGGGCACCCGGAAACGCGGTCTTCGAGTATGAACCCAGCTGGATAACGCGGCGGTGGCGGTCCAGCGACTTCAGCGTCGGCAGGCGCGGCCCGGGGCTGAGCAGCCGGTACGGGCTGTCCTCCACGATCAGGATGTCGTGCCGTGCGGCCAGCTCAAGCAGCTGACCGCGGGTCTGCATCGACATCGTGGTTCCCGCCGGGTTGGAGTGATCGGGCACCACGTACAGCGCCCGCGGCCGGCGGCCGCGGGCGATCTCCGCGCGGATCACGTTGTCCAGGTCCGCGCAGGACAGGCCGTCCTCCTTTTCCTCGACCTCGGTCACGTCGATGTCCAGCAGCTTCGCCGCGCCGGTAATCCCCACGTAGCAAGGGCTGGACACCAGGAACACGTCCCGCGGGCCGGCGATCAGCGCGCGGAGTACCAGGAACATCGCCTCCTGGCACCCCACGGTGACCACGATCGACTCCGCCGGGACGTGGACGTTCTCGTCATCACGAAGCGAGCGTGCGATGAGCTCCCGGATCTGGCCCGCGGTGGGGCCGTACTGGAACAGCGCGCTGCGGACTTGGGCGGGCGAGTTGCCCTCGGCGGCCAGATGATCGAGATACGCCTGGATCTGCGAGAAGATCTGCTTGATATCGAAGAAGCCGTCGTACGGGCGGCCGGGAGCGAACGAGATCGCATCGGGGTAGCGGAACGTGATCTCGTTGAGAAAATTCATCGTGTCCAGGACGGGATCCGACACGCTGGCATGCAGATCCTCCTGGCGGAGGCTGACCACCGGGAGCGAGCCGATCATTTCGTGCCGACTTGCTCTTTCTTCGCCGCCGTCTTCGACCCGTTCGCAGAACCATTCGCGGAAGAACCGTTCCGCTTGGCCGCGGCATGGGCTTCCATCTGCCTGATCAGGCTCTTCGGGCGCATATCGGTCCAGTTATTCTCGATGAAGTCGAGGCACGCCTGACGCTTGTCTTCCCCGAAGGTAATCTCCCAGCCTTCGGGCACGTCAACGAAGACGGGCCACAGTGAGTGCTGACCCTCCTCATTGATCAAGACGAAGTAGTTGGCGTCCTCGTCTTCGAACGGATTCGTTGCCATCGGAAATTCCTTCCTTTGCGCCTACTGTTCGCGATCAAGACTGCTGCGATTATTGTATTTGCCTATCGCGTCACGGCATAACAATGTTCAACTGAGGACGCGTCACCAGTTGAACGGGCAGTATTCCAATCAATACTTATCGAGAAATTCAATAATCGCGGTGTTCACCTCATCCGGGCGTTCCAGGTAACCGACATGCCCGCACGAGCCGATTTCTACGTAGTCGCAATCGGGGATGGCGTCGGCCACTTCCGCGCACAAGTGCGGCGGGCACAGCAGATCATCGGCGAAAGCCACGACACGGCACGGCACGGACACCGACTTGAGCATGCCGCGGTAGTCGGAGATCGTGTCGATCGCGTTCTGGCCGCTGGCGACGTCCCTGCGGGCGGCGGACATCTCATAGATGTCCAGCCACTGCTGAACGGTCGATTCATCGTTCAGCGTCGCCGGCGAGAACATCTGGAGCACCGATACAGGCGCGTCGTAGGCGTGCGGCACGCGGGTCCCGCTCCGGGCCAGCGCGCGATCCCCGGTGAACAGCGCCCAGCGGAAGACGTCCGCCCGCGCCCGCACCGCCAGCAGCACGCAGCACGTGACGAGGTCCGGTCTCCTGGCCGCTAGCTCGGCGGCGACGAGTGCCCCCAGCGAGGTGCCGACCAGCCGGCACGGGGCCACGTCCAGCGCCTCGATCAGCCCGACGGTGTCGGTCACCAGGTCGGCGAGCGAATAGTCTCCCCGTGGCACGTCCGACGGCGGCATGCCCCTGTTATCGAACGTGATGGCCTCATATCCCGCTTCGGTCAGGGCCGGGACCTGGTGCATAGACCACACATTCGCGCCCGCCGCCTGGCCCATAATCAGGAGGACGGGCGCACCGTTTCCGGCACGCTTATATGCCAGGCTAATACCGTTGGTGGATACATAGGGCATGTAACCTCCTTGTTTATCTCCGTGACATGTTCGACCGCCGCACCGCATCGGTCGAACGATATCTTCGGACAGCTCATCACGTTACGATCCATTTCGTCCAGTCATACAACCGCACGACGAAATGACGTGATTTCAGGAGTCCTGAACGGAGAGAAAAAAGGCGGGAGAGCGTACTTACGACCGCTGGGCCGCGGACTCGCCGGTCTTGGCCTTTACCGGGCCGCTGCCGGGCTGCCCCTGGTCGGCGCCGACGCGGCCGTCGCGGACTATTATCTCCCGGTCGGCATAAGCCGCCACACGCATGTCGTGCGTGATGAGAACGGTGGTGATGCCGTGCTCACGGCTGACCTCGACGAGCATTTCCATCACCTGCTCGCCGGTCAACGAGTCGAGGGATCCGGTCGGCTCGTCAGCGAAAAGCACCTTCGGCATGATCACGAACGCGCGCGCGATCGCGACGCGCTGCGCCTGCCCGCCGGACAGCTCACCAATCCGCCGGTTTCCCATGTCTTCCAGTCCGAGCCGGGCCAGCCAGGAATCCGCCGCGCGGTAGGCCGTCTTGCGATTAACCCGGTTGAGCAGCAGTGGCAGCGCCACGTTATCGGCGGCGGTCAGTTCGGGAACCAGCTGACCGAACTGGAAGAGGAAGCCGAAATCCGTCCGGCGCAGCCGCGTCCGCTCGGCATCGCTGAGCGTGTCGAGACGACGGCTGCCGTACCAGACCTCACCCGCGTCAGGGCGGAAGATGCCGGCCAGGCAGTGCAGCATGGTCGACTTACCGGAACCACTTGGTCCCATGACGGCCAGGAACTCGCCCTGGTCGACTGTCACGCTCGCGTCACGGAGCGCCGGCGTCTGGCCGAACGACTTCTCGATGTTCCGCGCCTGCAGCAGCGGGCGGCGGTTCGCTTCCGCGGTCAATTCTTCCGTACCGTTCCTGCTAGCTCGGTCAGGCGGGCCGTGGTCACATCGATCCACCGCAAGTCGGCTTCGAGATGGAACAGGCCGTAGTCGGCGAGCAGCGCGTCGACGAGCGGGCCGGATCGCTTGAGCTCGGTCAGCTGACGCATCCGCTGCAGGTGCGCGGAGCGCTGCGCCGCGAGGTAGCGATCGGCCGGCCGGCCGAGCATCAGGGCCAGGACGACCTTGGCGAAAAGCACCGTCTGAAGGTGCGGTTCGGGCTCGACGGGCTCGGCCAGCCAGCCCTCCACCTCTTTGACCCCGAGGTCGGTGATGGAATAGCGCCTCCGGTCGGGCCCTGCACCGGGCTCCGCTTTCCCCGCAGTCACCTTGCCGTCGCGGGCGAGGCGGGTGAGGGTCGAGTAGACCTGGCCGAACGGCAGGGGCTTGCCCCGCCCGAAGTAGGCATCGTAATCACGCTTGAGGTCATACCCATGACTGGGCTCCCGCTCAAGCAAGCCGAGGAGAGTCAGGGGAACGCTCACGTAATCTACAATACACCGCGTGTAGACCCACCAGGGATAGCAGTCGCTTGAGCACGGCGGCACCGGACGGCATCGGCGAGACCGCCGATCACCCCCGCGGTGGTCGCGATGTCGATGCAGGCATCGGTCACGCTGCGTCCGTACACCAGCCCGGCCGGATCTCCCGGCTCCTGCCGTCCCTCAAGCAGGAAGCTCTCCAGCATGATCCCGGTCAGGCCACGCTCTCCCTGGGCCACCTGCTCGGCGATGGCGTCGGCCACGGCGACCTGGCGCCGGTGATCCTTGCCGCTGTTGCCGTGGCTGGCGTCCACCATGACCCGGGAGGGCAGCCCTGACCCCCCGATGAGATCCAGCGCCTTGGCGACGTACTCGACCTGGTAGTTCGGGCCCGATCGGCCGCCCCGCAAGATCACGTGCGCGTCCGGGTTGCCCGTCGTCGTCACCACCGCGGCCGCTCCCGCGTGGGTGACGCCGAAGAACGTATGGCCGGACCTGGCCGCCCGGCACGCGTCCACGGCTACCTGCACGTCTCCGTCAGTCCCGTTCTTGAATCCCACCGGCATCGACATTCCAGACGCCATCTGCCGGTGCACCTGACTCTCCGTGGTCCGCGCGCCGATCGCGCCCCAGGTCACCACGTCCGCGAGATACTGCGGCGTGACCGGATCCAGCCACTCGCACCCCACGGGCAGGCCGAGGCGCGCGATGTCGAGCAGCAGGCGGCGGGCCAGGCGAAGACCGCGGTGCACGTCGTGGCTGCCGTCCATACCCGGATCGTTGATCAGGCCTTTCCAGCCGGTCACCGTGCGCGGTTTCTCGAAGTACACCCGCATGACAATCAGCAGGTCAGCGGCGAGGTCGTCACGCAATCGCGCCAGCCGGCCGGCATAGTCCAGGGCCGCCACGGGGTCATGCACCGAGCACGGCCCCGCCACCACGAGCAGCCGGTCGTCGCTACCGTCGAGCACCGCTCGCACCTCGGCCCTGGACCTCTCCACCGACGCCGCCAGGTCATCGTCCAGCGCAAGCTCGTCAAGCAGGGCGGCCGGAGATAGCAATGGCTCGTACGCGACTACCCGTGTGTCACTGACTCGCCGCATCAGCCGCCTCCTCTTGGTCGCCTTCGGTCACCGCGGACCCTGAAATTCGCGAACGCCGGATCACCGTTAGCAGCGGCCCGGTCATCATCGTGGTGATCAGGGCCATCAGCACAAGGACGGTGAACAGTCGCTGCCCGATGAGCCCGTCCGTCAGCCCCACGTTCAGCGCGATCAGCTCGGTCAGCCCTCTGGTGTTCACCAGTACGGCGATGGTGGCGGACTCCCGTGGCTCGATGCCGCACAGGCGAGAGATCCCATAGGCAGGCCCGAGCTTGCCCAGCGCCGCCAGGACGAGGATCAGCGCCAGCAGGACGAACCCGTCCCCGCCCACGGCGCCGATATTGAGCGACAGGCCGGTGACGATGAAGAAGAGCGGCAGCAGCAGGCCGCCGGCCTGGTCAAGGGAACGCACCACGTCCACGTCGAGCTCGCGGCTGGCGGCCCGCATGGTGATGCCGGCGATAAACCCGCCGAACACGGCTTGCAGGCCCAGGTAGCTCGTGAACCACGCGCTTCCCATCGCGAGCGCGAACGCGAGCGGCACCGGGCTAAACAGGATGGACGCGGACCTGCGCATCCACCAGGACAGGACACGCGGCACCACAGCCAGCATGAAAACCGCGAAGCAGCAGGTCAGCAGCAACGTGAGGGGGAAGGAGAACGGCCCGGTATGCCCGCTGCCGATCAGCGCGGCGGCGAGCAGCAGCCACGCCACGACATCCATGCTCCCGGCCACGGCGGTGGCGGTGACACCCGCCACCGTGCCGGCCAGGCCCCGCTCGCGCACGATCGAGGCCAGCACGGGCATCGCCGTGATCGACACGGCAACCCCCATAAACAGCACGAAGGACCGGCCCTGATGCACTTCCCCGATTGCGGTGAACCCGGAGCGGTAAAGCAGCACGAGCGCAATTCCCAAGCCCATGGGCACCGCGAGCGCGCTCGCCGCGGTCAGCGGGACCGCCCGGCCGCGCCCGCGCAGCTTCGCGAAATCTATCTCGTAGCCGACGGCGAACATGAAAATGGCGACGGCGACCTGTGCGAGCACCGTCAGGTACGGCAGCACGTCATGCGGGAACAAGTGACTGGTCAGATGGCCCGGCAATCGCCCCAGCACGCTCGGTCCGAGCAGCACGCCCGTCAGTATCTGGCCGATGACGCCTGGCTGACCGCAGTGCCGTGCCACGGCGCTGAGCATTGAGGAGACCACAATCACCAGCGCGATATCGCCGATGACGTTGGCTATTACGGCATTCAACACAAGCCTCCGGATAAGCGGGGGATTCAAGCCTCGATTATCGGGTGACACGCCGCGTTCAGGTAGGGAGACGACGCGTCCTGCACCCGCGCCGTGTACCTGTACATCCGGAATTGACAAACGAGCGGTAATAGCGTGGAGTTGTGGCCGCGCGCCACCCATGCAACTGCGGGGCGGCACCAGTTAAACGGGAAAGGCTTTACCCGGCTGGAGAGCCAATCCGGGAGTACCCCGCCAGCCACCCCGTCGCCCGATAATCCCCTCGCCAGGTGAAGACGGCTCCGCCGGACCTGCCCGATGCCATATCACCCGCGCGCGGTGCCGACGAGCCGACCACGGCCACGCCGCGCTTGACCGGTACCGTCTCATAGGCGGCGCTGGCCCAGGCTGTCAGCACGGACCCGGCGGGTCCCGTCGCCCGTACCTCGCCATCGGCTTCCGTGATAGTCACCCCTGTCGCGCGATCCGTGAGGAACGCCAGGTAACCAGCCTCGTCCAGCCGGCATTCAGCCGGCCGCCCCCCGGTCGGCCAGTCCGGACTGACATGCCCCCGCGCGCGGGCAGCGCTCCACAAAACAGGCACGACCGCGGACGCGTGAGCTGGCGTCGCCATCTGCTCGCAGGCCCACAGCAGCCGGCCGGCCCCGCGCGGCGGCTGCAGCGTCCGCCACCTGATCCGCAGCTCAAGGTCAGCCGCGACGATCGCGCACCACGGATGAATGGTGCCGAACAGTCCCTGGCAAGCGATCCAGTGCAGGTACCGCGGTGCCTCCTCAAGGACCTGATACATGGCCGCATACGGGACGCCGCCGACCTGCCGCACGCCGGGACGGAACGCGTCCGGCATGCGCGCGGCCGCCAGCAGCGCCGCGCGCGCCAGGTCCCCTGGACCAGGGCCGCGCTCCGGCAACGCTACGGACAACGAATACATGAGCCTGTTGAGCGCTCCCTTGCCGTCTTCGGCCACTCGCGCCTGGGCCAGCTTGGGCACCGTCGTGGCCAGGATGTCGGCGAGCACGATCTCCGCGTGATCCGCGTCAGCGGGCACAGGTGCGCTGCTCAGCGCGTGCCGCAGCGCGTCGCAGACGACAGGCGGCACCATGAGCCGCGCCGTTAGCCGTCCCAGTTCAGTAGGGACCAGTTCAGTAGGCGCAAGATCAGATCCGGAGCCGGACAGCATCTGCGCCGACCGCAGGAAGCCGACGGCCCTGCGCAGTGGCACAGGGCTGTGCTGCCCCTGGTGGTAGGCCAGGGTCTGCACCCACCAGCGCTCTGCGTCGTCGGCCGTCGCGATACGCTGCTGAACCGCCTCGCCAAGCACGTGCTCCGGCAGGCTATCGAGGATCCGCGAGCGAGCCGTATAACCGGCGACTAGCTTCGACTGCCACTGCGCGCGCTCCCGCTCGTCCACGATCAGGAAGGCCCAGCCCTGGTTCTCTCCGGTCCCGGTACGCCCCGCGCGACCGAACATCTGGTGGACCGTCGCTACGTCCAGCTGCCCGAGTCCGACCTGGGTGCCGGCGATGACCACGGCGCGCGCCGGAAGATTCACCCCGGCGGCGACCGTCGGTGTCGCGACAAGAACATCGATCTCCCGCTGGCGGAACGCCTGCTCGGCCTCCCTGCGGTGTTCCCATCCCTGATAGTGCAGCCCGATACGGGCCAGGCGGCAGACCCGCTGGACCTCATCCAGGTCATCGTGCCGCACTCCGTCCGCGCCGACGCCTCTGCTGGCGGCGATCGCCAGCGCGGCGCGGCGCACCTCCCGCTTGCTTCCGCAGAACACCAGCACGCTCCCGCCGTCACGGCTGACACGGCTTGTGATCGCGGACGCCAGGCGGATACGTGACGCCTCCAGGGCCGCGAAGTCGGCCTGAAAACGGACGGCGGGAAGCTGCCAGGTGAGCCGAGTTGGTCGCCATGCGGTGCGCAGCAGCCTGGCGCGCAGCCACTCCGCGATCTGGTCCGCGTTGGATACGGTCGCGGACAACCCGACGATCCGTGTCGCGGTGTCGCTGTCCCGGATCCGGGCGAGCAGCGCTTCGAGGACGGGCCCGCGCTCGGCGTCGCCGATCATATGAATCTCGTCAACCACGAGCGTCCCGACCTCGGCGAGCGCTTCCCGCAGCGTGGCCATCCTGCACAGCGCCTCGAACTTCTCCGTGGTGGTCACCCACAGGTGAGCGCGCCGGATGCGCTCGATGTCGATGGCGTACTCGCCGGACAGCCGTTCCACTCGCAGGCCCCGCCGCCGCCAGCCCGCCAGCTCACGATCCAGCTCGTCGGTGAGCGAACGCTGCGGCACCAGCCACGCTGCCTTGCGCCCTCGCTGGATCACGGCTCGCAGCGCCGCCGCCATCCCGATAACGGTCTTACCCGCCCCAGTGGGCGCGACCACGAGCAGGTTCTCGTCATGACCGAGTACCTCGGGCAGAACCTCTGCCTGGGCCTGATTCAGCTCGGGAAACGGGAGGTAGGGTGCCAGTTCGGCCGACACCAGCGTCTCCGTCGCCACACGCTGTCCAAGCGGCCCGGCCGACACCGCCGCGTCCTGCCACATCAGGTCGAAGGCGTCCCCCGCCGCCGACGGCGTGTGGATCGACTCATCTTCCAGGAGATACCTGACCCGCCGCACCTGCGCGCCGCCGCCGGCGAGCTTATCCGCCAGGATCGCGAACTCGTCTCCTTCGGGCAGCAGCACGCGCACGTCGGCACCGGCCGGGAAGAGAGGGATTGACGTGTCCGGGTCGGTGATCTTGAACCACGCGATTCCCGGCATCGGACAATTCTTTCAGACGTGGCCTTACCGCGTGGCCGGATCACGTGTTCGGATGATCGCCGCCGAGGTTGGCGAAGGAACGCTCAATTCCAGCCTCGGCGAGCGCCTCAACGAAAGCCGTGCTCGTCGTGTAGCAGCGCTCGGGCACCTGGCCAATGTCCCGATCGCCCCGTCCCTGACTAGGCGCGGCTCGGCTGCATGTCGCCGCGCCCCAGCCATGGATGGCGCACTTCAGTACCCGGTTTCAGTACCGGCCAGCGGTCTGCATGGACATCGCGTGCTCGACGAGTGTCACCAGGGTGGCCTTCGTCGACTCGCGGTTCCGGGCGTCACACGGGATGATCGGCACGTTCGCCGGGATGGCCAGCGCCTCGCGGACATCGTTCGAGCGGTGCGGGAACTGGCCGTGGAAGCCGTTGATCCCGATCACGAACGGCAGGCCGCTCGCCTCGAAGTAGTCCACCGCCGGGAACGAGTCGGCCAGCCGCCTCGTGTCCACCAGCACCACGGCGCCGATGGCGCCCTGGATCAGGTCGTCCCACATGAACCAGAACCGGTGCTGTCCGGGAGTACCGAACATATACAGCACCAGGTCCTTCTCGAGCGTGATACGCCCGAAGTCCATGGCCACGGTCGTTGTCTGCTTCTCCGGGACAGCCGACAGGTCGTCCACGTCGGAGGAAGCGACGGTCATGACGGCTTCGGTCGTCAGCGGCGTGATTTCCGACACCGAGCCGACGAAGGTCGTCTTGCCCACGCCGAAACCGCCGGCCACGACGATCTTCACAGAAGTCATCGCCGATGCGTCGCCGCCTCCCTGCGGCCGCCCGACGCTAGATCTTACGGAGTCCACTAAGCACCCTTTCGAGCAAATTCATATCGGGGCGTCCTTCGGAGTCATCCCGCTGGTGGATGCGGACGAGCCCGTCAGCGCTCATGTCAGCAACCAGGATCCGCGCTACACCCAGCGGGATCCGGAGCACGGCGGAAATCTCGGCCACGGACCGCCAGTCCAGGCAGAACTGGAGGATCGCCTGGCATTCAGGCGCCAGCACCGACAGGTCGCGCGGCTCGTAGACGGTGGCCGTGACCAGCGCCTCCATCGCGAGCTTGTAGCGCGGCTGCGTCCGCCCGCCCGTGACCGTATACGGCCTTACCAGGCTACGCGGTGGGGGGTTCTCCTCCTCGGGAAACTGCTGAGAAGGAGGGTACGAGGAATGCCGTTGTGGCGGCTGCTCCTCCCATGGACCTGTCCGGCCCTGTCCCTGCCACGGGGCGGGGGGAGCGCCGCGGTCGTCACCGCGGCCGGGACCCGCCACCATGTCCTCCACAAACACCGCCGCCAGTGTTCATTACCTTCTCCCGTCTCCCGGCATCGCGCCTTGCATGACACCACCAGCACGCGTCGCCGGGGTCAGCACCCGGCCCGCGCGCTCGACAAGCAGAGTCATCTCGTAAGCCACAAGCCCCAGGTCGCACGTTGACGCGGCCAGGACCGCGAGGCTCGCGCCGTTGCTGATCGCCATAATGACCAGCACGCCGCGTTGCATTTCCACCACAGTCTGTACCACCGCGCCGCCCTCGAAGACGCGCGACGCGCCCTGGGTAAGGCTGGTAAGCCCCGACGTGACGGCTGCCAGTTGGTCGGCCCGCTCTTGCGGGAATCCCTGGGAGAAGGCGAGCGGCAGGCCGTCGGAGGAGACGACCACACCGTGCGCGACATCCGGGACTCGCTCCACGAAGTTCGTGATCAGCCAGCTGAGGTCCTGAGCTGGGCGTCCTGGCGTGCTCACGCGCGCTCCTCTCCAAGGCCGCTCATGCAGGCACCTCCTAGTGTCCTGATCCCGTGTTCGTGATATCTATCCGTGAGTCTCATCCGTCCTATGACTCCTCGTTCTGGGGTGCGGCGGCGCGCGCTTCACGCACACCGCGCTGGAAGCTCGCCATGCGACTACGGATCTGGTCCGCGGACCGCACGGGAGGCGCGGAATCGACGGGCTGCTCGACGCCGCCGCCTTCTCCCGCACCGCCGACGGACCCGGGTACCAGGTTCGCACGCGGAACCCGCTTGGGCAGTCCGGCGTTGGTCTCCTCACCGGCGTTGGGAGCCGCGGCGACCCGCGCCGCACGCCACCCCTCGTCCGCCGGCGAGTTCCAGCCGTCGGCCGTCGCGGCGGAGACACCGGTCGCACCGGAGCCGGAGCCGGAGCCGCCAGACGTCCCGCTGCGCCGGAACCAGTCCGACTCTAGCGAGTCGAAGATCGGAAGTCGCGCTTCCTGACCGGGGGCGACCGACGGCGGGACCGTGACCGAGCTCCCGTCCGAACCCGCGATCGCCGCGCCGCCTCCGCCACCGGGCATCTGGGTCGGGCCGCTGCCGCTACCGGGTGACGGGATCGGCGCGTCGCCGAAACCGTTGTCGGCGAAGCCGCCAGTGAAGCCGCCGTCGAACGAGGACGTGTCGGCCGCGCCGAAATCACCGCCGTTACGGCCGCCGCCCCCGGCGCCCCGGCCGAACGCCGAGCCCGTGTCGGAACCGCCGGTGAGGCCGCTGCCGCGCTGCTGGGAACTGCCCGGCTGGCGCGTGGGCAGCGGAGCGCTGCCCCCCTGGGCGCTGTCGCCGCCGAAGTCGCCGGCGCCGAAACCAGGACCGCCGCCCGAGTTGCCGGAGTTCCCGCTGAAGCCGCCGGCGGTCGTCGCACCGCCGAAGGGCGCCCCGCCGCCGTTGCCGCCGCCGCCCGAGAGCCGCGTCATGCGGCCCGCCGCACCGCCTCCGCCGCCGGTGGCGGGACCGCTGGCACTTGGCATGCCCTGTCCCTGACCGCCGGCCACCGAACCGCCGATGCTCGGGGTGCCAATGCTGGGACCGCCGATCGCGGGACCGCCGGCACCCGGGCCGCCGATGCCCGGGCTCCCGGGGCCGCCGGCACCAGGGCCGAGGCCGAACGAGGACTGCGGGCCACCGAAGCCGCCTGCGACACCACTCGGCGTGGGGGCGGACAGCGACGGGGGCGGCGCGTAGTCGTCGGCTTCGAACTTGCGGAGCCGGCCCATCGGAGAGGCCGACTCGGTCGCGGCCACCGACTCGGGCAGCCAGATCAGCGCCGTGAGGCCGCCGGACTGCGCGTGACGCAGGCGGACCCGGACGCCGTGCCGGGCCGCCAGGCGGCCGACCACGAACAGGCCCATGCGCCGGGACACGGCGACGTCGACGACAGGCGGGTTGTCCAGCCGCCAGTTGGCGTGCGCCATTTCCTGCTCGGAGATGCCCACGCCGTTGTCGGTGATGTCCAGCAGGACGCCGCCGCTGGTGAGCGGCTGGCCCGTGACGTACACCTGGGTGTCCTCGGGCGAGAAGGTCGTGGCGTTCTCCACGATCTCCGCGACGAGGTGGACGACGTCGTTGACGGCCTGGCCGATGACCTGGATGCCGGGCTGCACGTTGAGCACGACGCGCTCGTACTGCTCGATCTCCGAGACCGCGGCGCGCAGGACGTCGACCAGCGGGACCGGCTGGCTCCACTTCCGGGCACCTTCGTGACCGGCGAGAACCAAGAGGTTTTCCGAGTTGCGGCGCATGCGCGTCGCCAGGTGGTCCAGGCGGAACAGGCTGCTCAGCCGGTCCGGTTCCTGCTCGCTCTGCTCCAGGTTGTCGATCAGCGTCAGCTGGCGCTCGATCAGGGACTGGCTGCGGCGGGACAGGTTGACGAACATAGCGTTCAGGTTGCCGCGCAGCATTGCCTCATCGGCTGCCAGCCGCACCGCCTCGCGGTGGACCTGGTCGAACGCCCGCGCGACCTCACCGATCTCGTCGGTCGACGTAACGCCGATCGGCTCGATCTCGACGCTGTCGTCGCCGCCCTCGCTCTCACTCAGCCGGCGCACCATCTCCGGCAGCTTCGTGCCCGCGATCTCCAGAGCGTCCGCGCGCAGCTTGCGCAGCGGGCGGATCATGGACCGCGCCACGAACACGGTGAACAGGATGACGACGATCAGCAGGAGCAGCGAGAGCACCGTGTTGGTGATCAGGCTCGTCTTCGCGGTCGACGCCAGGGAGTCCGCTTGCGACGTGATCTGCGCGGCCAGGCCGGGCTGGGCCGAGGTCCCGTTGATGACCGCGCGCATGTCGTCGATCTCGGTCGTCTGGTCGGTGTACCAGCACTGGGCGGCGTCGGCGGGGTCCGAGGTGTTGCACCCCGGCTGGGTGCCGATCGTCAGCGAGTCGCCCTCCTGCGTCGCCGCGATGGCGCGTTCTTCCTCGCTCTGCGCCTGGTCGACCAGCGGGCCGGAGACCGTGTTGTTGAAGCTCTGCGACTCCGTGACCGACGCGGCCGCCGTGAACTCGGAGTTATCCGCCAGCTGGCTCGTTTCCGCCTGCTGGAGGTCCGTCAGCACCGTCGGGCTGAGCACGGGCGGGCTGGTCTCCAGCGCCTCGTAGAGGTAGCCGCGCTGCAGGGAGGCATCGTCTTCGATGTGCAGCAGGGTGTTGAGCACCGCCACGTCAGACTGCAGGGTGCTGTTACCGGTGCCCGCCGCGATGTCGTTGCTGAAGGTGATGAACGGCGTGATCAGCCGGGCGTCGTAGGCCTGGATGATGGCGTCGGGCGGGTAGTTCGTCGTCAGCGCCACGTCGCGGATCTGTTTCAGGTCAGAGATACCGCCGAGCACGCCGTTCTGCAGGTCGAGGACCGTCTGGGCGCGGATCCCGCTGTTGGCGACAACACCCGGGGCCTGGGTCTGAATCTGGTTGAGGGTATCGCTCGTCGCCTGTTCGTCCGCTACAACCTGGTTCCTCATGCTCGCCGGCTTGCCGGCGGCGACGTAGCCCGCCACCAGGTCGCGCTCGTCGGCGATCTGGCCGACGCCGGTGACCACGAGGCTGTTGAGGTTAGCCAGCGACCGGACGTTGCTATAGCCCTCGTAGCTGCCGACCGCGTCGGCGCTCTGAATGACGCCGAAGATAAGGGCGGCGAGGGTCGGGATGAGAATGATGGCGAACAGACGCCAGCGGACTCGCCAGTTCCGCATAGCGAAGCGGTTGCCGCGGTTAACGGCCACCGGGACGCCGCCAGACGCGCCGCGTGCGGCCGGAAGGTTGTCGCCGTCATCGCGGCGCGCCGGGGAATTCGCTGCCGGGACGGGCAAGCCCGGCTGGCCTCCGGGGCCGCCGAGGCCGGGTCCGAACCCGCCGGGTCCGCCCTGCCCCTGGCCCCCTAGCGGCCCGTCACCGAACGAGCCACCGCCGCTGGACGGGAAGCCGGAATCCGGCGTCAACGGGGCGCCATTTCCGCTGGTCATCGATCGTTTACGCACTGCGCTCACACCTCGCAGCGTTACGGGCCATCTGGGCCTGCCCCGGGCACCGAACGGCTGAGCCGCTCTTCATCGGCACCCCTCTCCTTCCTTCGACAACGACCTTGCAAGAGCGCCGCTGCACCAGGACGTCAGGACGGCGGAGGCCACTCTTCCAGCTAGCGACACAAAACGGGTAAGGACATATAATCATCAATCGGCACTGCCTCATGGGCCATTCGCGAGTTATCACCCGGAACTTCCGCAAAGATACACACATCCTCCCCTACGCTGCGCTGATCGCCTCGCAGCAAAGCGGCCCACCCGCTAACGTGCCCGTAGCTCGCCCGGAGGCCCGCGAATCCCTGAGGGGAGGGGATCCAAGGTGCCGATGCCGGCAACAAGTTGCCAACCATGGCAGTTCCTCGTGTCAGCCGTTGCCGGACGGACAGAGGGTGTCCGGCGTCGAGGCGTTGCCGCCCGATGCCGTGGACTATCTGGCTGCCCGGCGAGACTGGTGGTAACACGATGCCATGCTGGCAACACTGTGCTTCTGTTGTCGACGTGTTGTCAACATCCTGTTAATGACATCGCAGTACCACTTGACCAGCTCGGTACTACTGATCCCTAATCCTAGAAAGCCCACCCGCCATCCGTCAGGCGATTGGCATTCCTGAACGGGGCCGTGGCCTTCATCACCGGCCGGAGTACGCGATCTCTGGAGCCGGAGGGCTTGCGGACGGTAAGGTGGCTTGGAACGGCTTAACGCCTTGAGACGAGGAGATGGCGATCCTGACCTGCCCAGACTGCGGCGTCAAGGTGCAGCCGGAGGACCTGATCTGCTTCCGGTGTGGCGCCAACCTGCCGCACACGCCGTACGTCGACGACGACATCCCGTCGCCGACCGTTTCCCAGCAGTACCTCCGGCCAGGTGAAAGCAGGGCGGCCTGCCCGACCTGCGGAGCGGCGGTGCAAGACACGGACGTGGTGTGCGCCCAGTGCCGCCAGCCGCTGCCTGGTGCCCGCCGGCGAATCTCGCCCGTCGTCCTGCGGATCGCGTTCCCCACCGGGAACGTGGACGTGCCCGCGGGCACGTCGGTGATCCTCGGACGCGACCCGGCCCAGTCGCTGGTCGCCGCGGCATTCGCCCAGTACGACAACGTGTCCCGACGGCACGCCACGATCATGGTGGACGACTCCGGCCGTGCCACCATCCGCGACGAAGGCTCGACCAACGGCACGTTTGTCAACGGTGACCGGGTACTGCCCGGTGCCGAGGCCAGGCTTGTCGACGGCGACCGCATCCGGCTCGCGGCAGACGTCACCGGTGACGTCTCCATTCCCCGAGCCGAGCCCGACCCGGCTAGCCTCAGCCGCAACGGGTACGTCTGATTGCCGCGACTGGCCCGCGCTTCCTTATCTAGTGTTCAGCGATCCAGGAGCGGACTAGTCATGTCGTCAGAGTCAGATCAGGCCGGAGCGCAGGTTCCGCCTGAGTCTTCATCCGTCCCTGCCGACGCTCCGGTCCCAAACGAGCCCGCGCGGGCGATTCCCATGCCCGGGCGCCGGGCAATGGCCGCCCTGCCGTCGGCCGATGCCCCCGCGGACGCGCCGGCCACCGCTAGCGACAACCTTCCGGTGCTGCCCGCGCGCCGCGCGATAACGCCCGCCTGGGCCGCACACGGGGCCCCGGCCGTCCCGGCGACGACGCCACCCGCGGTTCCCGGAGCACCCGGGCAGGGTTACGGCCCCGGATCCACGCCGCCGTGGCAGCAGCCGGGCACGCCCGCTGGCCAGCCGCCGGCGGGCTACCCGGGAGCGGGCCAGCCGGAAGCGGGCCAGCCGGGTAACGGATACCCGGGTGCCGCGTACCCAGCCGGCAGCGGCGCGTACCAGGGTGGTGCGGCCTACAACGGCGCGCCGACCGGCTACAACGGGAACGGCTACAACGGGCAGCCCGCCCAGTACCCGCAGCCTGGGCAGTATCAGCAGCCGGGACAATACGGGCAGCCGGCGCAGCCCGGGGCCCCGCAGTCCGGGACTCCGCAGCCCGGCGCGTACCAGCAGCCGGGCCAGTACCCCCAAGCCGGGCAGTACGCCCAGCCCGCGCAGTATCCCCAGCCCGGGTACTGGCAGCCCGGCTACACGCAGCCCGCACAGCCCGCGGCGCCGCCGCAGCCCACGCAGTATCAGCAGCCGGGTCAGTTCGGCCAGAGTGCACCGGGCCGGCCAGCACCGGGCCAGGCGACGCAGTACGCCCAGCCCGCCGGTTACGGACAGCCTGCGCAGCCGGCCCCGTACACGCAGCCGCCGTCCTCGTACGCGGAGCCGACGCAGTACTCCCAGGCGGCGCCGGTTCCTCCGGCACCCGTTCCCCCGGCGCCCACCGCGCCCACTCCCCCGCCGCCCGTCACTCCGCCCCCGGCCGCACCGCCGTCCGCGGCTCCGCCGTCGGCCGCACCGCTTTTCACCGCGTCACCGACGCCCCCGGCGGCCGCTTCCTCGCCAGTCGAGGCGGGGGAAGACTCCAATTCCTGGTTCACCCGGACCAGCAAGCCGGCACCGGCCCAGGATTCGCCCCTGACGGCCTGGGATACGCCGGACCGCTTTGCTTCAGGCACCTCCGCTCCAGACTCCTTCGCGCCGGACAATTTCGCGTCGGACACCTTCGCGTCGGACACCTTCGCGTCGGACACCTTCGCCTCGGACACCTTCGCGTCGGACACCTTCGCGGAACCGGCCGAGCGCTCCGCCGAGTTGCCAGGCGGCGGCTCGCTCCCCCGCCGGGGTTCCGCGAGCTGGGACCGGGACGATTTCCAGCCTGAGCCGGCCGACGCGACCTCGCCTGACCTCACCGGGCAGTCCACGCCCCCGTGGGCGGGTAACCGGCCGGAGACGTCCGCGCAACCGGAGACGCCCGCGCCGTCCGCCGTGTTCAGGCGGACGGAGCAGACGGTGTTCCGGCCGATCGCGCCGGAAGTCCCCCAAGTCCCGTCCGCGGATCCCCTTGGCGACGACCCGTTCGCCAGGCAATCACCGGACCGGCAATCGTCGAATCCGCCGTTCAGCTACTACCGCGACCCGGACCTCACCGGCAACGAGAACGCGCAGCCGGACAGCCATGCGGCGGATACCCAGACCGACCTCTTCGCCGACGCGTCGCCGCGCGGGTTCCAGTCGCGGTCGCGCGGCTTCCAGGAACCCGGCTACGCGGACCCCGGGCCTTACGCCCCCACCACACCCGAGTCCTACGGCGCCGCACCGGGGGCGTTCGGTAACTCGCGGCCGGCGTCTTTCCGCGACGCGGGGCAGGACGCTTTCCGCGACGCGGGACCCGCGCCGTCCGACGGCGACCGGCCGAGTCCGTCGCCCGGGCACTATGCCAGCGAGGTCGCGGAAACGCGCCCCGGGCAGCGCGCGGACGGCGGCCCCGGGAAGAAGTCACGGAAGAAGGTCGGCCTCCTCGTCGGCGGCACGGTCGTCGTGGCCGCGGTCGCGGCGGGCGCCGTGGTGCTGGTGCCGAAGTTGACGTCACACACCGACCCTGGCTGCCAGGCCTACGACGCGACGGCGCTGTCGGCCTACAACCAGACGATCGACGACCTCAACTCGCAGGCTTCGCAGGCCACGCTGACGAAGGACATGTCGACCGCCATCACGGACCTGCGGGACGCGGCCGGGCAGGCGCAGAGCACCAGCGTCAAGTCGGCGCTCGACGGCATGGTGACGGAACTGAACACGGTGCAGGCCGACGCGCAGAAGGGCTCGGTCCCGGCGGCGACTGTGCGGTCGCTGAACGGCGCCGCCGCCACCGCCGACAACGCCTGCTAGCCATCACGTCGCCGCCGCCTGCCCATTGCCCGCACGCCGCCCGTGCGCGTGAGAGCAATTGCACAGTGCTCGGGGGCCGGGCGTGACGGACGCGCAGCTGAGAGCGCCGGCGCGCGGCCTGTAAACGACCGGGATGGTATCCGTCAGGCCGCCGCAGCTCATAATGTGGAGAACGGGAAGCTTCGAAGCCACTCTCGGACGGACGCATGGAACCTGACGCCGCGGTACTCGAAAGCCTGCGCAACGCCGTCAACGCGATGCCCGACGATGTGCCGCTGCGTCTGCACCTGGCGACGCTGCTGCTGGACGCCGGCCACCGCGACGAGGCGATCAGGCACCTGGGGGCGGTACTTCAGCGGGATCCGGGCAACGGCGAGGCGCTCGCCATGCTCACCCAGGACCAGCCCCGTCAGCCTGAACCGTCCGTGGTGACTCCCCCGGATGCCGCCTCCGCCGCTCCGTCCGAGCCCGCCGAACCCGGCGACTCGCCCAGCGCCGAGCCCGCCAGCGCCAGCTCAGGCGAGGCCCGAGCAGGCGAGGCCCGAGCAAGTGAGGCCCGAGCAAGTGAGGCCCGATCGGGCGAGGCCAGCCCGGGCGGCGACGGTCAGGGCACGCCGCCCGGCGGCCCCGCGCCGGAGGAGAACGGGACCGAGTACGACTGGACGCAGGCCGAGAGCGAGCTGCGCGATGTCCTCCCGCAGATGTTCATCGGCGAGGACGCGGGCTCGGCGTCGGCCGGGATCGACGAGGCTCGGGCGTACGACGCGGAGCACGCGGGCCTGACGCTGAACGACGTGGCCGGCATGACCGAGGTCAAGCAACGGCTCGAGGCGGCTTTCCTCGCCCCGATGCGCAACCCGGAGCTGCGCAAGCTGTACGGGAAGTCGCTGCGCGGCGGCCTGCTGCTGTACGGCCCGCCCGGATGCGGGAAGACGTTCGTCGCCCGTGCCGTGGCCGGGGAACTGGGCGCCCGGTTTCTGTCCGTCTCGTTCGCCGACCTGATCGACATGTACGTGGGCCGCAGCGAGCGGAACATCCACGAGCTCTTCGACATCGCCCGCCGTAACGCCCCGTGCGTCGTGTTCCTCGACGAGGTCGACGCGATCGGGCAGAAGCGGTCGCAGCTGCGAAACACGCCAATGCGCTCGGCGGTGAACCAGCTCCTGCTCGAGCTCGACGATGTGGCGGGCGACAACACCGGCGTGTTCCTGCTCGCGGCCACCAACCACCCGTGGGACGTGGACTCCGCGCTGCGGCGGCCGGGCCGGTTCGACCGGATGCTGCTCGTCCTGCCGCCGGACGGCCCCGCACGCGAGGGCGTCTTCCGGTACCACCTGCGTGAGCGTCCCGTCGGCGGGATCGACCTCGGGAAGCTGGCCAAGGCCACCGACGGGTACTCAGGCGCCGACATCGCACACATCTGCGAGACGGCCGCCGAGCGTGCCCTCCTGGACTCCGTGCGCCGCGGCGAGCCCCGGCTCATCGGGCAGGCCGATCTGGAGGCCGCCGTGACCGAGGTCAAGCCATCGCTCGGTACCTGGTTCGACACGGCGCGGAATGTCGCGCTGTTCGCGAACGAGGGTGGCGCATACGATGATCTGGTGGCTTATTTGCGGAAGCGTCGGCTCATCTGACGGACGCCAGCAACTTGACAGAGATTAGGCAAGAGCTGGCGCGTGCCGCCACGATGCTCGACCTCGGGCGCTACGACGAGGCGTCCGCCCTGCTTGCCCGCGTGGTGTCGGCCGATCCCGGCAGCAGCCGGGCGTGGTGCCTGTTCGCCCGCGCGCACCTGGGCGCGGACCGCTACCTGGCGGCCGTCGAGGCCGCCAACCGCGCGGCCGCGATCGACCCTGGCGAGGAGTGGCCGCACCGGCTGGCCAGCAACGCCCTCATGCACCTGGGCAACCATGTCGAGGCACTCCGCGCCGCCGCCGAGTCCCGCCGCCTCGCCCCGTCGTACTGGCAGACGCACGTGTGCGTCGCGCAGGCCGCGCTGGCCGCCGGGCCGCTCACCGTGGCGGCGTCCGCCGCCGCGGAAGCCCGCAAGCTCGCCCCCAACGAACCCGACGTGCACTTCCTGTCGGGCAAGGTCGCCCTCAATCAGGGCCTCCTCGACAACGCCCGGTCCCATCAGGAACAGGCGCTGGCACTGGACCCGTCACACAGCGGGGCGATGAACGAACTGGGCCGCATCCGCCTGCGGCGGCACGACACCGCCGGCGCCATCCGGCACTTCATCAGCGCCGCGCGAACCACCCCGGGCGAGCACATCTACAGCCGGAACATCGACGTGGTCATCTTGCGGACGGTGTCCCGGATGATCTACTTCTTCGTGCTGATCGCGCTGTTCCTGCTGTGGCTGCCCGCCTTCACGCACGTCGGCAGGCTTCCGCTCGCGGTGGGCTTCGGGCTGCTGACCCTGGGCACGGCGGTGACGTTCGTGATCGCGGCGCTGCGCCTGCCCCGTGAGGCACGCGGCCTGGTCCGACGCACGCTGCGCACCCGCCGGGTGGCGGGCGCGCTCGCCGTCGCGCTCGCGGGCGTGGCGATCGCGTTCGCCTCCGTCGCGTTCGTGCCGTCCTCGGAGCTGCCGCAGATCCTCCCGGTGGCGTTCGTCGTCGCCCTCGCCGGACGCGTGGCCGCCAGCACCCGGCTGCGGTCCTCCGCCAGCGGAAACCAGCCCGGCGCTCCCGGCCGCGCGAACCGCGCGAAGCGGCCGCGGCCGCCGGCCAAGCGCTTACCGGCCGACTGGAACAGGCTGGCTGGATCAGGCTCGCTGGGTCGGGTTCGTTGGGTCAGGTCCGGCCGATCACGCCCGGCCGATCAGGTGGGGCCGATTAAGTGGGGTCGATTAAGTGGGCGAGCCGGCGGCGGCGCCGGTGACCTTGTCGTTGTCCCAGCGTGCGAGGGTGCGGTCCCAGTCCAGCGGGATCGTCATGCCGCCGCCCCCGGCTAGCTCGCCGTCCCAGTCCTCGACGGGCACCCGCCACAGGACCTCGAACTCGATGCCGCTGGGGTCTTTCGCGTAGAGGGACTTGGACACACGGTGGTCGCTCTCCCCCACTAGGGCGCCCTCCGCCAGCAGCCGGGCACGGGTCTCGGCGAGCTCGGCGAGCGTGCCGACCTCCCAGGCGAGGTGGTACAGCCCGACTTCCGGGCGGCCGGGCGCCTGGCCGGCACCGACGTCGAACAGGCCCAGGTCGTGGTCGTTGACTGAGCCGGGAGCGCGCAGGAAGGCCGCGCGGCCCGGTATCTCCATCCGGACCTCGAAGCCCAGGGTCTTGGTGTAGAACTCGACTTCACGCCCCAGGCCGTTGACATACAGCACCGCGTGGTTCAGCCGCCGGACAGGCATCGGCGTCTCCTATTCCAAAGTACTTGAAGCTTCGACTACTTTATCCCCACTCGGGAAGGGGCCGAACCCCACCGGGCCTGCTACATGGGTCATTCCCGCCCAGAGGCCGATTCGACGCTCCCGCGCCGCCCAACCTAATATGAAATATAGGTATAAATATATCATTTCGGGATACCCTGGAGGTGTATCCGTTCGATGATCACGGGTCGAACGTGCCGATATATGGCATCGATGACCCATGATCAAGATAACGAGTCCCGTCGTGCGCATCCGGGACCGTCCTCCTGCCCGATATAGCGTGGTATATCAGGTCAGGGCGTTCGGTCCTGGCCGCCTCGGCGGGCTCAGTGGCACGTTCGACCCGCGAAAGCCCCGGCTGGGCGGGGGCGAGCAAGGAGCCCGGGGCGGGCGAGGACGGTGCGTGCGCAGTCATCTGCGTCGTTAGGGATAATTGCCGTTGTGAAGGTCTTCATATCGTTTGACATGGAGGGCGTCGCCGGGATCGTCGACTGGGCCCAGTGCCGCGCGCCGGGACAGCCGTACGAAGAGGGACGCAAGCTGCTGCTCGGCGAGGTCAACGCCGCGATCGACGGGGCGCTGATGGGCGGCGCCACCGAGTTCGTGTGCAACGACTCGCACGGGGCGATGAACAACCTCGATCCGGAGCAGCTGCACGGCCGCGCCGCCTACCTCGCGGGGCGCCACAAGCCGCTCTACATGATGGAGGGCATGGACTCCTCGATCGACGCCGTGTTCCTCATCGGCTATCACGGGTCGATCTCCGGTGACAGCTCCGTGCTCTCGCACACGTACAACCCGTCGGTGATCTCGAAGGTGACGCTGAACGGCGTCGAATGCGGGGAGAGCGGAATCAACGGGCTCGTCGCGCTCGCCTGCGGCACGCCGGTCGCGCTCATCACCGGGGATCAGCAGACGATCACCGAGGGAGACCCGTTCTTCAAGGAAACCGAGCGCGTTGTGGTCAAGGAATCCATTACGCGGTTCGCCGCCGCGCAGCTGCACCCGCTGGATGCCCGGGACAAGATCGCGGGCGCGGCGATGCGGGCCGCGCAGCGGGCGTCATCGATTCCGGTGCCGGGCATCACGCTGCCGGCGCGGCTCGATATCGAGATGCAGACCGCCGACATGGCGGCGGTGGCCAGCTGGGTGAAGGGCGCGGAGCGCACCGGCACGCGATCGGTCGCCGTCGAGGGCGACGACCCGCTGGCCGTCTACCGGTCGTTCGTCGCGATCACGTACATCACCCGGGTCGCCGAAGGGCGGTGACCCGGTGGTGACGGTGACCCCGTGCTGGCGGCGACCGGTCGTGAGCGCCAGTCGCTAGTGGCGGGCCGCGGGTGGCTGGCAGCGGTTGGCCGTGGCCCGCGGCGACTAGCGGCCGAGCTGGTTGCGGCGCCGAATCTCGCGGTAGCGGCGGCGCTGCGACGGGTCGAGCATCAAGTAGGCGCCGGTGGGAATGGCGATCGCGAGAACGATGACCGCGAGCGCCGCCCACGCGTTCACCGAGAACAGGATCAGCCCGATGATGATCCCGATCCCCATGTAGAGCCACTTCTTGTTTGATGCCATGATGACTCCATCCATCCAGGCTGGGGCTGCAGCCACTTACAGTTTATAACCGCGGAGGAACGACGTGCCGATCTCGATGCCAGTCGATGAAGACGCTAACGAACTCCTGACGCGCAGCCCGCTTGCCCTCCTAATCGCGATGCTACTCGATCAGCAGGTCCCGTTGGAGCGGGCGTTCAGCGCGCCGCGTGACCTGGTGGCACGCCTGGGGCACGAGCCGACCGCCGAGGAGCTCGCGTCGATGGACCCGGAGCGGCTGGTGGCCGTCTTTTCCGAGCGCCCCGCGCTCCACCGGTTCCCCAAGTCGATGGCCGGCCGTGTCCAGGAACTCGCCCGCATCGTCACGGATTCCTACGGCGGCGACCCGGCCGCGCTGTGGTCGGCCGCGACCTCCGGCGCGGAGCTGCTCAAGCGGATATCGTCGCTGCCTGGGTTCGGGGACCAGAAGGCGAAGATCTTCGTGGCACTGCTGGGCAAGCAGCTCGGCGTCCAGCCCGCCGGGTGGCGGGAGGCCGCCGGGTCGTTCGGCGAGGAGGGCTCGTACAGGTCGGTCGCCGACATCCGCGACGACGAGTCGCTGGCACGCGTCCGGTCCTACAAGCAGGCCGTGAAGTCCGCCGCCAAGTCGGGGCCGAAGCCGACCGGGAAGTCCGCCGGGAAGTAGGCGCGAAGCAGGCCGCGAACCAGGCCGCCGACAGAACGCGCGCAACAGGCGTGCGACAAATCCCGATTTATTGTCATAATCGCCTCTCGTCCGGAAACCGTTCGGCGAGGTAAGGTTTTGGCCATGACCTCCCGGCAGCAGTTGGCCCGCTTGCTTTCACTGGGCCTGCTGATCCTGCTCGGGATCGCCGGACTGCACGGCGCCTTCTCCGCGCCGCGCTGGGACGGGCCGCTCAAATCCGCCGGCCTCGTGATCGGCATCGTTCTCGAGGTCATCCTCGCCACTCTCCTGGTGATCACGCACCGTCGGCATAAGGCCGCCGCCAGCGCAGCCGCGACCGCGGGCACACCGGATGACCCCACGCGTGCCGACGTCCCGGCCCGGCTCCGGATCGTGCTCATGTGGCTGCTGCCCGTCGCCATGATCGCCGTGGCCGTCGTGCTTCTCGTCGACGCGCACCTGCACATGTTCAGTGGCGGGAAGGCGCTGACGCAGCCGTCGCGTCTCAAGTTCTCCAAGCCGAAGCCGGCGCCGTCGGTCAAGCCATCCGCGGGGCCCGCCATCCCGCTCGGGCCGATCCTGTGGGGCCTGCTCATCGCCGTGCTGGTGGCCGCGATCCTGCTCACCCTCTTGTGGGCGAGCAAGCAGCGTCGCGGGGCCCGCCCGGAGCCGTTCACCGATGAACTCGCCGAGGACTCCGCGGGCCTGCGCGACGCCGTCGAATCCGGGCGCGCGGCGTTCGCCATCCTCGACGACGCCCGCGAGGCCATCATCGCCTGTTACTCCGCCATGGAAAACACGCTTGCGGAACGCGGCACGGCGCGGCGGGCCGCGGACACGCCCGACGAACTGCTGGCGCGTGCCGTCAGCGGCGGGATCGTCGGCGGCCTCGCGGCGGGCGCGGCCGAGGAGCTGACCACGCTGTTCTACGAGGCGCGCTTCTCCTCCCACCCGCTCGGCCAGGAACAGCGCGACGCGGCGCGCCAGGCGCTGGACTACCTCGCCGACGAGCTCGCGAAGCCGTCGCGCGACGCGGCGGCCGCGGGGGCTTCCGGAGCACCCGGACCGGCCGGGGCCGCGGGGACCGCCCGATGACCGAACAGCGCCATCCCGCTCCCTTGCACGACGACTCCAGCCGGTGGCAGGGTGCGCGCCCGGAACTGATCATCGCCGCCATCGTCGTCGGCGCGGTCGGCCTCGCGGCGCTGGCCGTCGCGGGGTGGTCCGGTCTGGCGGTGGTCGCGGTCGGTGTCGCCGCCCTGTCCGTCGTGGTGCTGCGCGGCCTGGTCCCGCGCTCGGCCGACCAGACGGTACGCAAGGCCAAGGAGAAGCCGGTCGCCGGCTCGATCGGCGGGTACGCGCAGCGCCGGTTCGTGGTGGGCACCAGCATCAGCAGCGAGGCGTTCTACGAGAGTGACCTGCGGCCTGCCCTGGAGCACCTGCTCGCCGCCCGCCTCGCCGAGCATCACGGCATCAACCTCTACGCCGAGCCCTCGCGAGCGCGGGCCGCGTTCTGCCAGACCAGGGCGGATGAGTCGGTCTGGCGCTGGATCGACCCGGCCCAGGCGGTACCGATGGACGTCCGCGCCGCCGCCGCGCAGGGCGGCGGCATTCCCCGCCGGACGCTCGCCCGGCTCGTTTACCGATTGGAGCATTTGTGACGCCAGCAGAGACGGCGCAGAACGCCACGGCGATCCTGGACGAGCTGGAGAAAGCGGTCGTCGGCCGCCGCCGGGCGCTCGAACTGGTGCTGATCGGCATCCTGGCAGGCGGGCACGTCCTGCTGGAGGACCTGCCGGGCCTGGGCAAGACGCTGATCGCGCGGTCGTTCGCGACGGTCCTCGGCCTGGACTTCGCCCGCATCCAGTTCACCCCCGACCTGCTGCCCAGCGACGTGATCGGCGCGCCCCTGTATGACCAGCGCAACGGGGAGATGGTGTTCCGTCCCGGTCCGGTGTTCACCCAGCTGCTCCTGGCGGACGAGATCAACCGCACGCCGCCCAAGACCCAGGCCGCCCTGCTGGAGGCCATGGGCGAGCACCAGGTGAGCGTCGACGGCGAGACCCGCGGCCTGCCGAACCCGTTCGTGGTGCTGGCGACCGACAACCCCATCGAGTACGAGGGCACCTACGAACTGCCCGAGGCACAGCTCGACCGGTTCCTGATGCGCCTGCGCCTGGGCTACCTGTCGGTCGGCGACGAGACCGACATGCTGCGCCGCCGGGTGGACCGGACCACCGAGACCGAGCCGCTGCGGCCGGTCACCGACGCCGCTGGCGTCCTGGCGATGCGCGAGTCGCTGGAGACGATCGAGGTGTCACAGGACCTGCTGGACTACATGGTCGCGATCGTGACGGCGACGCGCCGCGACCCGCAGATCCAGGTGGGCGCCAGCCCGCGCGGCGGCCTCGCCCTGCTCCAGCTCGCCCGCGGCCAGGCGGTGCTGAACAGGCGCGACTACGTGATCCCGGACGACATCAAGCAGATCGCCGTCCAGGCGCTCGCCCACCGGATCACCCTGCGCCCCGAGCTGTGGGTCCGTCAGGTGTCCGCCGACGACGTCGTCGCCCGCCTGCTGGCCGGCGTGCCGACGCCCCGCACCGACCCGGTCCGCGCGGGTAGCGCGGCCGTCACCGGGTTATGACGGCCCTTATCCCGAACGACCCGGGCACCCTCCCCCCGGCGCCGACGCCTGGGCCCGCGGGGGAAACGCGGAGGCTGCCGGACGCCGCGAGGCTCTCCGCTGCCCAGCGCAAGGAAGTGGCCGTGCGGTGGACGCTGTCGCGGCACGCGCGGCGGCTGCTGACGCTGGCCGCGGCGGCCGTGGTGATCGCGGTCATCACCCGCCGGGTGGAGTTCGCGGGCCTGGCCGCCCCGGCGCTGCTGCTGCTCGGAGCCGGGCGGCCGTCCCGTCCGGCGAAGCTCGCGGTCCGCATGCGGCCGACGACGACGCGGCTGCACGAGGACGAGCCCGCCGCGATCGACGTGGCGCTCGATACGTGGGTTTCTCCGGGGCCGGATGGAGCCAGGGCCGGGGCTGAGGCCGGGGCCGACGGGCGCGGCGCGCACGAAGTGCGCTGGATCCTGCATCCGGGACACGGCGTCGACGCCGACGGCGCGACCTCGGTCATCGGCGACGCGGCCCGGTTCACGTTCACGGTCCCGCGCTGGGGCAAGCGGCCAGTCGGCTCGGTGGAGGCCGTGCTGCACGACCGCTGGCGGCTCACCGAGGGCCATTTCACGCTCCCCCTCCCCTCCATCGACGTCTATCCGCACCCGGCCGTGCAGCGCACGCGGGTCGTGCTCAGCCGCCTCCCGAACCGGCTCGGCGAGCACTCCGCCCGGGTTCCGGGCGAGGGGACGGAGTTCACCGGCGTCCGCGAGTACGTGCCCGGCGACCGCCAGCGGCAGATCAACTGGCCCGCCTCGACACGGCGGGGCCGCCTGCAGGTGAACACGTTCGCGGCCGAGCGGTCCCAGGACGTGGTGCTCCTCGTGGACGCGACCTCGGACGTGGGCGAGCCGGGCTCCTCGGCCCTCGACCTCGCCCTGCGCGGAGCGTCCGGTGCGGCGCGCGCCTACCTGGACGCGCGCGACCGGGTTGGCGTGATCACCTACCAGTGGGGCGGCGCCCGGTGGCTGGCACCGGGGCTCGGCCGGCGCCAGGTCTACCGGATCATCGACGCGATGCTCGCGGCGGACGCGAGCTGGTCACGGGGGGCCGTGCTGCACCGGCTCCCCCGCGCGGCGCTGCCGCCGGGGGCGCTGGTCGTGGTGTTCAGCCCGCTGCTCGACCAGCGTTTCGTGGAAGCGCTGCGCGACATGCGCGAGCGCGGCTTCGCGCTCATGGTCATGGACGTGCTGAACGTCGACCCGCCCGCGTCCCGGTTCTCCTTCGTGGACGACATCGCGGCGCGGATCTGGCGGATGGAGCAGCAAGCGATTCGCTTCTCACTGCGCGAACTCGGCATCCCGGTCGTCCACTGGGACGGCGTCTCCCCGCTCGACCTCCCGCTCGCTCCTTACACCCGACGCCCGGTGGTGGTACGCCGATGACCCCGCGCCTGCCGACCGAACCCCGTACCCGCGCTTCCGTTGTGCCGGGCACGCTCCACGCCGACGTCGCCCTGGCCGTGGCCGGGCCGCGGATCTCGGCGCTGCTGCTCGGCGCGGCGTGCGTCGCGTGGACCGCGACGCCGACTGTGCGGTCCGGCTGGGCGAGCTTCACCCTGGTGATCTCGATCATCGCGGTGGTGGCGGGCGCGCTGCGGCTCATGCTGGCGGACGTGCCGGAGCCCGAAGACCAGTACTTCCTGTCGGTGCCGCTGCGCGCGTGGCTGTGGTTCCTGGCGGTGCTGCGGGTGCCGCCGTGGGAAGAGGTCGCGGTCGTGATGCTGGTCTGGCTCGAGGTGATCCACCCGGCCCGGCCGTGGCACACGTTCGCGCTGGGCGCGGGCCTGGTCGCCTACCTGCTGACGGTCCACATCGCGGAATCGGGCACCAAGCCCAGCCGCCTGCTGCGCAGCCATGCGAAGATCCTCATCAGTGGCGCCTGCCTGATGGCGATCGCCGCCGGCACCGCGATGCTCCCGGCCGGCGCCCCCGGCGCCGGCTCGGCCCTGCTGCGCGTCATCGCCGCCATCGCGATCGTCCTCGCGGCGGCCCTAGTACTGCCGTCCTAGGACACCCCTGCCCCGAGATCGCGCGTGATTACTGGTGATATTCGCCAGTAATCACGCGCACTACGGTGTGCTGTCCTATGCGAAGCCAGTGGGGCGGGCGCGCCGGGAGGCGTAGCCGGACGAATTTCCACTAGGCGCGGACGTCGACGTGACGGACACTAAGCCTTAACCCGCTGCCTGTAGCCGCCGCATGAGGAGCGCCAATGTCCGAAGCGCCGACGTCCGCCGCGACCGTGTCCGATACCCGCCAGGTCAACGGCCAGGTCGAACTGGCCGACCCCGCGTCGATCGCCCACAGCCGCTACGCCAACGCCGAGCTCGTCCCGGTTCCGCTCAGCCAGCGGAAATGGTCCACGTACAACTACGTGGCCATCTGGATGGGGATGTCACACAACATCACGTCCTACCTACTGGCGTCCGGGCTGATCGTGCTCGGCATGAACTGGCTGCAGGCCTTCCTCACGATCACGATCGCGAACTTCCTCGTGCTGATCCCGATGCTGCTGAACTCGCACGCCGGGACGAAGTACGGCATCCCGTTCCCCGTCTTCTCCCGTGCCTGCTACGGGATACGCGGCGCGAACCTGGCGGCGCTGCTGCGGGCGTTCGTGGCCTGCGGGTGGTTCGGTATCCAGACCTGGATCGGCGGGCAGGCGATCTACACGATCATCGGGCGGCTGGCCGGGTCCGGGTGGACGGACGCCGCGTCGTGGGGCGGGTACGCGTGGACGATGTGGCTGTCGTTCACCCTGTTCTGGCTCGTGCAGATGATGCTGATCTGGCGCGGGATCAACGCGCTGCGGCGGTTCGAGAACTGGGCCGCGCCGCTCGTGACCGTGGCCTTCACCGTGCTGCTCGTCTACATGCTCGTGCGCGCCGGCGGAATCGGGCCGATCCTGCATCAAAACGGGTCGCTCGGGTGGGGCGGGAAGTTCTGGCCGGTCTTCTGGCCGTCCCTGATGGCGATGATCGCGTACTGGGCGACGCTCTCGCTCAACATGCCGGACTTCACCCGGTTCGGCAAGGGGCAAAGGCAGCAGGTATGGGGCCAGATCCTGGGCCTGCCGACCACGATGGCCTACATCGCGATCGTCTCGATCATCGTCACGTCGGCGGCGACGGTCGTCTATCACCAGACCATCTGGGACCCGGTCCAGCTGACCACCAAGTTCTCGTCGACGACCGCGGTCGTCATCGGGCTCCTCATGGTCATCCTCGCCACGATGTCGGTGAACGTGGCCGCCAACGTGGTGTCCCCCTCCTACGACTTCTCCAACGCGGCGCCGCGATTCGTGTCCTTCCGGACCGGCGGGCTGATCACCGGCGTGATCGGTATCCTCATCCAGCCGTGGCGGCTGCTCACGGACCCGCATGTCTACATCTACGACTGGCTCGGCTTCTATGGCGGCCTGCTCGGCACGGTCGCGGGCGTGCTCATCGCCGGGTACTGGGCCCAGTCGCGGACGCGGCTGTCACTCGCGGACCTCTACCGCCCCGGACCCCGCGGCCGGTACTGGTTCGCGGGCGGGTGGAACTGGCGCGCGGTCCTCGCCACGGTGCTCGGGATCGTGTTGTCGGTGGGCGGCGCGAACAACGCTCCGGGCGCGGGCCCGTTCCCCGCCGCCGGGCTGATCCCGGCGCTGAAGGAGCTGTACAGCTACAGCTGGGTGATCGGCCTCGCGGTGGGCTTCGCGGCCTACCTCGTGCTGTCGCTGCCGGTGTTCGGACGCCTGCCGGAGCGGCCCGAGCCGGTTTGAATGCGCGTTTGAGCCGGCTGCGCAACGTGCCCAAACGCGCATTCGGGCCGACTATGGCGTGCTCAACTGCGCATTTGGGCCGGCTGGCGGGCGCGGGCGGCGGGCGCGGGCGCGGTGGCGCGGCGGGCCAGGGCGAAGGCGGCGGCGACCGCGACGGCGAGGGAGGCCGCGACCAGGAGGGCTATCCCCGCCGGGGACAGGTTCGTGGCGATGCCCCAGCCCATGCCGCTCGCCTGGCCCTGGGCGTTAATCAGGCGCGGTGCGACCGCCAGGCCCGCCGTGGTGCCGGCGACGATGCCGGCCGCCGTCGCGATCGTCGTGCTCACCACCAGCGACGCCATCACCTGCCGTGGCGTGAAGCCCATCGCCTGCAGGATGCCGGCCTCGTGGGCGTGGTCCCGCAGGCCGATGTCGGTCGCGGTCAGCAGGTTCGCCATCGCGATCATGGCCAGCAAGATCACCGCCACCACGATCACCACCCGCATCACGCCCAGCTGGGACGCGGGGTTGGCCACCTCCCGCACGTCGAGCCGGTCCCCCGAGGCGGCCAGCAGCCGGGCACGGGCCGCGGACGGGGCGATGCCCGGCTTCAGCACCAGGCTGTAGAACGTCGGCGCCGACGAGGCGCCCGCCGCTCTTAGCGCGTCGAGGCCGAAGTCCAGCACGTCCCCGTTGTCGTCCGGCTCGATCGTCCGCCCCGTGATCCGCAGGATGACCGGCACCCCGTCGATCGTCGGGTCGACCAGCTCGCCCACCTTGACGTGCATCAGGTCCAGGAACCCCTGGCCCGCGACCGCTTCGTACGGCGTCCGGAACATCTGGCCGTCCACCACCTGGAACGGGTACGGCGACGCCGACGTCCCCATCGCGCGGGCCACGAACGTGCCGTTGTCCCCCGGCAGCGGCGTGTCGAACTCGGCGGCCGGATAGCTGGCGCTGACCTGCGGGTCGGCCGCGATGACGGACCGCGCCTGGGAGACGCTCAGGCCGCCGGGATACACGTCGAGGGCGCCGGCCATGCCGATGTGCGCGGGATCGGACGTGAAGCCGCCGATCGTCGACCAGCAGGCCAGGGCGACCGTGATCATCGCCATCGGCACGGCGACCCCCGCCACGGTGAGCAGCGCGGGCAGCCGGCGGGTGAGCGCGTCCCGCGCGCCGACGACGAGGGCGGCGGGCAGCCGGACGAGCAGGGAAAGGCGGGCGATCCGCGACAGGTGCCCGCGCGGCGGAGCCGGCTGGACCGCCGCCACCGCCGAGACCCGGCCCGCGCGCCACGCCGGGACACTCGCGGCGATCACCACGCACGCCACCGTCCCGGCGGCGATCAGCGCCGTCCAGGGACCGGGCAGCGACGTCAGCGTGACCGGGACGCCGGCGGGCGGGCGGACGAACTCCGGCAACGTCGCGATCGTCGCCGTCGCCAGGCCGAGTCCGGTGCCGGCCACGCCGAGCAGCGTCTGCTCGGCCAGCAGCATCGCCGTGACCTGCCCGGGGGTGCAGCCGATCGCCTTGAGCATGGCGATGTCCCGCCGCTGCATCAGCACCCGGCCCGACACCACGTTGGCGATCGCGCAGGGCGCGGCGATCAGCGCGATCACCCCGAACAGCGCCAGCAGCAGGCCCAGCAGCCGGTCGTCGCTCGCCATCGAGACCATGACCTGCTGGCGGTCGGTGATGCGCTGAACCGGCGAGCTCTCGTCCGTCCCGTTGTAGGCGTCGAACACCTCCTGCGAGACCTGGGCCATCCCCGCCGCGGACGGGTCGGACAGACGCAGGCCGACGACCTCCGCGCGCTCGCTGGCGGCCGGCTCGACCTGCGCCAGCAGGCCGGGTCGCGCCCAGATCAGGCCGGGCTGCCACTGCGGGTAGAACCCCTGGTCGGCGGTGTCCGCGATGCCGATCACCCGCATGTGCGCCGTGTACCCGTCGACGCCGGTGACGACGAGCGCCGACCCGACGCCCACGTGCACCGCGGCGGCGAAGGACGCCTCGACGACGACACCGTCCGGGTTGCCGGCGCGCAGCCAGGTGCCCGCGACGACGAGCGGCGCGGACATCGCGGGCGGCGCGAGCGGCATGCCGTCGATCTGGGCCTGGTCCTTCTCCGCGCCCTGCGCGAGCGTGGCCGGCGCCTCTTGGTAAGGGACGGCGACCGTCTGGACGCCGGGCAGGCCGTGCAGCCTCGCGGCGGGCGCGCCCTCGGAGAGGTAGACGAGCATGTCCGCGCCGTTCGTGCGCGAGAACAGCTCCTGCCACGGGTTGAGGGCGCCCTCCAGCAGCATGGTGGCGAGCACGAGCGCGGCGACCACGCCCGCGACGACGGCCACGGTGAGCACGGACTGCCCGCGGTGCGCGCGCAGGTCCGCCCGTGCCCACCGCAGCGTCCCTCGCATCGCCCGGAGTCCTTAGCCTCTGAGTTCCAGCACGTCGCGGACGGCGCTCATCTTGCGGGGGGTCGGCACGACCCGGGCGTCGTCGGCGATCATCCCGTCGTACAGGCAGATCACCCGGTCCGCGAGGCCCGCGATCTTCGCGTCGTGCGTCACCAGCAGGATCGTCTGCCCGCCGGCGTGCGCGTGCGCGAGCAGCCGCAGCACGTCGCGGGAGCTGGCGCTGTCCAGGTTGCCGGTCGGCTCGTCGGCCAGCAGCAGGCTGGGCTCATTCACCAGGGCGCGGGCCAGCGCGACGCGCTGCTGCTCACCGCCGGACAGGCGGGACGGCGCGGCGTCGGCCTTGGCCGCGAGGCCAAGTTCGTCGAACAGCTCCGTACGGCGCTTGCGCGCCTGCTTCGGCGAGACCCCGGCCAGCAGCGCGGGCAGTTCCACGTTGTCGGCGGCCGTCATCGTGGACAGCAGGTTGAAGAACTGGAAGACGAACCCGACGTGCTTGCGGCGCAGCACCGCCCAGGCGGAGGCGGACAGCCCGTCCACTCGCCGGCCGCGCAGCCAGATCTCCCCGCGCGTCGCGGGCTCCAGGCCCCCGAGGACATGCAGCAGCGTGGACTTCCCGGAGCCGGACGGCCCCATGATGGCCACGAACTCCCCGGCGCCGACCTCGAGATCGACACCGCGCACCGCCTCGACGGGCACGCCGCCGGACCGGTAGACCTTGACCAGGCCCCGGGCGGCCAGCAACGCCGGCACGTCTTTGGCAAGAAGTGCGGTCACACAAGCTCCTCCTGGCAGCGTTCCAGCCAGTCGAGGTCCGCCTGCAGGTGCAGCACGGCGCCCTCGACGAGCAGGCGGGCCGGGGCGTTCGCCCGGTCCATGCCAGCCTGCAATTCGACCAGGTTACGCATTATCCCGAAATAATGTCGCCGCTGGGAGTTGATGAGCTCCATCCGGTCGGCCAGACCGGCCAGCGGCGCCAGGACGAGCTTGGCGAAGAACTCATCGCGCACCCGCGGTCCCTCGGTCGGCGATTCCACCCAGGAGGCCAGTTCGGCCTGCCCCGCCGGGGTGATCTCGTAGACCTTCTTGTTCGGGCGGCCGTCCTGCGCGACGTCCTGGCCGCGGACCATGCCGTCCTGCTCGAGCCGTTTCAGCGTGACGTAGATCTGCCCGATGTTGGGTGACGGGTAGGCCTGCCCGAAGGTCTGCTCGAGCGCGAGCTTCAGCTCGTACCCGTGCGCGGGCTCCTTCGCGAGGAGCGCTAGCAGATGCTGCCGCAAAACCCTGCCCCCTCCAGCTGGAGCCCGTCTCGGGCTAAGCGTAACGCCGCGCTTTGCCCGTTGACACATACATAACACGTATGCATAACATAAGTCTATCCCAATGGAGGGCTGGTGGACCGCATGAGGCACGCCAAGGCGAGAGGGCTCGCGATCGTGGCCGCGGCCATCGCCTGCCTCTCGCTGGCGGCAGGATGCAGTCCGGACAGCCCTTCATCGGGCGGGGTCGCGCTGGACACCAGCGGGACCGGCCCGATCACGTTCGCCGTCGGGGCGGACGACGCGCAGTTCTTCACGAAGCTGATCGGCCCCTGGAACAAGGCGCACCCGGGCGAGCACGTGACGATCCAGCTCCTGCCCGAGGCGGCCAACGGCCAGCTCGCCCAGCTCACCGCCAGCCTGCAGGCCGGCCTGCCCACCGACGACGTGATCGACATGGACGTCGTGTGGACCGCCGAGTTCGCCTCGGCCGGCTGGATCATCCCGCTGAGCGCGAACACGTTCCCGGTCGGCGAGTTCCTGCGGCCCGCGGTCGACACGGCCATGTACGACGGCCGCCTGTACGCCGTGCCCGACTACAGCAACGCCGATCTCCTGTACTTCCGCAAGGACATCCTCGCCAGGGCCGGGCTCTCCGCGCCGCGCACCTGGGCGCAGCTCGAGAAGGACGCCGACACGATCGCCCCGCGTTACGGCCTGCAGGGCTACGCCGGGCAATTCCAGCAGTACGAGGGGCTTACCGTCAATTTCGCGGATGCCGTCCAGTCCGCCGGCGGTTCAATCCTTTCCCCTAACGACGCAGGTGTCTCGGTCAATTCCCCGGAGGCGTTGAAAGGACTGGATTTCCTGGTCGACGGGCTTCGCGCGGGCTGGATCACGAAATCGTCGCTCACGTTCGAGGAGGAATCCTCCAAGAACGACTTCGAGTCCGGGAAACTGCTGTTCCTCAACAACTGGCCATTCGTCTGGAATGACGTCAGCCAGCCCGGCCCCGGCAACAAGGTGTACGGCAAGGTGGGCGTCGCGCCGCTGCCGGGCCTGACCGGGCCGGGGTCGAGTTCCCTGGGCGGCGCGAACCTGGCGGTCAGCGCCTACTCCCAGCATCAGCGGACCGCGATCGCGTTCATCAAGTACCTGACCAGCGAGCCGGAGGAAGAGCAGATGCTCGCGGACAGCGGCTTCCCGCCGGTCTGGACGCAGCTGTACTCCGACCCGGCGCTCATCCGCCGGTTCCCCTACCTGCCGGTGGTCAAGCGGGCCATCCTGCGGGCCCAGCCGCGGCCGTCGATCACCGACTACGACCAGGCCAGCCTGGTCATCTCCAGCGACGTCTACCAGGCGCTCACCTTCCGCGAAACACCCAAGGAAGCACTGGCGCAGATGTCATCGCAGCTATCCCAGATTATCCGAGATGGGTAATGAAAATGAGTTACCTGGAACGTGACGGAAAATAAGTAAAGGGGTGCTTCATATGCGAATAGCACGGACCACGGCGATAACCATCGCCACCGCCGGCCTGGTCGCGGGCGCTGCGGCATGCAGTTCGAGTTCATCGAGCTCGGTCGCGGCCAGCGCCAAGCAGACCATCGTGTTCGCGGAATCCGGCCTCGGCACCGAAGGGCAGCAGACACAGGTCGCGATCAACGCCTTCGAGAAGGCCAACCCGAATATCAAGGTGACGGTCCAGGTGCTGTCCTCGGACTCGACGACGTACCTGTCGCAGCTCGAGCACGACTTCATCGCGGGCTCGTCGACGCCGGACGTGTTCGAGTCGGACGTGACGTACCCGGCGAAGTTCGCCCAGGCGGGCTGGATCCTGCCGCTGACCCAGTTCAACCCGAACATGGGCCAGTTCTTCAAGACCGAGGTGGCGGCGGGCACGTACAAGGGCACCTATTACGCGGTCCCGTGGTTCGACAACCCCGAGGGGCTGTTCTACCGGACCGACCTGGTCAAGACGCCGCCGACCAGCCCGGCGCAGGTCGTCTCCGACGCGCAGGCCGCGATGAAGGCGGACAAGTCGCTGAAGGAGGGCATCGCGTTCGAGGCGGACAAGTACGAGGGCGCGATCACCGCCTTCATGACGCTGGACTCGGCGTTCGGCGGGACGCTGAACCCGGCCAACGTGAACACGCCGGGCAACGTGGCCGCGCTGAACTGGCTGCACTCGGCCATCTACACCACCAAGATCGCGCCGCAGGCGGTGACCGGCTGGCAGGAAGGCCAGGTCGAGCAGCAGTTCGCGTCCGGCTATACGGCGTTCGCGATCGACTACCCGTTCGTGGAGGCGCAGCCGCTGGCGGCGTCCGTCAAGGGACACGTCGGATATATCCCCTTCCCGGCACAGTCGGGCGGTACGCCAGGGTCGGCGCTCGGCGGGGAGATGCTGGCGGTCAACGCCAAGACCGCGCACTCGGCCGCGGCCTGGAAGCTGATCCAGTACCTGACCAGCCCGTCGGTGGAGACCACCCGGGCGATCGCGGTCGGTGACCCGCCGTCGCTGCCCAGCGCCTACACGTCCGCGCTGTACGCCAAGGCGCCGTACTTCAAGAACGTGTACACGCTGAACACCTACGCGGCCCCGCGGCCGGTGAACCCGAACTACCTGGAGGTCTCGTCCGACCTGCAGACCTTGTTCTCCTCGGTGTACGCGAACTCGTCGTCGAACGCGGCATCCGCGGCCTTCGCGGCGGGCGCGCCGTCCATCAAGTCCGCGGCCGCCGCGACGCCGGGCAGCTAGCGTTCATGGCCATCCTCCGTTCCGCGCGTCGCCCCGCCCCGGTGGGGCACGCGCGGGTACGTTCCGACCGGCGGCTGGGCTACGCGCTGGTCGCGCCGGTGCTGATCCTGCTCCTCGCGATCACCGCCTACCCCCTCATCTACAACCTCTGGAACTCGTTCCACTTCGACAACCTGTCCTACGGGAACCTGCCGCACAACTTCGTCGGCGGGAAGAACTACAGCTCGATGTTCGGCTCCTCGCAGTGGGTGTCGGCGCTCGAGCGGACGCTGGTGTTCACCGTGGTGACAGTCGTGTTCGACCTTGTGGTCGCGCTCGGCCTGGCGCTGATGATGCACCGGCGGTTCCGCGGCCGCGGCTTCCTGCGGGCGGCGGTGCTCGTGCCGTGGGCGGTGCCGACGGTCGTCTCGGCGATGCTGTGGAAGACGATGTTCGACCCGAGCGCGGGCTTCGTCGACTACATCCTCGGGGCGTTCCACCCGGCCTGGTCCAGCATCGCGTGGCTCGGCGCCAGCGTCTGGCGGTCATGGGTCGCGATCTTCATCGCCGACTCGTGGAAGAACATCCCGTTCGTGGCGATCATCTTGCTGGCCGGGCTCCAGGTCATCCCGAACGACGTGTACGAGGCGGCCCGGATGGACGGCGCGTCCTGGTGGCAGTCGTTCCGGTCGGTCACCCTGCCGATGCTGAAGCCGGCGCTGTCCGTGGCGCTGATCTTCCGCACCCTGCAGGCCCTGCTGGTGTTCGACGTCATCTACATCATGACCGGCGGCGGCCCCGGCAACTCGACCGAGACACTGTCGTTCCTGAGCTACCAGACGTTCATCATCAACACCGACTTCGGCGAGGGCGGCGCGATGTCGCTCATGCTGGTGATCCTGGCGCTGGCGGTGTCGTTCATCTACGTGCGCGCCCTGCGGCCGGAAACGTGAGGGCCCCGTGACGCGCGCCGGCAAAGTCAGTCCTGGCAAGGCAATCCGGGAGACGCTGTTCTACATCGCGGTCGTCATCGTGGTGCTGATCGCGCTGTTCCCGTTCTTCTGGATCCTGCGCACCTCGCTGCTGTCCAACAGCCAGGTCGCGGCCGGGGTGGGGGGCGCGAACGGCATCATCCCCTCGCATCTGTCCGGCTCCGCCTATAAGGACGTCTTCACCAACACGTCGCTGTCGTTCCTGACGCCCTTGCTGAACAGCATCATCGTGGCGCTGGCGACCACGGTGGTCACCGTGATCGTCGCCTCGATGGCCGGCTACGCGCTGGCGCGGCTGCCGATCAGGGGGGCCGGGCCGGTCCTGGCGTTCATCTTGCTCGCCGGGTTCTTCCCGGTGCTCGCCATGATCGGCCCGCTGTTCCTGGTGCTGCGCGACCTGGGGATGCTGAACAACATCTATCCGCTGATCGTCGTCTACCTGGTGTACACGCTGCCGATCTCGACGTGGCTGCTGAAGAACTTCTTCAGCCAGATACCGGTCGAGCTGGAGGACGCCGCGCTGGTCGACGGCGCGACCCGGCTCCAGACCCTGCGGCGGGTCGTCATCCCGGTCGCGATCCCGGGCGTGTTCACCGCGGCGATCTTGTCCTTCATCCTCGCCTGGAACGACTTCGCGTTCGCGGTGTCCTTCCTGACGTCGACGAACGAGTACACGGCTCCCCTGGCCATCACGACCTTCGGCCAGAGCCAGTACCAGACCTTCTACAACCTGATCGACGCGGCGGTCGTCATCATCTCGATCCCGATCGCACTGCTGGTCCTGCTGGCGCAGCGGCGGATCGTGTCGGGGCTGACGGCCGGGTCGTTCCGCTGAGTCCGGCGGTGGTTTTGGTGCTGCCGCACCAAAACCACCGCTGACGCCGCCTCAGATCCTCTACGGCACCAGGACGATTTTGCCGCGTATGTGCCCCTTGGCGAGTTCCGTGTAGGCGTCGCGGACCCGCGCCAGGGGGTACGTCGCGGCGATGGGAATCTCGAGTTCGCCGGCCGCGATCAGGCCCGCCAGCTCCGCGAGCACGGCCGCGCTCGCGCCGGCGCCATTCCCCTCGGCCTTGACCCCGTACTTCTCCACGGCGTCGAACCGGACGATGGTGTCCACTCGCTCCGGGGGGATGCCGAGTTCGTCCAGGGCCAGTTCCACGTAGCCATCGCCGTAGGTGTCGATGAACGCGCTCGGCGCGTCCGGGGCCGCGGCGCGGATACGGTCGGCGACGCCGTCGCCGTAGGTCACGGGGATGACGCCGTGTTCGCGCAGCCAGTCGTGGTTGCCCTCCCCCGCCAGCCCCACGACGGCCGCGCCCGCACGCCTGGCCAGCTGCACCGCGATCGACCCGACGCCGCCCGCCGCGCCGGACACGACAACCGTGTCTCCGCGGCCGGCGCCAACCGCGCGGACCGCCGCCCACGCCGTGAAGCCGGCGACCGGGATCGCCCCGGCCACCTGCCACGGCACGGCCGCCGGCTTCGCCGCCAGGTTCGCGGCCTCGACCACGACGTATTCCGCCTGGCTAGACCGGTTGTCGACATAGCCGATGACCTCGTCGCCGCCGGCGAACCCGGTGACGCCGTCACCCAGCCGCTCGATGGTTCCCGCCAGGTCCGTACCCTCCCCCGAGGGGAACGTGGCGGGCCACAGCGAGTGCAGGAAGCCTTCCCGGATCTTCGCCTCGCCCGGGTTGATGCCCGCCGCCCGCACGCGGACGAGCACCTGGCCTGTTCCGGGGACCGGCGTGGGGACCTCGTCCGTCCTGAGCACGTCGATCCCGCCGTATTCGTCGAACCGTACAGCTCTCATGTCTGCCGGTAACCGGGGCGGCGTCGTCCTTATGCCCGCGGATGGCTCCGGATTTGGGTAATCCACAGGCGGCTGGCTGTTACAACCGGGGGGATCGCGGGGGAAGATGAAGAGGTCGAAGGAGGCTGGCATGCCGGAGATCGTCAGGGCGGCCCTCGTCCAGCAGTCGTGGACCGGGGACAAGGATTCGATGATCAGCGCCGCGGTCGCGCACATCCAGACCGCGGCAAGCAACGGAGCGCAGGTCGTCTGCCTGCAGGAACTGTTCTACGGCCCCTATTTCTGCCAGGTGCAGGACGCGGACTACTACTCCTACACGGAAGCGATCCCGGACGGCCCGACCACGAAGCTGCTCCAGGACGTCGCTCGACAGCATGGCGTCGTCATCGTCGCCCCGATGTACGAGGAAGAGCACCCGGGCCTGTACTACAACACCGCCGCGGTCATCGACGCGGACGGCCAGTACCTGGGCAAGTACCGCAAGACCCACCTGCCGCAGGTGAAGGGCTTCTGGGAGAAGTTCTACTTCCGCCCGGGCAACCTCGGCTACCCGGTGTTCGACACCGCCGTCGGCCGGATCGGCGTCTACATCTGCTACGACCGCCACTTCCCCGAAGGCTGGCGTGCCCTGGGCCTGGCCGGCGCCCGGATCGTGTTCAACCCGTCCGCCACCAGCCGGGGCCTGTCCGCCTACCTGTGGCAGCTCGAGCAGCCCGCCGCCGCGGTCGCCAACGAGTACTACATCGGCGCGATCAACCGGGTGGGCGTCGAACCGCTCGGCGACAACGACTTCTACGGCACCTCCTACTTCGTCGACCCGCGCGGTCAGCTCGTGGGATCCGCGGCCGCCGACCGCGAAGACGAGGTCGTCGTCCGCGATCTCGACATGGAGAAGCTGGCCGAGGTCAGGGACCTGTGGCAGTTCTACCGGGACCGGCGCCCGGACGCGTACGAGGGCCTGGTCAGGCCATGACCACGCTGATCAGGAACGGCACGGTCGTCACCGCCGAGGGGACGCTCGACGCCGACGTGCTCGTCGACGGCGAGAAGATCGCCGCGGTCGTCGCCCGCACGACGAGCGGCCCGGCCGCGGGGTCCGTCGTCAGCGCGGCGGTCGCCGTCGGCGTGGACGAGGTCATCGACGCCACCGACATGTACGTGATCCCGGGCGGGATCGACGCGCACACGCACATGGAGATGCCGTTCGGCGGCACGTTCTCGGTGGACACGTTCGAGACCGGGACGAAGGCCGCCGCCCACGGCGGCACGACGACCATCATCGACTTCCCCGTCCAGGCCAAGGGCACCAGCCTCCTCGGCACGCTCGACAAATGGCACGCGAAGGCCGACGGCAACTGCGCCATCGACTACGGCTTCCACATGATCGTCTCCGACGTCAACGACACCACGCTCAAGGAGATGGACACGCTGATCGGCGGCGGCGTGACCAGCTTCAAGATGTTCATGGCCTACCCCGGCGTGTTCTACGCGACCGACGGCGAGATCCTGCTGGCGATGCAGCAGGCGAGCCGGTCCGGCGGCCTCGTCATGATGCACGCCGAGAACGGGATCGCGATCGATCAGCTCGTCGCGCAGGCGATCGCGCAGGGCCGCACCGACCCGATCCACCACGGCCTCACCCGCCCGCCGGAGCTGGAAGGCGAGGCGACGCACCGCGCCATCCAGCTCGCCCGTGTCGCCGACTGCCCGCTGTACATCGTGCACCTGTCCGCCGCGCACGCCCTGGAAAAGGTGGCCGAGGCGCGCGACAAGGGCCAGAACGTATTCGCGGAGACGTGCCCGCAATACCTTTACCTCACCCTCGACGATCTCGCGAAGCCGGATTTCGAGGGCGCGAAATACGTCTGCTCGCCGCCGCTGCGCACGCCCGACCACGCGGCTTCCCTGTGGCAGGGCCTGCGGACCAACGACCTGGCAGTGGTATCGACGGACCACTGCCCGTTCTGCTTCAAGGACCAGAAACAACTGGGCCGGGGCGATTTCTCGAAGATCCCGAACGGGATCCCGGCCGTCGAGCACCGGATCGACCTGCTGCACCAGGGCGTCGTCGCCGGGGAGATCACGCTGGCGCGCTGGGTGGAGATCTGCTCGACGACCCCGGCCCGGATGTTCGGCCTGTATCCGCGCAAGGGCACGATCACGGCCGGGGCGGACGCGGACATCGTCATTTACGACCCGGCCGCGATCCAGGTGATATCCGCCGCGACCCATCACATGAACGTTGACTACTCGGCGTTCGAGGGAATGGAGATAACCGGAAAGGTCGCGCTCACGATGTCGCGCGGGCGCGTCGTCGTCAAAGGCGGGGAATTCACGGGCGCGGCCGGTCACGGAGCCTTCCTGTCCCGTGACCTATGCCAGTACCTTCACTAGACGAACGGTGGTGACTGGGTGGAATTCGGTGTAGTCCTCCAGCCCAATCCGCCTGCCAGCGGACTGGTCGCGATGATGAAGCGCGCGGAGTCGGCCGGTTTCACCTACGGCTGGACCTTCGACTCGCACGTGCTCTGGCAGGAGACGTTCGTGCTGTACCCCCGGATCCTGGCGGAGACATCGAACCTGATCGTCGGCCCCATGGTGACCAACCCGGGCACCCGCGACTGGTCGGTGATCGCCTCGCTGTTCGCGACCCTGAACGACATGTACGGCAACCGCACGGTCTGCGGCATCGGGCGGGGCGATTCGGCCCGCCGGTACATCGGCCAGCCGCCGGTGTCGCTGTCGACGCTGTCGGACGCGATCACGGTGATCAAGGGCCTGGCCGAGGGCCGCGAGGTCTCCCACCACGGCCAGCCGCTGCACATCCCGTGGGTGCGCTCTGGCTCCCTGCCCGTCTGGATGGCGGCCTACGGCCCCAAGGCCCTGCGCCTGGTCGGCGAGCAGGCCGACGGGTTCATCCTGCAGACGGCCGACCCGGACATCGCGCGCTGGACGTTCGGCACGGTGCGGGCCGCCGCGGCGGAGGCGGGGCGCGACCCGGCGTCGATCAGGATGTGCGTGGCCGCGCCGGCCTACGTCGGTGCTGACCTGGAACACCAGCGGGACCAGCTGCGCTGGTTCGGCGGCATGGTGGGCAACCACGTGGCCGACCTGGTCGCCCGGTACGGCACGGACGGCCCGGTCCCCCGCGTGCTGACCGACTACATCTCCGGGCGGGCGGGCTACGACTACTCCCATCACGGCCGGGCCGGAAACCCGTCGGCGGACTTCGTCCCCGACGCGATCGTCGACCGGTTCTGCCTCCTCGGCCCGGCCGAGGCGCACGTGGCGCGGCTGCGCGAACTCGCCTCGATCGGCGCCGACCAGTTCGCCGTGTACCTCATGCACGACGACCAGGAACGCACCCTGGAAAGCTACGGGGACAAGATCATCCCCGCGCTGACCTGATGCCCTGCTAACCGCCGGCGGCGGGCTGGATATCGTAGCCGCCATGACTACTGAGGACGTCCGGGAGCCAGGCGGCGCGCGCGCCGTCGGCCTGGCAACCATCCAGCCCGACGGCACCGTGCTGGACACGTGGTTCCCCGCGCCGGCGCTGACCGCTTCCGCGACCGGCGCAGCGGCCGGGGGCACGGTGCGGCTCGACGACGCGGAGGCACAGCGGGAACTCGGACCGGAGGCGGCGCGGATCACGGGGCACGATGGACGCCGCGACGTGGACGTCGTAGCGGCCGGACCACCATCACGTCGCTGGACGACGCCCCCGCCGACGCACACGACGTGTACCTTCGGCTGCACCTGCTGAGCCACCGGCTGGTCCGGCCGCACGGCGTGAACCTGGACGGGATGTTCGGCCTCCTGGCCAACGTCGCGTGGACGAACATCGGTCCCGTGGCGGCGGGCGCGGTGGACCGGGCACGGCTGCGGGCACGCGCCGAGGGACTCCCGCTCGAGGTCGCCGGAGTGGACAAGTTCCCGCGGATGACGGACTACGTGGTGCCGTCCGGCGTGCGCATCGCCAACGCGGACCGAGTGCGGCTCGGGGCGCACCTGGCGGAGGGCACGACGGTCATGCACGAGGGCTTCGTGAACTTCAACGCCGGCACCCTCGGCCCGTCGATGGTGGAGGGCCGGATCAGCGCGGGCGTCGTCGTCGGCGCGCACAGCGACGTCGGCGGGGGCGCGTCGATCATGGGGACGCTCTCCGGCGGCGGCAAGCAGGTGATCTCGGTCGGCGAGCGGTGCCTGCTGGGCGCCAACTCGGGCATCGGCATCAGCCTGGGCGACGACTGCGTCGTGGAAGCCGGTCTCTACGTGACCGCCGGCACCCGGGTGGCCCTGCCCGACGGCGGCGTCGTCAAGGCCCTGGAACTGTCCGGCGCCTCCGGCCTGCTGCTGCGCCGCGACTCCCAGACCGGCGCCGTCCAGGCGATCGCGCGCACCGAGTCGGCGAAGTCCTGGACCGGCCTGAACTCAGCCCTCCACGCGAACGCCTGACCCTCACCGCCCCTCTCTCCCCCCAGCCAGAACCGCCCATTTCCCCCTGCCCCCTCTCTCCCCAATCCTCCCCTGCCGGGGCGTTGGCGCAAACGCCCCGGCGCCGGGAGCGATTCATGGGTCGAACGTGCCAAAACCGTCAGACGATCACCATCCCGCCAGATATGCCGGATATGACCGCCGAAACCGCCGCACCGGAAAGCCGTCTCGCGGCCATGCGTAATGATCACGGGTCGGTAGTGCCAAATGCTGGCACCTACGACCCGTGATCTTGGAAAACACCGGCCGGGTGACCCCGAACGACGCCCAGGCTGACCGGAATAACGTGATATACCGGACGTTCCAGCTTGGGTCATCTCAAGATCATGGGTCGGTGGCGCCAAGAGCGACGGAACGACCCATGATCTTGACGCCGCTGGCTGGCTCGCGCGACCCAGCCAGCCAGGGCAACGGTGCCGCCCGCGACGGTGCGCAGCGGCCGAATCCTTAGGCGCGCTCGGAGACGGTCCGTGGCGGCGGCGCTGCCGCCACGGACGTTTAGGGGAAAAGGATTTTAAGGGACGGGGACGTTCGCGGATCCGGCGCAGGTGTCCGTGGGGCGCGGAAGCTGCGTCGGCGGCCGGCCGTAGTCGGGGAGCGTGCCGGCGAGCGCGAAGTGGGTCAGCTGGGCGGCCAGCAGCGCCGTGTTGGTGGCGGTGGTCCCGTTGGCCGGCACGTAGACGTCCGCGCCCGGCGGCTGGCTGAACGGGGTGCCAAGCCAGTAGAACGGGCTCTGGCCGGCCGCGAGCCCGTCCGGGTTCGACCACCCGCAGGCGTTGTAGAACAGGCCGTCAACCGCGGCGGTCCCCACCACGATCACGATGTCCTTGCCGCCTTCCAGGTCCGACCACGCCTGGCTGTAGTCGCCGGTGACATCGCCGGCGGGCAGCGCGTCCGCGCGGGCGATCGCCACAGCCGACGCCATGCTCGTCGAGTCGGCCGCGTACAGGACCACCGGGCTCGGCGTTGGCAGCGTGGCGCCCGACTGCGTGACGCTCACCAGCTCGAACGTCTCGGCGACCGTCTTGCCGCCCTTGCTGAACGTGACGGGGACGTCGTAACGTCCCGTCGCCAGCGACGAGTCCGCGTGGACGAGCAGCCTGACCGTCGCGTCGCCCCCGAGGCCCGGGAGCACGATGCCGCTACTCGGCCACACCGTCAGCCCGGATGGTGCGTTCGCGTGCCACCGCTCCCCCGTCCCCCCGCCGGCCGTCAACCGCACGGTCCCGGTCCCGCCGGGAGCGACCGCCAGCGCATCCGTGCCAGTCAGCCGCGACGGTCCCGGGTCCAGGCGCGCGCCGGGCAGGCCCGACACCGGGGCGCCGATGACGTCGCTGTCGATGTTGATGGTCGCGCCGCCCCAGGTCTCGTTGTGCCCGCCGGCGTACTGGCGCAGCCGCTGGCCGTTCGCCCAGTCGGCGGCCGGCACGTACGGATCGGGCAGGACCGGGTCGCCGTCCCAGTCGGCGATCCAGATGTCGTCCGGGCTCGTGTACGTCGTGCCGCCGTACTGCGCGGCGAGGTCGGTGATGCCCGAGCCCGCGCTGGAGTAGACACCGGACAGGTAACCCGCGGCGTGCAGGCCCTGCGTCCAGGCGGACAGGAAGGTCAGCACGCCCTGGCCGCAGGTCGCATTGGAGTTGTCGTAACCCTCCATGTCGTAGTAGATCGTCGACCCCTTGCCGTAGCCGAAGCTCTCGGCGGTGCTGACCGCCGAGGCGGCCTCCGCGGTCCCTTCCGCGGCGGCGTCGGCGGGGTTGATCAGCGCCGCACCCTGGATGGTGGAACAAGACGCCTGCTCGCCGACCCAGATGGGGATGAACCGCCAGCCTTCCGCCGCGACCTGCTGGACCCAGTCGGCGGTGAAGTTCCCGTACGAGCAGGCCCAGTTCACGCCGCCGAGATAGGTGCCGATCACGCGATACGGGGACGCCAGCCAGTCCTTCATCGTCGCTTCGGACGGGGCGGTGCAGGCGTCGAAGCCGAGGCCGGTCGTCTCGATGCCGGTCAGGTTCCTCGCGCTAGCGCCGGTCGCGGTCTTCGGCGCGGCCGTATTCGGCGCGGCGGTCTTCTGTGCGGCCGTCTTCGGTGCGGCGGTCTTCTGTGTGGCCTTGTTCGACGTGGCCTTGTTCGACGTGGCGGCCGACGTGCTCGCGGTCGAGGAGGACACGGCGGAGGTGCTCGTCGCCGTCGCGCCCGCCAGGATCGAGCGGATCAGCGACTGGTCCGCGCCGTAGGTCGCGGTGACAAGAACGCCGGGGCCGGGGGCCTGGACCTGGATCGTATGGCTGGTGGCGTCGGCCTTCGCGGCGGCGGCGGGCAGCGCCGCCGCCTGCTCCGGAAGAGCGGCGTCGCCGCCCGGGAGCCGCACGGCGGACGGCGAGACCGCGGCGCTGGCGGTGGCGGGCTGGATGAGGATGGCATCCGCGTGACCGTACGCTCGCGCCGGGCACGCCTGGTCAGCCCCTGGAGTACCCAGGTAGACGGCGTTCTTGTTGAACAGCACGCACTGGGCCGGGTCCGCGGCGAGGTTGTAGACCGGCCAGGACGCCGGCACCGTCACCCGGTACCCGTGGTAGCTCACCACCCGGTCCGGCGCGACCGTGGTCGCGGACGCCGACGGGAGCGCGGCGGCCGACGCCGCGACCAGCGCGACAACCGCGCCGATCCCGCTCAAAACCATGCGCCAGCGGCGCCCCGGTCTGCCACGCTCCGCCATGATCTCTCCTGCCGCGAGCACCGATACGGTTGAAATAAAATTACCGATCTCCAAGAGCATGAGTCAATAAATAACTTCGTAAAACCCGGGCGTTCCGACGCTCGCACGGCGGGCGTATCGTCCCCGTTATGAGACTGCGGGAGATGCGGCAGATTGTCCAGTTGCGTGCGGTTGAACTGGACGCGACCAAGCGACGGCTGGCGGCGTGCTACGACATCGCCGACCTCCGCACGGTCGCCCGCCGAAGAATCCCCCGGCCCGTGTTCGATTACGTCGACGGGGCCGCGGACACCGAGGTCTCCTCGTCCGACAACGTGGCGGCGTTCCGGCGGTGGCGGTTTCTCCCGCGCGTCCTGGCCGACGTGTCCTCGGTCGACACGTCGGCATCCGTCCTCGGGGCTTCTCTCCCCGTGCCGTTCCTGCTCGGGCCCACCGGCTACACGCGGATGATGCACCCTGACGGCGAGATCGGGGCCGCGCGCTCGGCAGCGCGTTTCGGGGTGCCGTACACGATGTCCACGATGGCGACGACCGGGATCGAGGAGGTACGCGACGCCGTGGCCGCCATTTCCCCGGCCGCCGCCTCCCCGCGGTTGTGGTTCCAGCTGTACCTCCTGCGGGACCGCGCCGCGGCCTTCTCCCTCGTCGCGCGCGCCTGGGACTCCGGGTTCCGCGTGCTGGTGGTGACCGTCGACACCGCCGTTTCCGGCAACCGCCTGCGCGACGAGCGCAACGGCCTCACGATGCCCCCGTCGCTGCGCCTGTCCGCGGTGGCGTCCGTCGCGGGCAAGCCGGGCTACTGGTTCCGGCTGCTGTCCGGCCCGGCCCTGACGTTCGCGAACTTCGAGCCGACGCCAGGGTCGGCCACCGCGGGGTCGGCCACAGCGGTGTCGCTCAGGAAGTCGGCCGATTTCTTCGACCCCGGTATCAGCTGGGCGGACATCGCGGAGCTGCGCTCACGCTGGCCGGGTTCCATCGTCATCAAGGGACCGCTCGGACCCGCGGACGCGCTGCGCGCCGTCAACCTCGGCGTCGACGCGATCCAGCTGTCGAACCACGGCGGCCGGCAACTGGACCGCTGCGTGGCGCCGGCCGACCTGATCGTGCCGGTGCGGGAGGCGGTGGGGCCCTCGGTGCCGATCCTGGTGGACTCTGGCATCAGGAACGGCGGCGACATCGCGGTGGCCCTGGCCCTCGGGGCCGACGCGGCTGTGCTCGGGCGCGCCTACGTGTACGGGATGATGGCCGGCGGCGAGGCAGGCGTGGACCGGGCACTGGCGATCCTGGCGCGGGAGTTCCGCAAGACCATGGAGCTTCTCGGCGTCCCGTCCGTCGCCGACCTGCGCAAGCAGGGACGGGAGATGCTGACGCGATGAACTCCCCGGTCTCCCTGGTCTCCTCCACGCAGCTGCTCGGGTTCTTCCTGGTCTCCCTCGTGATCATCGTCGTGCCCGGACCCGGTGTGCTGTTCGTGGTGGGCCGGGCCCTGTCCCACGGGCGGCGGTCGGCCCTCTCCACCGCGTGCGGCCACGCGATCGGCAACTACATCGTGGCCGCTTTTGTCGCCTTCGGGCTGGGCACGCTGCTGGAACGTTCGGCCCAGGTATTCGTGGCGGTCAAGCTGGCCGGAGCGGCATACCTCGTGTGGCTGGGCATCCAGGCGATCAGGCACCGGGCATCCCTGTCCGAGGCGCTGGCCTCGGCCGGAACCAGTGTCCCGCGCGAGGGCTGGCGGGCGCTTCGGGACGGGATCCTCGTGGGGGTGACCAACCCGAAGTCGTTCATCCTGTTCGGCGCCGTGCTCCCTCAGTTCGTGAACCGTTCCGCGGGGCACGTGCCAGCGCAGATGATGCTGCTCGCCTCGGTGTCAGTGGGTCTGGGGATACTCTCCGACTTCCTGTGGGGACTGGCGGCGAGCGGCCTCCGTTCCTGGTTCGCGAAATCGCCACGCCGTTTCTCGCTGGTCGGCGGCGCCGGGGGCCTCGCGATGATCGCGGTCGGCGTGTCAGTGGCCCTGACCGGCCGCAAGGACTGAAGCCTGTCGCGTTCTGCCCCAAGATCATGGGTCATTCGCGCCAAAGCCCGGATTCAGCCCATCGCACCCGCCGGTTTTATCCTGAAATATCATCCTGAACAACGCACTTCGGGATACCCTTATAGGGGTATCGAATCCATGATCACGGGTCGAACGTGCCGATATATGGCATTGACGACCCATGATCAAGGAACTGGCCTCGGCCCGGGTTGATCCGGGACCGTGTAACGCCGGAAATAAAGTGATATATCCGGGCAGTAAAGGCGAGTCTGGCAGCTCTGGCGAGCCTCATGGCACTAGTGACCCATGAAACCCTGAACTAGTCCCGCGATCGGGGCGCTGGTGGCTTGGGGGAATCGGGGTCGCCGGTGCCCCCGAGTGGAATCGTGAGCAGCGCCTGCGGTGGGCCGCCCGGCGGGAGCCGGGCGGCCGCGGCCGTCAGGGCAGTGTCTTAGCCACGGGGCGGGAGGGGCGGGCGGGGCTTCGCCGGGCCCGTGGCCACGTCCGGCGGGCGGGCCGGCGGGTGCTCTTCGAGCAGGGCGAGCGCTCGGTCCACCGCTACCTCGAGTTGCGGGTCGCGGTCGGCGGCCCAGTCGTCCGGGGTGATCAGGATCTCCGTGTCCGGGTCGACGCCGTGGTTCTCCACCTCCCAGCCGTACGCGGAGAACCAGAACGCGTAGCGCGGAACCGTGATGCGCGTTCCGTCGACGAGGTCATGGCCCGCGCCATCGATGCCGACCACACCGCCCCACGTACGGGCGCCGATCACCGGGCCGAGCCCCAGGATCTTGATCGCGGCGGTCACGATGTCACCGTCCGATCCCGCGAACTCGTCGGCCAGGGCCACGACCGGGCCGCGCGGTGCCTCGCCCGGGTAGGTGACCGGACGCATCCAGCGTGCGGAATCCCAGCCGAGGACCCGGCGCGACAGTTTCTCCACGATCAGCTGCGACGTGTGGCCGCCCCGGTTCCCGCGCACGTCCACGACCAGCGCGTCGTGCTCCATCTCCGAGTGCAGGTCCCGGTGCAGGTGCGCCCAGCCCTCCCCCATCATGTCGGGGACGTGCAAGTAGCCGATCCGGCCGTCCGACCGCTCGCGGACGAACTGGCGGCGACCCGCCACCCAGTCCTGGTACCGCAGCCGCCGGTCGTCGCGCAGCGGCACGACCACCACGCGGCGGGTCGCGGGGCCCTCGGGCTCGGCCGGGGTGACCGGGGTGACCGGGGTGACCGGGGTGACCGGGGT